>WSSedA1B3DRAFT_1000403_pt1 | contig 12562 bp, 9 predicted proteins | sample WetSurSiteA1Bulk_FD_9468 | JGI IMG/M metagenome (IMG submission 9468)
GTGAAGGCGTGAAGGCGTGAAGGCGTGAAGACGTGAAGGCGTGAAGGCGTGATGGCGTGAAGGCGTGAAGGGTAAAGGGTAATGTATTTTTCTTATTCAATAATCATATGATTATTAAGCAGATACTCAAAAATGATACTTATTCAAGGGAGGAAATCATAAGGCTTCTGAAATGTCAGGGTGAGGACCGGACTCACCTTTTTAAAAAATCTGCCGAAATAAAGGAGAGCGTTATCGGGAAAAAGGTTTGGTTCAGGGGTCTTATCGAATTTTCCAACGTTTGCAGTAAAGATTGCCTGTACTGCGGGATCAGGAAGGGTAACAAAAACCTGAAACGATACAATCTATCGGATGATGAAATACTGACCGCTGCAAAATTTGCATACGATAATCGCTACGGGTCAATAGCACTTCAGTCAGGAGAACTGGAGAGCCCTGTTGTTGCAGACCGTATAGAGAATCTTATAACCCGGATCAAAGAACTTTCAAATGGAGAGCTTGGCATTACACTCTCTGTAGGAGAACAGAACCACGATGTTTACCAGAAATGGTTTAATGCCGGTGCCCATAGATATCTTCTGCGCATCGAGGCCACAAATGAATCACTATACAGGAAAATCCATCCTGAAAATAAAAACCATGATTTTCACAGGCGGCTGGAATGCCTGAAAAGTCTTCAGGATATCGGATATCAAACTGGTACCGGAGTAATGATCGGATTACCTTTCCAGTCTTTGGACGACCTGGCCACAGACCTGCTTTTCATGAAAGAATTTAACATTGATATGTGCGGGATGGGACCCTATATTGAACATGCTGATACACCTTTAATTGCTTATTCCGGAGAACTTTTACCACTGAAAGAAAGATTTGACCTTACATTGAAAATGATTGCAATTATCAGGATAATGATGAAAGATATCAATATTGTTGCGGCCACAGCCTTGCAGGCAATTGATCCTCTTGGAAGGGAAAAGGCAATCAAAATAGGAGCCAATATCATTATGCCAAACATAACTCCGGGCAAATACCGTGACAGCTACAAACTTTACGATAATAAACCATGTACCGATGATTCGGCTGAGGATTGTCAGAGTTGTCTCGAAGCACGCGTAAGCCTGGCAGATGCCGAGATTGTTTATGGAGAATGGGGCGATTCAAAGCACTATGATGAAAGGCGCAAAGGTTCAAAGGTGTAAAGGTGCAAATACGCAAAGGCTAAAAGAATTTAATTTATATTCCCAAGTTTAAACCCAATGAAAAAAATCCTGACACTGTTCGTTTTCTTTGCTATTTCTTCTTTTCTCAAATCCCAGGTAACGATAGATTATTACCTTCCGGAAGAGATCACATACAATTCTTCGATTCCGGCACCGAAGCAGTTTATCGGGCATGAAATCGGTGAATGGCACCTTACCCACGACAAGCTTTACTTTTACATGCTGGAACTTGCAAAGGTTTCAGAACGTGCTATATGGGAAGAGTATGGGAAAAGTTATGAAGGACGCCCTCTTGGACAACTAATCATCAGTTCCCCTGAAAATATAAGAAACATTGAGGAGCTCAGAAAAGAGCATATAAATCTCTGTGATCCTTCGTTATCGGGGAAGGCAGAAATCAGTAAAATGCCATTATTTGTTAAACTTGGTTATGGAATACATGGAAATGAATCGAGTGCTCAGAACGCATCTGCTCTTGTTGCATATTATCTAACTGCCGCAGAGGGGAAAGAGATTGATGAGATCCTGAAGAATGAAGTAATTCTCATTGATCCGGCCCTGAATCCTGATGGAATGCAGAGGCATTCAACCTGGGTTAATTTCGCAAAGAGTATTAATAATAATTCGGATCCGGCTTCCTGGGAATTCAATGAATCCTGGCCAGGAGGAAGGACCAATCATTACTGGTTTGACCTCAACCGGGATTACATTTTGCTTCAGCAACCGGAGTCGAAAGGGAGGATTTCAGCCTTTCATAAATGGAAACCTAATATTAACACTGATCATCATGAAACAGGAGCCAATGAAACATTTTTCTTTCAGCCCGGAATTCAAAGCCGGAATAATCCTCTGACTCCCAGTGAAAACTACCTATTAACTGCTGAAATTGGGAAATATCATGAAAAATACCTTGATTCTATAGGCAGCCTATACTTTACTGAAGAGAGTTTTGATGATTTTTATGTTGGAAAGGGATCCTCCTATCCTGATATTCATGGTTCCGTCGGCATCTTATTTGAACAGGCGGGAGTCAAAGGGCATCTGCGGGAAACCCCTGGAGGAATTTTATCATTTCCTTATGCTATAAGAAATCAGTTTACTGTATCTTGTTCGACCCTTGAGGCAGGACTGAAAATGAAGGACAAACTGCTTGAAAGTCAGAGGAATTTTTATAAAGAGGCTCTTAACCTGGCAGATAAACATCCTGTAAAAGCATATATCTTCAGTGAACCATCAGATAATGCCAGACTTGCTGAATTTATAAATATCCTGCTGCAGCACCAGATAAAAGTATTTGGAACATCCAGGGATTTCACCAGGAACGGTATTCAATATAAAGCTGGGAACAGCTATGTTGTTCCTCTGAAGCAGACTGAATATCGATTTATAAGAAGTCTGTTTGAACCAGTTAAGGAATTCACCGACAGCGCTTTCTACGATGTCTCAACCTGGGTCTTACCAATGTCGTTCAATCTGAACTTTGCCGACCTTACCTTTTCAAAGGAACTTGCTGGGCTGGTTGGTTCGGAGATCACAATACCTCCGGTGTTTTCCGGCCGGCTTGTTTCATCAGGAAATCCATATGCCTTTCTTTTTGAATGGAGCGAATATTATTCTCCAAAAGCATTATTTGCCTTGCAGAATTCAGGATTAATTACAAGGGTTTCGATGGAATCCTTCGTTTATGATGATGGAATCTTAAAAAAGGGTTTTTCTGCGGGTACAATTGTCATTCCCGCTTCCGGACAAGCCATATCAGGGATTGAACTAAGCGAGCTGATGGAAAAAACTGCCAAAGATTGCGGAATTATCATTTACGGTGTAAAAACAGGCCTCACAAAAGATGGTATTGATCTAGGGAGTAACAGAATAATTGTCCTTTCAAAACCTTCTGTTGCCATGGTTGCAGGCGACGGGACCAACAGCACCGATGCCGGAGAAATTTGGCACCTTATGGATACCCGATTCAGGATCCCGGTGACTATGATCTCATCCTCAAGGTTCAATATGGTTGACCTGAAAAGATACAATGTTCTGATAATTACAGGATCACCTGATATCAATGCTGCAGGAGTTGAAAATATCAGGGCATGGAACCGGAACGGAGGAATCTTAATAGGATATGAAGGCGGCAACAACTGGCTTTCAAGGAATAAACTTGCGGAAATAGTATTTGTTCCAGAGGTATCTGACAGTAAAAAAGATGGCATCTACCTCAACAGAACTGCCGACAGACAAACGCAACAGATCCCAGGTTCAATCTTCGCAACAAAACTTGATCTGACCCATCCTCTTTGCTTCGGTTATACAAGGGATTTTCTTCCTGTTTTTAAGTCAACGACAACAGCAGCTGAGAAAGATTCAAATATTTATAATAATCCGATTCAATATACTTCAGAACCACTTCTCAGTGGTTATTGCTCTAAAAAGAACATCTCCAGGCTTAAAGGGAAATCATTTGCAAGTGTACATGACAACAGGGTCATTTCACTTTACGACAATACAAATTTCAGGGCAATATGGTATGGGACAAATAAGGTTTTTATGAATGCTTTATTCTTCGGGCAGGTGATATATTAATCTCCAGGGCTATAAGGCGAATTATTTATTACGGCCAAGAATTAATTGAGGGACCGAGAGAATGAATCCTCTAAACTCTATGAAATCCTCGAGGGAAAAGGGCATCCCATAAATCTATTAGATCGACTCTCCCTTAATAACAGGGTAGAATAATTTTATAATAAATACAGTATTATTCATGGTCATATCTGCGTATTATTATTGAAACCCTAAGTTTTGTTTCAGCCAATTGATCCTATCCATTTAATCGCCTTGAATAGTAAAGTTTATCAAATAAAATTGACTATTCATCAAAGAGAATTGTATTTCATATCCCCTTGAATTAAAATTTTTTAGCTTTATAACTTTCTTAGAGTTAAATAAGATTGAAAAGGTAATTTAGAGTTTATTAATAAAATTGTTATTACAGCCTTTCTGGTAGAAAATTTGAGATTATAACGAGTCAAAACTATATCTGAAAAAAGATTCATTGGGAAATTATAACCTCTTGTTATTTTAAACCTTAATTAAAAAGAAAATCTATGGAATCAAATTTAAAAAATGGTACAGTTAAATTCTTCAATGGGAAAAAGATTCCTCTTGAAATGCATAAAGTTAAAATGGTTCAGGCCATAAACCTGGTGCCTATAGAAAGGCGTCTTAAAGCTTTAGAAGAAGCTGGGTATAATTCACATCTAATGCAGACAAGGGATATATTCATGGACATGCTTACTGATAGCGGTACCAATGCAATGAGTGATAATCAGGTTGCAGCTACTTTTCAGGCTGATGAAGCTTATGCAGGATCAGAAAGTTTTATCAAGCTTCAGAAAAGCATACTTGAGGTTTTTGGAAAAAAGCTTTTACTTCCTGTTCACCAAGGCCGTGCTGGTGAACATATCCTTGCCAAAACATTTGTAAAAGCGGGATCGCTTATCCCTATGAATTATCATTTTCTGACTTTCAATGCTCACGTAGGATTATGTGGCGGCAGTACCATTAACCTTATTAATCCTGAAGGGCCAAAGTTTACAAGTACCTATCCATTCAAAGGTAATATGGATATTCATCAGCTTGAAGAATGCATCATTAAAACAGGGCCTGAAAATATTCCTTTTATCAGGATGGAAGCTTCAACAAACTTTCTCGGCGGACAACCTTTCTCAATGGAGAATCTTAAGCAAGTGCGAAAATTAGCAGATAAGTACAGGTTAATGATCGTACTGGATGCAAGTTTAGTTGGTGAAAATATCTATTTCATTAAGAAGAGAGAATCCGGGTATGAAAATAAAACTCTTAGTTCCATTCTTATTGAGATGAGCGATTTATGTGAAATTATATACTTTTCGGCGAGAAAGGTTAGTTCTTCACGGGGTGGAATGATATGTACAAACAGCACCGAATTGTATGATAAAATGAAGAACTTTGTTCCCCTTTACGAGGGATTTCTGACATACGGAGGAATGTCTATCCGGGATATTGAATCCATGGCAGTAGGATTGAAAGAAACAATTGATGAAAATGTAATCTCTCAGACACCTCAATTTGTCGAATATGTTGTTGATGAGCTTGTCAAACTTGGTATTCCGGTTATTACTCCTGGTGGAGCATTGGGTTTCCACGTAAATGCTATGGAGATATTAGATCATGTTCCTCAGAACCAATACCCTGGACAGGCCTTAGCCGCTGCTTTCTATATCGCCTCCGGTAATAGAGCTATGGAAAGTGGAACGATGATGTATGACCGGGATGAAAAAGGCGTTGAAACTATTCAAGATCATGAGATCATGAGAGTTGCAGTCCCTCGCCGTGTCTTCACTTTGTCCCAGATGGAATATTGTATTGACAGGCTTAACTGGGTATACCATAACAGAAAACTTGTAGGTGGTTTGCATTTCGTTGAGGAACCTCCCCTTTTCAGGTTTTTTACGGGTAAACTTGCACCAGTTTCAGATTGGCCACAAAAACTTGCAGCAAAATACAAGGAAGATTTCGGTAACAGCATTTGATTATAATATAATCAGAAAACCATCTTTCTCATTATAACTTTCGGGAGTCCTTGAAGGTCCTTTTCGAGAAGATCCATTTGGATTTCATCGCCCATAAGCTCGAGAATTATCAAACCTGCAGAACTCCCGAAAAATTCTTCATTGACACCCATGCGGGTACGTATCACGCATCCGTATGAAGTAAGAGTTTTCTGGACTTCTGCTATAGCATTATCTTCCCTTTTATTGACAAGTATTCCAAGGAATCTTAATGATCCTTCTTCACATGGAAAATTTACAAAAGGCTTGTCATCGCCGAAAGTCATCTCGCGTATTTCGATTCCACCAATAGCTTTGAGTTCTGTGCGCAGATTAACTGTTTCTGATTCACTTCCTGATAAATGCAGGATAATATAAGCTTCACGGCTGCAGACCTCTGTTGAAAGCTCATGAAATCCAAGACGTGTTGTTATCAGACCTGCATGTTTTGAAAGAATTTTTTGAGTCAGTCCGGCTTCCTTAATCCTGTCGATGATTTTAATACCAAGAATCTTTATCATGATGTCTGTACTTATTTATTTTTAATTAACCGAGGATTAAAGGCGAAGGGCAGAGGGCGGAGAGTAAAACACTTTTTTCTTTCAGTTCCATACCCCCTGCTCCCTGCTTTCAGCACTAAAAATAAAGATCCCTCTCTCCTTTTTTAATTCGCTCGATTTTTTCTTTTGTATTTTGGGCAACACCTGGGTCAAGTTTCTGAATATTCTTATCAATCACCTTCCATCCCTTTTCAGCAACTTCATCGGTTGCATAATCGCAAATATACTCCGACAGGGTCAATATGGCATTTGGTGTGCAGAAACGTTTAATGAAACCGGGAACTGAGAATTCCATAAAATGCTCACCGGTTCTTCCCATCCTGTAACATGATGTACAGAAAGACGGGAGATAATCGCTTGTAAGAAGTTCATCGATCACATCCGACAACGACCTGGCATCACTGATCCTAAATTGTTCTCGATTAAGGTTCTGAACCTCATTCTTTGAGTCGGCATAAGATCCAATCTCCAGTTTTGTGCCTCCATCAATCTGTGAAACACCGTATTGCATTACATCCCTCCTTACATCCGGAGCCTCCCTGGCAGTAAGTATCATTCCTGTATACGGTACAGCCAGGCGCAGAATCGGGACTAGCTTTTTAAAATCCTCATCATTGGTCTGGTATTTATTGCTGATTTTCAGACTTAACGCATCCTTGATACGCGGAAAAGAAATTGTGTGAGGGCCAACATCATAACAGGCTTCAAGATGATTCGTATGGCGGACAAGTCCAAGAACTTCAAACCGCCAATCGTATAGACCGAACAGTGCACCAATACCTACATCGTCAATTCCGGCCTCCTGTGCTCTGTCGAGTGCAGTCAACCTCCATTCATAATCCCTTTTTTTACCCCCCAGATGATACCATGAATAAGCTTCCTTGTTATATGTTTCCTGGAATATCTGGTAAGTTCCTATGCCTGCTTCACTTACCTTTCTAAAACCTTCCACATCAAGTGGTGCAGCGTTTATATTTACACGTCGTATCTCACCATGTCCTTTTTTAACACCATATACTATCTTCACAGTATGGGCAATATAATCGGCGGAATAGTCGGGATGTTCCCCATAGACAAGTATAAGTCTCTTCTGGCCATTATCCTCCAGAGCTTCAACCTCTTTAATAATCTCCTTGTCGGTTAAAGTCTTTCTTATGGCATCTGTGTTTGATGTTCTGAATCCGCAGTACTGGCAATTGTTAGTGCATTTATTCCCTACATAAAGTGGAGCAAAAAGCACTATCCTGTTGCCATAAACTTTTTCCTTAAGTTCACGTGCACCGGCCCTTATTTCATCGAACAAGTCAGTTCCAACAGAGTTGATCAGTACTGTGGTTTCTTCGAGTGTGAGCCTATGCTTATCGAGCGATTTGGCAATTACATCCCTGACCCTTGTCTTTTCAGGTTTTACATTATTGATCAGATTCCATATCTCATCAGGATCGATAAAAGGCTTCATTCTCTGATCGGGGATGCTTAATTTTTCTGGTGAAAAACGCATTTAAGGTTGAATTTATTTCGGATGCAAAGGTATTGAAAAAACAGCAAATTAAGTCATCCCTCCCGCTTATGGGGCCGTTGAAAAAGTTCTCTTTAACCTCAGGGTGCACAAAGTAGGCGCAAAGTGCGCAAAGTCAAAACCTTATAAATAAGCTCTTTGCGATCTTTGCGGTCAATGGATTTCAGCTTTTTAACAACCCCAACCCAACTAATAACAGAAAAGGTCATAAGGAGATCAGTAAATCAGCTCCGAAATCTCATCCATTGATGTTCTGAATCTTGGTGCGGAAGCTTGAAAATCGGACATGTTAAGTGCTCCATGTATCTTTTTATGAAAGTATATCGTAGAATCAACTCCAACCGGATAAGGCTCACTACTAAAAAGGTGAAGGAGTACTTCTGACTCCCCGGGTTGGATCTCGTTAATAATGACCATACCCCTGACATTAACAGATCCCGATTCAACCGAAACTGCATATATGCCGCAAGCCGGAAGGAGTTTGCAATCTTCTGTCAGCGGTATTTTAACAAGCGACAGGGGGCAGAAAGGATTCTCATAATTATACCGGACTGGTTTACCCATAACAATATAGTAATGATCGAGATAAGCATTTGCTTTCTGCATATATCCGTCTTTGATGGCCTGTCGTATTTTGGTAGAGCTTACAGTTTCATTCTGTACTTCCTGCTCAGGTATCTCTTCCGCCTCAAATTGATATTTTTCGCGCATCGCCCAGAGTTGTTTATAGTCGCCTTCCTGGTTGAAACCGAAATGATGGTTAAAGCCAACCACAACAACTTTAGCCTTAAGGAAACCATGCAGGTAATCCCTTACAAACTGTTCACTTGTGGTTTTTGAAAAGTCCCTGGTAAATTCAACAATGATTATGTTATCAAGCCCTGCCTTTCTAAGGAGTTCAAGCTTTTCTTCCTGCGAATTGATGAGTTTGAGGTTTTTTCCAGCAGTATCAGGATAAAGTACTTTCCTTGGATGAGGATCGAAAGTTACCAGGACTGATTCCCCGTTATTTTTTTTTGCGAGATTATTAAGACGTTTAAGAATAGCTTTGTGTCCGATATGAACACCATCGAATGAACCAGTGGTTACAACGGGATTCTTAATGGATGAAGCTTCCTGGAAGCTCCTGAAGATCTTCATACTGCAACCATTTTAAGTCTATAACCTGTTCTCCTTCACAAAATATGCAACTTTCTCGATTGAAGTTATCATATCATATTCCTCAAGAAAAACACCTGATGGCACATTTAGAGGGATAGTCGTAAAATTCAGGATACCTTTGATCCCGAATCGGACCGCCTCCTCAGCAATCTCTTTTGCGTAATCGGCAGGGACTGTAAGAATAGCGATCTGAATCTTAAGCTCACCGATAGTTTTTTCGAAATCATTATATGAATAGCACTTGACTCCTGAAATGACTTTGCCTGTTTTCTGTGGATCATTATCGAATGAGGCAACCAGATTAAGCTTGGATCGTTTTCCTTTGAAGTATCCAGCCAGAGCCCTGCCAAGGTTTCCGATACCTATTATGGCGACATTCATCCCCTCATCTGAATCAATTATTTTGCTTATAGTTTCAACGAGTTCTTTTACATCGTATCCCTTTCGCTGAACGCTTGAATAACCAATCAGCATAAGATCACGCCTTACCTGTACAGCAGTGATATGAAGCCTTGCCGCAAGATCGTGTGAAAAAATAAAGTTCCTCTTTTCATTAAGGCACGACAGAAGAGTCCTTCTGTATTCACTCAGCCTTTCAACAGTTTTTCCAGGTAATGAAGTCATGTTAATAGTTAAGATTTAATTTGTTTTTTTTGGAAGACGAACAGTGAATGTTGAGCCAACATCTATTTTACTTTCAACAGAAATAGTTCCGTGATAGAGTTCTACGACTTTCTTCACTATTGAGAGACCAAGGCCGCTACCACTTATGTTTCTTGTTTTTTCATTCTTAATCCTTACAAAATCTTCAAACAGGCTATCTCTATCCTCTTCCTTTATTCCGATTCCGGTATCGGAAAAAACAATGATCACATCATCCTCATCGCTGTCAATAATAATTTCAGACTTTCCGTTTGTCCTGTTGTATTTGACAGAATTGGAGATAAGGTTGTTAAAAATAATTTCCATGTCAGTTGGATCGGCCATGATAACAGCATCCGATTTTATGGTCAGTTTTATTGAAACCTCCATCTGAATGGCATATGGTCTGACTGTAATGATTGCGTTTGAAGCTATATTTGAAAGGTGAACCTCTTCAATCTTTTCCTCCTTTCGTTCCAGCCGAATCTTTGTAAAATCGAGAAGGTCCATTATCAGGTTCCTCATTCCCTGAATTCTTTGGAGGGATCGTTCAATAGGGGTGGTATAATCTTCAATTTTGTCACCTGACTGTTTTTCCTGCATCATTCTCAGGTATCCCTCAATAGCATTCAGAGGTGCTTTTAATTCATGCGATAACACCGAAAGAAACTGGTATCTGATCTTTTTCCCCTCCTGGTTCATTGTATGGGTTATCCTTTTCAGATACTGCTGTTTTGTAATATTCTCTATGCTCGATTTCAGCTCCTGTGGGGTAAAAGGTTTGGGGATGAAATCGGTGGCTCCGAATTTATGGGCTTTTAATGCCACATCGAGAGATGCATAGGATGTGATCATTGCGACTACAATATCATATTTCTTGTTCCGTATGTATTCCAGAACCTCAATACCCTGAATTCCAGGTAGTTTATTGTCAAGAAGGATGATATCAGGTTTTTCCCTGTCAAGTATTATTATTCCATCTTCACCAGAGGATGCTTCCTGAACCTCAAATGTGTAGTCCTCATCCATAAAAGGATAATTGACCCGGAAGGTATTCAGTATCCTGGAGACTCCCGATCTGATCCCTGGTTCATCATCTATAACTAGAACTTTCAGAACAGCCATGTCAAATCTTTAAAAGTTTCATAACCTCCTGGTCAAGCTGTTCAGCCCTGATACCTTTTTCGAGATATTTGTCAGCTCTTATCCAGGCTTTTTCAGTTTCTGAATCGAGGCTGAAGGAGATACCAGTTTCATGAGCCACTGCGGTTGCTAATATTACCGGCACGTCGGGATATTTCCTTTTTATCTTGTAACAAAGAATGAATCCGCTGTCATCGTTTTCCATCATAAGATCAAATATCGCCAGGCTGGGTTTGAACCTGGCAATTACCGACTCAGCTTCAGTCTGGCTTTCGACAGCAATAGTCTTATATCCTGCTTTTTCGAGATTTGTAATTGTCTGAAAAAGGTAATCGGGATCATCGTCAGCCACCAGAATCGTAAAATCGCTTTTTCTCATTATTATGTAAATGTCTTATTTTTTTTCAGGTTCTAAAATCTTTTCAACCTTTTAAACCCCATATATTTACCAATAACCTACCCTTTTCATAATTTAGCCCCTAAGTCCCCCAAAGGGGACTTTCTTTGCACCCACTTTAGGAAGCAGGGAGTAAAAATCTCATTCTTTCCTTCTCGGTAAAACTATTTTAAAGCTCGTTCCCGTTTGCCCTCTCGAAGGATCAGTGTTCGATTCAACTGTTATCTGTCCTTTATGCATCTTTACAATACCGTAGGCTGTTGCCAGACCAAGGCCTGTACCAACACCTATAGCTTTTGTTGTAAAGAACGGTTCAAATACCTTGGCTTTGTCCTCATCTTTAATTCCTGTACCTGTATCCTTTACTATAATTATAACATCTCCTAGGGTATCTTCAAGAATTAAGTCAATAGTACCACCATCCGGCATTGCATCAATTGCATTTTTGACAAGGTTTGTGAGAACCTGAGTCATCTGCTCTGTATCGAGCATAGCATCCGGATTGGTTGTTTTGTCGATTACTGAGATTTTTATCTTATCAGGGGCAATAATACTTTCAAGGCTGTGCTCAGCAAGTTCCCTGATACTTGTCCGCTGGTGATTGACCTGGTTTTTCCGGGCAAAATTGAGTAGTCCGGCTACTATCTTCTTGCATCTTCCTGCCTGATCAACAATCAGCTTAAGGTCATCCTTTACCGGATCTCCTTCCGCGCTTTCCTCAAGCAGGATATTGCTGTACATGATAACCACACCCAAGGGATTGTTAAGTTCATGAGCGATTCCGGCAGAAAGCTGGCCCATATGAGCCAGTTTTTCAGATTGCTTTAAAGCTTGCCGCATCGATGAAAGCTTCTCATTCGACAAAGCAAGGTCTTTAACCGATTTATGGAGTTTTTCAATAGTATATGGCAGGCACATTTCGACTTCTGCCAGGCCTCTCTTAATTGCAATAGCATGCTCAACACAGCTTTCATAACCGCAGGCACCACAGTCGAGCTGGTCCTTTTTTGTCGTTTTTCCCATTGAGGCCAGGACTTCGTTTATTTCCTTCTCATCATTGGTTTCAATCCGGCGGTCTTCCGGACGGTGCCTGAAACTAAGATCAAGGCCCGAAAACTCATCAAATGCCGCCTGCCACTTACCTTCATCAAGATTCTGCATTTTAGCATTTGCATAGGAACTTACCAGAGCCCTCCTGTTATATTGCTTCCCATTCTTTGACAGACCCGGACCCATTATGCAACCTTCACAGCACAGGAGCTCCATATGCTGATTCTTAATCAGTCCTGCCTCATACTCCTTGAGTGCACCCTGGAAATCTATCCTTCCTTCCG
>WSSedA1B3DRAFT_1000406_pt1 | contig 12503 bp, 8 predicted proteins | sample WetSurSiteA1Bulk_FD_9468 | JGI IMG/M metagenome (IMG submission 9468)
TTCATATCTTGGCAGACTTGGCTAATACTTATGCCTTTATCTTTAATCCTCCGCACTACTTGCAATTTAAACTGAGCATCCAATATGCGGCTTTTTTCAATCATGGTCTCTTTGCCCTCTCTTTGTTGATTATATCAACCATCGGGGAGGGTGGCGTTTTCATTAGACCACTACACACTTTGACCGCTATTCGACAGACTTAACACTATCGAGTAGCGCACGACTAGCTTGTAATTTACTCAACTTACCCAGCGCGTTTACTTGCTCGGATAATCCCGCTTTACCAACCACTCTTTTTTCGCCTAGTGGGTGTTTCTCAAACACTTTATGAGGTGTCATTGTTCGCATACGCTCTCTATTGACATGAACAGAGAATGTTGCATGCACTTCATTACCGTAAGTATCGCGTGCCGTTACCATCACTCGCTCATCATGCGCTCCTTTAGGTGGCACACCCGAAAACTTTAATGTTTTAGGATTAAATTTTAACCACTCAGGTAAAGCCGAACCATTAGGACGTGATGCTTCAAATTCCAACTGTTCATTAGGATCGGTATGACGGAACATCCATCTTGGCACACTGAAAGAATAACGTTCTAGTTCCAGCACCACTTGATCACGCAACGAACCTGTTAACGAAATAACATAATGGCGAATTGGGACATATAAACTTAAATGGACAGGCGGCAGACTATTATCATCTTTATATTTATGCTCAAGATGCCATTTCTTTTCTTCATAAGTATTTTGAGCTAAGCCCTTACTATCTGGATTGCTCAACATAATTAACGAACCCGAAGTGCCTATTCCTATATCAGTCTCTGTATTCGTTGGATAGGCTACTAGGATGGCTTCAGTCACGGTTTGGGTGGCAGGAACACTGTTAACCGGTGCATTGTTGACCGTGATGTTAAAGCTATCGGTGTCCGTTAATGCGGTGCTGTCGGTGCTAAGTACGGTGATTGTGTCGTTGTTAGTGCCGATATTGGCAGTGTATTTTAGGCTGGCAAGCGTGGCGTTAATGTCTGCTTGACTACCGCTAATGGTTAGGGTGTTGCTGTTGTTCGCTCCCGCGCTAATGCTGGCAGTGCCACTTAAGGTGATATTTAGCACACCGCCTGTCACTGTTAGTTTTGTACTGGTTAGGTTGCTATCTAAATCACCAACGCTTAAGCCTGCAATGGCAGTTTGGATGGCTTCAGTCACGGTTTGGGTGGTCAATGGCACGGTGTTGACAGGTGGATTGTTATTATTTATAAGATAAGTTTGATCTATTCCTAGGCTTGGCAGTACACCTTGAGTAGCATCAATGGTTCCAGTTAACAAATTACCCGCAAGATCAACTAAATCATTGGTTGCAAGAAGATTTAAATCAAGCGTACCCGTATTACCTATCGGAATGTTTGAAACACGAACAGTGTAAGTTGTAGCTCCTGTTTGTGTGACTGCGGAAATAGTCGAACCAGCACTACCTGTCCCTATAATTTGAAAATCGGCAACACCGACATTAGTAACGGCTTCACTAAAAGTAACATTGAAATCAACATAATTTTGAGTGACAAGACTCGCAGACGTAATGTTTTGTCCTGTCGGATTAAGCCGCTCAATTTTAGTCATTGTTGGCGGGATAATATCGGCAGGCGCACCATTTATCACTAACTCATTTGTAGTGTTATCAACGGTGTGTCTGTTTATTGCAGCTAATGAAGTACCATAACCAACATCAACCGCTACATTGTAAGTTGCAAGAGGAAGGGGTGTCGGTACGGTCATAGTCCATGTTCCAATCCCAGTAGTTGTATTAAATATTCCTGTGAGTCCTCCTGGCGCAGTATCCGTGAATGTTACGATGTTACCCGTTTGAACCCGCTCTGCTGCGGTATTTCCTGCTGTATAAGTTACACCATTTACGGTAACACTCAGTGTGTAAGCCTGAATAGTTGGACTTACAGCGGTGCCAATAAGCGCAGAGCCAACAAAAGTACCCGTTAAAGTCGGTGTGGTATCACTTGTAACCGTTGTATTAACAGTTGGAATCTGGTAAGTGAGTGCTGGATTAGCCCAATTTGGACCTTTACTAAAATCTAAATAATAATAAGCTGGACCAGTTGCCGTAGCTCCCGTTTTTAGTGAAAATGAATGAATTGCTTCATAAAATGCCATGACGCGGTGGTTATCGCCTAAAGCGGTGCCAGGTGCGACGGTAACATTCCCATCACCAACTTGTGTTTCAAAATGAGTAAAACCAGTATATTGTGTTTGGATAAGAGCAGTCGTGTTTGACACGGTATAAGTGGCAAACCCGCCAAATTCCTGAAATTGGTTGTTGTTATCAATATCATAAGAATTGATTGGGACATTTTGCAATATGACATCGACTCCTGATGAGGCTGTCGAGGTAGTGCCATAAGTTCCCGCTTTAATAAAATCAAACCTGACTTCGGCGGTACTATTTGCCGCTGTAAGATTCGAATTTAATTTATACCAGTCTAAATCAAGTTGATATGTTGTCCCTATTAAGGCAGGAGCGGTTGCCCCGCCTATACCATCTGCACTACTAAGACCCATGCCTGTAGCATTAACGAGGGTTACTAAAACATCTATAGCCTGTCCATCAATAGTAATAATATTGCTGTATAAAACTTTACTTCCTGCGCTTATCCCAGTTCCAGATATGAGTGTAGGTGTATTCAATGCCAGAGAATTACTTTTGACATCAAACGTAGGCATAGTGTTAGCAACATAGACATTGCTAAAATTAGCGACTTTGTTACCTGCCACGTCTTGAACATCGTTAGTGCCATTTGCGGTGTAACTGACTGTCATATTGGTATCAGTGAGATTGATTAAGCCACTTAAACCCAAATCAACAGTGTTAGCCGCATGATTAATGGTAACGCTGCTAACACTTAACTGACCACCAACCCCATTATTTCTGCTAAAAGTAAAGTCAGCAGGCGATGGTGCTATTGTGTTCAAACCACTGCCTATTTCGTTATAACTTAAGGTAATGGTTGAACCTGCGCCTACCGCTGAACGGAAAACGGGGGCAGTGGTATCTGCTGCCGTGCTAACTTTGTCGTTAGGGTTATCAGCGACAGCCGCATGACCAATCGTTGCCGCGTATGAACCGCTATCAATTGAACCGCCGTCTGTTGCTAGACTATTAGCAACGACAGCAATACCATTAGCATCAATATCACCCGCTACGATGGTATAGTTAAACTTTAAATTCGCTGTTCCACTACCACTGACATATTTTGCCGTTCTAATGTTGCCACCAACATCCAATTCTAATGACGGCGTTCCTGTTACTGTTTCATTGGCTGAAAATGTAACCGTTACTTCTACCACCTCGCCTACGGCATAGGTTAATGCCGATGCAGGTGTGGAGGTAATGGACATAGAAACAACTAATGAGCCTGGTGCGTTAACAGCATCGCTGGCTTGGTCAGTTAATGCAGCATGAGTTAGCGTTGCAGGAGTCCCCCCGTTGGTAATCGTACCGCCATTCAGAGATAGGCTATTGGCATTGATAGAAATACCATTGGCATCCACATCACCAGGAAGGATGTAATAGTTGAAAATTAACTGGGTTGAGCCAGAGCCACTGGCATAAGTGGCTGTTCTAAGCACACCGCCTATATTCAAGGTTAATGTGGGCGTACCTGTGACTACTTCGGGTGCTGAAAAAGTCACTCTGGCGGTGACTAACTCACCAATGGCATAAGCAGCTCCAGCTGGAGTAGAGTTAATTGTAATACTACCAGCAACTATGTTTGTTGCGGCAAGTGTATCTTGAAAATCAAGTGCGGCTAATGTTCTTGCATCAATTGTTCCGCTGTTATATTCCAGCGTCCAATCACCGCCTTTAGCCGCGCTGCCAGTATCATTAGTTGAAGCAGCAATATCTGCTCCCGTAAGATTAGCTATCCTATCAATGAAAGTCGTGCTTGCTGAGCCATTGGCAATATCACAACCATACAGCAAAATATCGCCGTTGTTCGTTAAAGATTGACCAATTTCAGCTAGTTGCGCTTGATATTGATCAATGTCACCGCTATTCAGTTGCGAAGTGCCTAAGTTAAATGAACCTTGGCTACCGTGCGATAAAATGTGTATGGCTGAAATATCGTGTTGCCCTTGTAGTGCGTCAACAATTTGGTTGATGCCGTCTTTACTAGGGTCTATGTAAATAATTTCAGCGGTAGGGCTAACGTTTTCCAGCAAAGTTTGATAGTTTTCGATGCTGGTATCAACGACCACTATCTCGTGAGCTGGAACTGGGCTGGGGCTAAGTTCAATGGGGTCTTGTGACCAGCTTGTATCTATACCTGTTAGTGCATCAATATGACTGAGCCAGTTCGTGCTTAGGTTGTTGGTGCTATGAAAAACGATGTTAGCGTTGTTAGCAAAACTATCACCCCAATGAATTAATGCGTTGCTGACTGAGGGTTCTAAGGTTGATGTTAGTGATTTATTACCTAACCATTCCGAATTACCTTCTGTCCATCCTAATACATGCAGTTCTGTGACATCATGCCGTCCTTGTAATAAGTCAGCGACTTGTTGAAAACCATCACGCGTTGCATCGAGTGTAATCACTTGCGTATTAGCGGGTGGATTGGTGAGTAAGGTCGCTGCATTATCAGCGCGGGCATCAACCACAATCAACGTCGTTGAGTATTCCCCACTCACACCGTTCACAGGGCTAACCGCTACGTCGGTTGCGTCTAAGGTATTTTTCGGTTCAATAGGAAAGGCAGGTTGATTATCTGTGGTCTCAGTATTCGGTTGGTAATCAACAGCAGGCGGGTTTTTTTCTACAGAAAAAGCAACAGGCGGCTGACTGGGTGTGTCTGCTGCGCTGGTGTTGTCAATGGCTTTGCTATCTGCCGTATCAGGCTGTATGTCCACTGCCGTTGCGGCTATCGCCCCGTCAAATACTAAACGACTTTCTAGTGCTAAACGTTGAGAATGTGCGGTGGATTTAGCGTGTACACGCGTAGATTTTCTCATGGAAAGCATCCTGTTAACTAAGGGAGATGAAAGGCGTATAGGGTGTTTTATAAAAGCCCAAGCACAAATTTATATTCTATAATATCTTTAAGTCAATAGGATAGCTTGAGCAAAGGCTGTTTATTTGACGAAATGTAGTTCTCAAGGCTTTTCTTTAATTATCAACACGCTATTCACGATACCTGTGTAAAACACCATAATTTTGACGGGTACGTTGCCTGTGTTGCATCGATTATGTCACTTCAACTAAAGATTCACCTGCTTTTAGGTGATTGACCGAACCATCCTTGAGCATCACATCCAAGTTACCTTCGATAATCATGCTGAATGAAGGGATGGGGTGACGATGTCAGCCTGTTTCACTATTACCGTGGATTTCTATCATCGATGCGGTGACTTGAGTGTTGTTATCGGTAGGGTAAGTGATGGCTTGGTGATGTTTTGAATGAGTTGGGGTACTAGTGATTTTTTCAGCGGTGTGTTTGTGCATCGTGGCACACATACTTAAGTATGTGTGAATGCTAAAATAGTCATCAGTCGTTATTTTGTGTTCATGGTGGCTAGTTTGTGGTAGAAACGTTGCATTGCAACGTCTATTGAAATGAATATTATCTTATTGACGGCAGCGGTTAAATATATCCAACTCTGCATCATATTCGTTGCTTTGTATGTCTAGCATTCCTAAAACTGAGTGGAATAAATTATCATGCGAGTAGGCTTCGGTGCTGTACTGTTTTACACAGTCAGTATCAATATTAAAACTGGTGGCAAATTCAGGTGACAACCACATAATAAAAGGAATATGGATTTGTTCATCAGGCGCGATTTTATAAGGCAGACCGTGTAGATAAATACCATTTTCACCTAACGATTCGCCATGATCTGACATATACAATAATGCGGTGTTATAGCGGTCAGCATTGTGTTGTAGCAAATGGATAATTTGGCTTAGGAAGTAATCGGTGTACAAAATACTGTTGTCGTAGGCATTGACAATTTGCTCGCGTGGACAATCTTGCACTTGATTACTGGTGCACTCTGGGGTGAATTTTTTAAAGGCTTCAGGATGACGTAAGTAATACGCAGGACCATGATTGCCTTTTTGGTGTAGCACGATAACACCGTCATTGTTGAAGCTGTCAATTTTCTCTTGTAGCCCATGCAGTAACACTTCATCAAAACACTCTGTGTCATTACAAAACGCAGGAATGGTTAGTTTTTCCATCATTTCGGTAGGCACGCGTTCACACACGCCTTTACAGCCTGAGTTATTATCACGCCATAACACATTGATACCCGCATGAGTCAGTACGTCTAATAAGTTTTCATAATGTTTGGCTTTGCTGTCGCTGTAATCATTACGTCCAAAGTCAGAAAACATACATGGTACTGATTCAGCCGTTGCCGTGCCGCAAGAATGGGTGTCAGGGAAATTAATAATGTCTTCTTTGCTTAACAGTGGGTTGGTGTCTTGCGCATAACCGTTGAGTGAGAAATTTTGGGCGCGAGCCGTTTCACCGACCACCAATACCACGATGGATTTTTTACCGCGTGTTTTCCATGTGTTCAGTTGTTGTGCATCTTTACCAATGGCAGTAATGGTGATGACTTCAGGATTTAATGCGCGTTTTAGATATTTACCTAAGGCATAGACAGGGTAATTAGGATTGATGAAGTAACGTAAGGCACGATTATTTCTATCAATTAAGGAAAAGTCTTTGTAATGGGCAAAAATAATACTGCCTAACACCGTGCTGATAATGACAATCATCATTAAGCGTATACCTAACTCTTTAAAAAAAGAGTGGTATTGAATATCAATGCGATAAAGACACAATGCAGGCAATAAGCCAACCAGCACAACATGCCGTACTAAATGAATACTCAGAAGTTCAGTTGCTTCTTTGGTGTCGGTTTCAACGATGTTTTGAATCATGGAGACATCGACAATGACACCGTAATTATCCATGAAAAAACTAATTACCGAAGCAGTTATCAGCACCAGTATTGCAAAAGGTTTAAATACATATTTGCTGGCAAACAATGACAACAGCAAGCTAAACAAGGCAAACAGGGCGATAAAGACCGCGACTTTAAAATTATTACCCGCTAAACCAGAGCTATCAACGACTTTAAAAACAGCGGCTAAAAAAGCCTGATTATCAAAGACGGTCAGAAATAATGCGATGAGAAAAATAACGGAGCTGAGTCTAAGTTTTGGCGATAGCCATTTTGCGTAGGCGGGCATGATGATGAGTGAAGTGTAAGGCGGGTATTAAATGTGCTGACGTTGCTGTAGTCACAACGTCAACATGACGATGGGGTTATTATTCTTCTTTTTTAGTAATGTTGCCGTTACGATCCAAAGACACATGCCATAACACACCTGAGGCACTAACGACTAAATCATATTCTTCACCTGCACCATTAGGATTTACCACTAAAATGGCTTCTTTAATGTCGTAGTCGTTAAAGGTCGCTTTCAGATTTTCATAGCTAGCAGGTGGCATTTCAACCGAGGTTTTCGCAGTATCAATTTCATCACCGTTGACATAAAAATTGCCGTTGACACGATAATAAACAATATTTCTGGCATCGGCTTCTTTGGCTTCTTTAAAAGCAATTAAGTATAACTCTTGACCAAAATGTGTTTTTGCTTCGGCACTAACACTGATAGCATTAGGAAATTTTTTGTGAAATGCCGCCTGTACTTTTTCAGGCAGGGCATCTTGAGATATAACAGCACCTGCGAAGGCTGAGACTGAACATAAAGTGAGGACGACACAGCTGAGAGTTGAAAAATAATTACGCATGAACTTGATTACCTGTAGAAAATAGTGAATTAAAGAGTGGACGACCACCTGTGTAGCCTATCATAGCGGTTTGTTACATATCCATAAATAGCATTGGAATACCATAAGTTAATACAAAATAGCTCAACGCTAAGGTAAGGCTAAGGCTCATTTTAAACTGAAATGCTTGGCGCAAAATATAAGCAACTATTGCCAGATACCAACCGACTAATAATACACCTATACCGATGGATAGGTGTTCTGCGTATTTGTAATGCTCCATGACCAAGAAAAAATACAATCCTTCCGTGGCAGTCGCTAGTACCATAATAAAGTTTTCGCAAACAAAAATAGCAATGAACAATTGTTGAAAATACTGCCATTTTTTGATGATGAGTAATAACGTAGTGATAGAGGAAAATGCCATAAAGGTGCGTAATAATACTTCCAATATGCCCTCAACATCCGCAATCAGAAACTCCACAATCATGCCTGAAATTAAATAAAACACCACAGCTTTCCACATAAAGGATTTTGACGGATGTAAATCAGCAGGATTGTTGCGAAACCAGCACAACGCGAGATAATCTATTAATAACGACATAGCAAACAATAACTCAGCAAACGAAAATAGGTTGATGGATAGCCATTAAATGTCAATGGTCATGATTTTATAAAGACCGCGTATCTTACCCGCCCACGCTTAACTTTCCAACTTTTCCAAAACGTTTTCAAATTCATGTCATAGAACAAAGTGTAGAATGAACTTTTCAGTATTTCTCTTTATCTACAAATCCAAAGTTATATAACATTAGGAGACTAATATGCAGTCAGAAGAATTCATTAAAGTTTGGGATTTGCCATTACGCATTTTTCATTGGTTATTGGTTGTGGCGTTTTTTATTGCTTACTTAGCCGAAGATGACCTCTTAACCATTCATGTCTGGGCAGGGTATTTAGTCGGCGGTTTGCTCGTGTTTCGATTGCTATGGGGCTTTATTGGCGGGCAGTATGCACGGTTTAGCAATTTTTTATGCAGCCCTGCTACCTCTATTGCTTATCTTAAAGACTTAATGCAAGCAAAAGCACAGCGTTATATCGGGCATAATCCAGCGGGTGCTGCAATGATAGTGCTGTTATTACTCAGCTTACTAATGACAGTCGCGACAGGATTGGCAGTTTATGGTGCAGATAAAGGCGCAGGACCATTAGCCTTTATGCTTGATAGTCATGAATACTTCTGGGAAATAGTGCATGAATTTTTCGCTAATTTCACCTTGGTGTTAGTCGGTGTTCATGTCATAGGTGTAGCGGTTGAAAGCTATATCCACCACGAAAATTTAGCAAGAGCAATGTTTCATGGCAACAAAAAACGCGGCTAAATCAGCGACCGCTGATTTAAAAATTGAAAACAGTATTGCCCTGCTTAGTTTGCTGGGCATTGCGACTTATCTCGTCTTGCGCTACTGGCTGGATACAGGACATGAAGTTTATAGCTGGGAAATTCATACTCTCTTAAACTCAAGCACTGAATCCCTTTGGCAAGGGCGGTTATTTTTTTCAATTCAGCAAGTACAGTTACCACTCATTGTAATTTTGTTATTAGGCGGATTACCTCAGCTTTATCAGTTGCTCGCCAAATTTTTGCGTGGTGATTTTGGTTCAGATTTATTGGCGGGCTTATCCATTGTTACCGCCGTTTGTTTGCATGAATACCTAGCGGGTAGCTTAGTGGTGCTGATGCTATCAGGCGGTGCTGTGTTAGAAAATTACGCCGTACGCAAAGCCTCATCTGTATTAGAAGCTTTATCAAAACGAATGCCTGCTATTGCTCATCGAAAACAAGGCGACACCCTAACTGATATAGGCACGGAACAAGTGGTTATCGGTGACACCTTAGTGATTCTGCCGCATGAGCTTTGCCCTGTTGATGGCACAGTATTAGACGGTTCTAGCACGATGGATGAGTCCTATCTAACAGGTGAACCGTATTTAATGTCCAAGACCTGCGGCTCTTTGGTGTTGTCTGGCGCGGTGAATGGTGATAACGCTTTAACCATTCGTGCTGATAAACTGGCAGAAGATTCGCGTTATGCAAAAATCATGGAAGTCATGCGGGCTTCGGAACAAAACCGCCCGAATCTACGTCGTTTAGGCGATCAACTTGGTGCATGGTACACACCGTTAGCCGTGAGCATCGCGCTGTTTGCATGGTGGGCAAGTGATGACATTATTCGTTTTCTAGCAGTGCTGGTAATAGCCACGCCTTGCCCTTTACTGATAGGCATACCCGTCACCATCATTAGCTCCATTTCACTCGCCGCACGGCGTGAAATCATCATTAAAAATCCTGCCATTTTAGAAACCATCGGCACTTGTCGCACCGCTATTTTTGATAAAACGGGGACATTAACCTATGGTCGTCCGTCCTTAATCGCCTTGATACCCAGCAGCACGCATGATGAAAAAGAAGTGCTGGCTCTGATTGCCAGTTTAGAACGCTACTCAAAACACCCGCTGTCCAGTGCTATTGTTAAAGCCGCTGAAAAAGCCAATGTAACCTTATTAAGCGTTAATCATATCAGCGAGTTATCAGGCGAAGGCTTGCAAGGTCAAGTCGCCGATAAGCAAGTACAAATTACTAGCCGCAAATTTTTTGAAGCCAATTACACCGCTGATATAGCGCAACTTCCTGTCACTAGCGGCGGTTTAGAATGCGTGGCATTAATTGATGACGTTTATGCGGCAACTTTGCAATTTAGGGATGAAGTGCGTACTGATAGCTCCTCATTCATCAACCATTTACGCCCCAATCACTTATTTGATCGCGTGATGTTAGTGTCAGGTGATAGAGAATCTGAAGTGTGTTATCTCGCCCAACAAGTTGGCATTGAACACGTTTATTTTAGCCAAAGCCCCGAACAAAAATTGGCATTAGTACGCGAAGAAACATTAAAAGCTAAAACCGTATTTTTAGGTGATGGTATCAACGATGCCCCCGCCTTAACTGCCGCCACCATCGGCATCGCCTTTGGACAAAACAGTGATATTACAGGCGAATCAGCCGATGCCGTCATCATGGATAGCTCCTTATTGAAAGTCGATGAGCTATTTCATATCGGCGAACGAATGCGCAAAATCGCTTTACAAAGTGCGGTAGGTGGCATGGTGCTGAGTTTAATCGGCATGGGCTGGGCAGGTGCAGGTTATCTCACCCCTGTCGAAGGCGCGATTATTCAAGAATTGATTGACGTGTTAGCCGTCGCCAATGCCTTAAGAGCTGCAATACCGCCGAAAACCTTGTCGGATTTTTAGTAGACATTTATTGCTGCCCATATTACGACACACCCAATGTACGCAGTGGCTCCATGTGAGATACACCGCTAATGTCATTGATATAAAGTTGCTTAGGTTTTGGCGAGCTATGAGAACCCCAATATTTACGTTGATTGCGTTGGGATTCGCACCTCATTTTACTCTACCAGCTTAATGGCAGTGGCGAAAATTCTTTCTTAGGTAACTTTTTTTATTATTCCAAGCTTACCATAAATAATTTGAGTATCCAGACCTAGTTCTTTCATGAACTCTTTATATGCTTGGTCTGCCCCATCCCAATGGGTATCTGTAGGATCACAATCATCTACTATTATGATGCCGCCTGGACTTAATATTTTATAAAGTTCTGGCAACGCCTTCTTTATCGGTCGATATAAACCCACATCTATTAGAGCAAAGGATAAAGAGCCAATAGTTGTTAAATCAAATTTATTGACATCGGCTTCAACCGATTGAATTCTAGTAATCTTATTCCGCCGCATGGTTTCGTCGAACCATTTCTTCTTGTTAGCCTGAAAGCCCGTAAATAGCTCTTTTGTCTTGCCTCGATTAGTGACTTCAAACCTAATATCATCAGAGACAATGCCAGAAAAAGTATCAATTCCATAGTAAGCCTTGTCTATTTTTTGAGCGTCCATATACTTATTAAGGAATACGGTTGTACAACCATTTCCACACCCAATCTCGGCAATAGCACCTTCAATATGTTGAGTATCTGCGATGCACTTGCAAAGGAAACATAGCTGGGGTGGAGTAAATTTGGAGGTGTACGTCGGGAAAATATATTTCCTAAAAGGGGAGTTAAACAGTATTGCTTTACTGAGTTTTGCAAATTTCGGATTCAACTTATATACCTCTTAATTTAGCTAGCTAACATTGCAAATAACTTGCACAAAAAAGGAACTTCTAAAAGATGACTTCCTTATTATGCTTAGGAATATGCCCAAAAAAACGATGTTTAGCCTACTATTTAGATTGTCGCACTGTCAACAATAATTTGGTTTATCAACCAGTCGTGTAGGGTACGCTCGACTTTCCCCATTATCCTCCCGATGATTAGTCGGGGAAGCCTGACTTCTTTGAAGCTCAGAATCAAGATGTAAGGATACGCAATGTGTACCTTATTTCAGCACCATCAACAACCCTCACACCTGTAGAAGCCCCGATTATTCAAGAATTGATTAATGTGTTGGCGGGGTAGCCAATGCCTTAAGAGCAATGATACCACCGAAAATGTTGTCAGATTCTTAATAGATTAGAAGTTACGCATTGACAGAGGGTGTAGGCTATGTATTTTGAACGCACCGAAGCCAAAGAAAGTTGGCAAATAATGATAAGAGAAAGCAGCCGCCCAAC
>WSSedA1B3DRAFT_1000408_pt1 | contig 12456 bp, 10 predicted proteins | sample WetSurSiteA1Bulk_FD_9468 | JGI IMG/M metagenome (IMG submission 9468)
AGTTTATGACGGGATATAATGTTGAGGTAGTGGTAGCAGGAGAGTCATCGGTACTGCAGGCGATATCGACCTGTTACCGTGGCAGCGGAGAGGCTCTGGTTACGACGAAGAAGACGACATCGGAAAAGTCCCTCCAGGCGCAAGACTATACTTTTACCGAAGGTGATCTCAAAGAAGATACCACGATGACACAGGACGACGAAAGCCTCACGGTGGATGTTGGTGAGTTCGACAAGGTTGTCGGTGATGCACTTGACAGTGTTGAAGCCTATATGGAACAGGAAGAAGCAGCTACAGGTGAGGTTGAAGAACCGATTGTCAAACTTGTCAACGGCATTCTCATTAATGCGATAAAAGGTGGTGCAAGCGATATTCATATCGAACCCTATGAAACCAGCCTGCGTGTGCGGTACAGGGTGGACGGGGTTCTCTTCAACGCGATGAATCTGCCTTTAAGAATAAAGAACCCGATAACGTCCCGGCTTAAAATCATGTCAAAGCTCGATATCGCCGAGAGAAGGCTCCCTCAGGATGGGAGAATAAAGTTGAGACTCGGAAGGAAAAAAGAGATAGATTTCCGTGTTTCAGTCCTTCCCTGTCTTTTCGGAGAAAAGACAGTTCTCAGAATACTCGATAAAGGAAACCTCCAGGTAGACCTCACCAAACTCGGTTTTGAAGAAGAAGCCTTGAAGAAGTTCATGGATTGCCTTGACAAACCATATGGTATGCTTCTTGTTACCGGACCTACCGGAAGCGGTAAGACAACAACCCTTTATTCGGCGCTCAATTATCTGAATAAACCGGGGATTAATATCATGACGGCCGAAGACCCCGTGGAATATAATTTTTTAGGCATGAACCAGGTCCAAATGAAGGAAGAGATTGGATTGACCTTTGCGGCTGCACTGCGGGCATTCCTGCGTCAGAGCCCTGATATTATCCTTGTTGGCGAAATACGTGATTTCGAAACCGCAGAAATTGCTGTCAAGGCTGCCCTTACCGGACATCTTGTCCTCAGCACTCTCCATACGAATGATGCTCCGAGCAGCATAAGCAGGTTATTAAACATGGGGATTGAGCCCTTTCTCGTTTCCGCATCGATTATACTCATCGCGGCACAGAGGCTTGCGCGAAAGATATGTCCCCAGTGCAAGCAGGAAGAAAAAGTTCCTGTCCAGACGCTTGTTCAGTTAGGGTTCTCTGAAGAAGAAGCCGGTGCGATAACGGTATATAAAGGAAAAGGATGCCCGCACTGTAATAATTCAGGGTACAAGGGAAGGTTAGCGTTGTATGAAATTATGCCTATCGGTTCGGAAATCAAAGAGATGGTTCTCGAGGGCGCTTCTGCAGATGAATTAAAGAAGACAGCTATGAGAATGGGCATGAAGACATTGCGACAGAGCGGCCTGACAAAAGCGAAGGAGGGGATAACGTCTCTGGAAGAAGTGATGAGGGTTACCTTTGGGGACTGATTCCCTGTGTTTTTATGGGTAAGAGGCATCGGACTGAGAGTACTGTGCTATAATGACTTGATTGATAATTGACTTTAATCAACAAAAATGCTATTAAAGGGGTGAGTTATGGCAACGCTTTATGATTTGTTAAAGATGATGATAGAGAAAAATGCTTCTGATTTGCACATCACTACAGGGAGTCCTCCAAGGTTAAGAGTAGATGGGAAACTCGTCAGCGTAGATAACCCCCCCCTGAACCCTTCCGACACAAAAGCCCTTTGTTACAGTATTCTGACTGATGCCCAGAAACACAAATTTGAGGAAAGCAATGAGCTTGATCTTTCATTTGGAGTGAAAGGTCTGAGTAGATTCAGGGCAAATATCTTTATGCAGAGAGGAGCAGTAGCCGGAGCTTTCAGGACCATCCCGTTTGAAATACGGGGGTTCAGAGAACTCGGCTTGCCGGAGATAGTCAATGAGATGGTGAAAAAACCAAGGGGGCTTATCCTTGTTACCGGACCTACAGGGAGCGGAAAGTCAACGACACTTGCTGCGATGGTTGACCGGATCAATTCAGAGCGTTATGACCATATCATAACTGTAGAGGACCCAATAGAATATCTTCACCCCCATAAGAAGTGTCTAATCAACCAGCGTGAAGTAAATGCAGATACCGCCTCATTCAAGGCGGCTCTCAAGTATGTCCTAAGACAGGACCCCGATGTTGTGCTTATCGGAGAGATGCGCGACCTTGAGACAATTGAGGCGGCACTCACGGTTTCTGAGACCGGTCATCTTACCCTGGCGACGCTCCATACCAATTCAGCCGTGCAGACATTAAACCGTGTCATCGATGTCTTTCCACCGCATCAGCAGGATCAGATCAGAGTTCAACTATCCTTTGTTCTTGAGGGAATATTTGCACAGCAACTCATTCCAAAGAAATCCGGTGTAGGAAGGGTTCTTGCAGTCGAGTTGCTGGTTCCTAATCCGGCCATAAGAAACCTGATAAGGGAAGATAAGGTCCATCAGATCTATTCGATGATGCAGACAGGGCAGGCAAAATTCGGCATGCAGACAATGAATCAATCACTGTACGAGCTTTATACGAAAGGGTTTCTTTCGTATGAAGATGCAGTCGGAAGATCAACGATACCTGACGAAATCATTCAGATGATACAGAAAGGTATCGCAGCAACTTCTGGTAAAGGGAGGGGATGAAATGGCTATTGTATACCAATGGTCAGGCAAAACAACAAAAGGTCTTGTCGAATCGGGAGAAATAACTGCCGCAACCAAAGAAGAGGTTATAGCCCAACTGCGACGGAGAAATATTACACCTACCATTATTACTGAGAAACAGCAAAAATCCTTATTGCCATTCAAGTTTGGAGGCAAAGTCAAGGACAAGGATATCGTTATCTTCACCCGTCAGTTTTCCACTATGATTGATGCAGGGCTTCCGCTTGTCCAGGCACTGGATATCCTTGCAACCCAGGTCGAAAATAAAGTGCTTGCGAAAACTCTTCAGGAGGTAAAAGGAGACGTCGAATCGGGTGCGACTTATGCCGATGCACTCAAAAAACATCCCCGGATTTTTAGTGAACTGTACGTGAATATGGTTGCTGCAGGTGAGGCAGGCGGAATCCTCGATACAATCTTGAACAGACTTGCAAGCTATATTGAAAAAGCGATGAAACTCAAGAAAAAAGTAAAAGGAGCAATGATCTACCCTGCAGTTGTTTCAGGTATTGCTGTTGGAGTTATTGCAATTATTATGATCTTTGTCGTCCCTACTTTTTCAAAGATGTTTGCCACGCTTGGAGGGACGTTACCATTACCCACACGCCTAATCGTTACTATGAGTAACTTTCTTGCAGGTGTGGGTGGTCTTATGATAATCGCAGCAATTATTGGACTGGTAGTTTTCATAACTCAGGTGCGAAGGACTGAGAGAGGGAAGTTTATCATCGACAGGATTCTTTTAAGGCTCCCTATATTCGGTCCGCTCATCAATAAAGTTGCCGTAGCCAAATTTACCAGAACACTCGGTACACTGGTAAGCAGCGGCGTTCCGATATTGGATGGGCTTGAAATCACTGCGAAGACATCCGGGAATAAGGTTATTGAATATGCAATTATGGAAGTGAGAAAAGGGGTTGTCGGCGGGAAAACCCTTGCTGAACCTATCACAAAAGCCAAGGTTTTCCCCCCTATGGTAACGCATATGATTGCTGTCGGCGAATCAACAGGAGCGCTCGATGCGATGCTTGCAAAAATTGCTGATTTCTATGATGATGAAGTTGATAATGCGGTGAATAATCTTACTGCCATGATGGAGCCTCTGCTCATGATATTTCTCGGAGGCGCTGTCGGATTTATTGTTGTAGCTATGTATCTGCCGATATTCAAGCTGATCACCCTGATAAAGTAACTGCACATCGCAATAGTATGTCATCTGAAGAAATCGGGGGGTTGAAGAAAAGGGTAGAGACCCTGATTCTTTTCAGGGCCTTATTTGTTACCCTGTTTCTCAGTTCGACATATTTCTTCAATGTTTTTGAGCAATTTCCCGCTAACCGCGCCTTTGCTTATCTTATTATTGCTTTCTATAGCACTTCGCTTGGGTATTTCCTTCTTTTAAATAAGATTGAAAATCTGCAGGCATTTGCATATATCCAGTTGATACTTGATGTGTTTTTTGAAATTGTACTCATTTACCTGACCGGAGGCATCGACAGCTGGTTTTCCTACACGCTTATTCTTACCATACTCTCCTCAAGTATCGTGCTCAATCAAAAGGCAGGATACATCATTGCAACAATAAGCAGTCTTCTCTACGGCAGTTTGATCGTTCTCCAGTTTCATGGAGTATTGCCAAGAATTACAGAGTATCAGGAAGCGGGAAATTATCTGTACAATATATTTATTCACATTTCCTCTTTCTACCTCATAGCATTTCTCAGTGGATATCTTTCTTCACGACTCGAAAAGACAAAGGAAAAGCTTGCAGAGAAAGATTTAAATCTCAGGAACCTCGAATTCTTTAATCTGGAAGTGGTGGAGAGTTTGCCCAGCGGTCTCCTGACAACAGACATGTCAGGGACGGTATTGCTCTTCAACCGTTCTGCAGAACGAATAACAGGTATGAAGAGGGATGCTGTGGTAGGAAAAGGGGTTGAGCTTGTTCTGCCGTTTTTGCACTTTCCCTTTGCAGAGGGAAGAACGGAAGAGTTATTTGCTTTTAACGGGGTACAGAAGATTGTCGGAATGGGAATTTCCATGTTCAGCGGTGGTGATGAGAGTACAAAAGGGTATATCGTTATTTTTCAGGATCTTACTGAATGGAAAAAACTTGAGGCAGACATGAAAAAGAAAGAGAAATGGGCAGCTATCGGTGAACTTTCTTCGAACATTGCGCATGAGATCCGGAATCCGTTAGCTTCTCTCAAGAGTTCAATAGAAATTCTGAAAGAGGATACGGTACCGGCTAACTATAAGAACCGGCTCATGGACATTGCACTCAAAGAGATGGATCGTCTTGACAGGATCATAAAGGATTTTCTCACCTATTCCCGGCCTGTTCCACCGTCATACACAAGATTTAATCTCCATGAATTGCTGGATGAGACAGTAGATCTTCTGAGAAATGTTGATCAGCACCGAGACACTATTGTCATACAAAAACAGTATAATGGAGAAGTTGAAGTAAATGCAGATCCCCAAAAAATGAGGCAGGTCTTCTGGAATCTCGGATTGAATGCGCTCGAGGCAATGCCCGAAGGCGGGGAACTTACTATTGCAACGAAACACGAAGACAAGAACATGGTGATAACCTTTAAGGATACGGGGACAGGAATAGAGAAACCGCAAATTGAGAAAATATTTTATCCTTTTTTTACAACAAAAGATCAGGGAACAGGCCTTGGTCTTGCGATAGCATACCGTATCATGGAAGAGCACGGAGGGGCAATAACGGTCGACAGCACGCCTGGAACCGGTACAACTTTTAAGGTTATTCTCCGGGGGATAAATGAAACGACATAAAGGCAGGATTCTCATTGTTGAAGATGAAAAAAGTATGCGGGAGATACTCAAGATGCTCCTCGAGGAAGAGAACTACGAAATTGTTACAGCATCGAATGGTATCGAAGGCATCTCCAGCATTGAAAAAGATATTTTTGATCTGGTTATCACCGACATGAAAATGCCGAAAGCAGATGGTTTTGAGGTGCTGAAAAAAATCAAGGAAATATCTCCGGAGACCATTGTTATCATGATCACAGCCTTTGGAACCACTGAAACGGCAATTGAAGCTATGAAGCTTGGTGCATATGACTATATCCACAAGCCTTTTAATATTGACCAGATCAGAATAGTAGTAAAAAAAGCGCTTGACAAGAAACGGCTGAGTGAAGAGCTTTCTGTCCTTAAATCCAAGGTTGACACTACCTATTCTCTCGAAAATATTATTGGCCAGAGTGCAAAAATGCAGGAATTGTTTAAACTCATCCCCAAAGTTGCAATGAGCAATTCGAATGTCCTTATTAGCGGTGAGAGCGGTTCCGGGAAAGAATTAGTTGCACATGCCTTTCATAATCTTAGCAGCAGAAAACAGAAAAATATTGTCACAATAAACTGTGCAGCCTTCCCGGAAGGTCTTCTGGAGTCAGAACTTTTCGGTCATATGAAAGGTGCTTTTACAGGAGCAATGTATAATAAGCAGGGATTGTTTGAAATTGCAGACAACGGCAGCATCTTCCTTGACGAGATAGGGGAGATGCCGCTTAATCTCCAGGTAAAACTTCTCAGGGTTCTTGAAAACGGTACCTTCCGACGTTTGGGAGGAACGACGGATATTAAAGTAGATGTGAGAATAATATCTGCTACAAATAAAGACTTAAAGGAAGAAATCGAAAACGGACGATTTCGTGAAGACCTGTATTACCGGTTAAATGTTGTTCCTGTTCATATCCCTCCGCTGAGAGAAAGGAGGGAGGATATCCCGTTGCTCGTTGATCATTTTCTCCGGAAAATGTCGTCTCAGCAAAAGACTATAAGTTCTGATGCGATGAGACTCATTATAGAACATCCATGGAGGGGAAATGTAAGAGAGTTGGAAAATGTTATCGAGCGTATCGTCCTTTTGACAGATAATAAAGTAATAACCAAATCGGAACTCCCTCCGGAAATAACCGAACATGCATCGGGGTCAATCGTAATAAAAGAAATACCTGATATTACTGAAGAAGGTGTTGATATTGATTCTATTATTAGCAATATTGAGAAGCGTTACATTCTTCAGGCGCTTGAGAAAGCGCATGGCGTTAAAACAGAAGCAGCGAAACTTCTGCATCTTTCTTTCCGTTCTTTTCGTCACAGACTGCAAAAACACGGGCTAAAGTAATCAGATAGCCCCGTGCTGTCTCTACGAATGAACAAATCAGAACATACCGCCTCCAACAAACGATGTATAAAAGATTGACTACCGCATCAGAGTCACTTAGAATGATAAGATAGGAAATATAGGGACGGGATACCATGAAGGATAGACGGCAATATCAGAGATTTACCACTGATGTTCTGGATATGCATGGCAAGAGGGTATTTGCCAGAAATGTGCAGATTCTCGATATGAGCGTCGGCGGTGTTCTATTGAATACAAACATACAACTGAACACGGGGAAGCAATGTATTTTTAGAACAACCAGAGAAGGAAGCGTTCTCAATCAGGAATGCGTTGTTGTCTGGTCTTCGTTGCATCAGAGCACAACCCCTGGCATTGATAATTCTGCTCCGGCATACAAGACTGGCTTGAGATTTATAAATATGTCAAAAGAAAAGATGCTCGAAATTATTCATTTCATAGAGGCTCATTCACAGGAAATCGATAAACAAGGGGTTAAAAACAAACTCTGCGGCTACAGGATGAATGTCCGGGTACATATACAGTCTCCGGAAAAATCAATACTGATTTTTCATGAAGGGTTCAGAATAAAAAACCTGAGTTTCGGCGGCATGCTTACAGAAAGCAAAGATCCGCTGGATATAGAGGCAACAGTCACAATGAAGATACTTCGTTCCGAGACGAAATCGATTACCGTTCTGGGAAAAGTGGCATCGTGTAGTATGATAAAGAGAGATAATCATGAATATTATGACATTGGGATAGTATTTCTTAAAATGACAGAAAATGACAGGGAGTTATTGAAAGAGTTGATGTGCCTGCTCGAAACCATGTGCTGTATTGCCCCCAGCAACCTTCCGTAACCGAGCAGCATAATTTTTAAGCATTGTTTGTATCTTCCAGGGTAATCACTGCAATCAGGCAAGAGGGAGATATGCCTGTGGATTCAGGTCAAGCCCGGCAATATTTCCGGCCATGAGATGATGATGCCCTGCTGCTGCAATCATTGCAGCGTTGTCTGTACAGAGTGAAAGCGGTGGAATATAAATCTCAACTCCCCTCTCCTCACCCATAGCCTTCATCCTTTTTCTCAACTCACTGTTGGCTGCAACACCGCCCGAAAGGACAACCCTTCGTATCCATTTCTTTTTGATTGCCCATTCCGTTTTTCTCACCAATACGTCTACAACAGAGGCCTGAAAGGACGCGGCAATATCAGGCAGGGATGAAGGATGAAGGATGAAGGATGAATTCTCTGACCTGTATCCGGATTTCTCTGATAACTGATCCCTGATCACTGAGTGCCTTTTCACATAATGCAACACTGCTGTTTTAAGTCCGCTGAAACTGAAATCAAATGATTCAGGGAGGTATGCCCTCGGGAAATCTATTGACTTCGGATTCCCCTCCTTCGCAAGCCTGTCGATAACCGGCCCACCCGGATAGCCGAGTCCGAGAAGTTTCGAAACCTTGTCATATGCTTCTCCGGCTGCATCATCTCTCGTTCTTCCAATTTCCTTATAGTTGCTGAACGCTTCTACCGTATAGAGCGAAGTATGCCCTCCTGAGACGATGAGGGCAAGAAAAGGAAACTCCGGGGTTGGCTCCTCAAGGAATGACGAGAATATATGCCCTTCAAGGTGATTTACCGCTATCAGCGGTTTTGTTTTTGCATAACATATCGCCTTTGCAAAAGAGCATCCGACAAGAAGTGATCCGATCAGGCCCGGCCCGTTGCATACGGCGATACCGTCCAGTTCTTCAAGCTGAATCCCGGCTGTTTGTAATGCCTCATGAACAACCGGCAATATCATTTCGATGTGACGGCGCGAGGCGAGCTCCGGGACAATGCCGCCATACTTTTTATGAATTTCAGTCTGGTTTGAAATACTGTTCGACCATATTTTTCTGCCGTCTTCGACTACGGAAGCCGAAGTGTCATCGCATGAGGTATCAATCCCGAGAATCAGCACCGAACCGCTTACTGAGAATGCTCAAAAAGAGTGACATCCTTTGGCAGGGACGGGGTAAAATACTTTTCTTCCGTCCCTGTATTGATTTTCATATCGCTGAGAACCATGTCAATCTTGTTTGAAAGAGAGTCTATGATAGTAAACGACTGTATCGGAAATTCTTTGTCAGAAGTTTGCAGTTCAATGGAAACGATACCACCCATAGGTTTCTTTGGTTTCAGAACGATTTTGTTGTTTTTCATGGAGGCGGAGAATTCTTCCCGGATCCTTCCGAAACCGCTCAGAAGGGCTATAGGGGCCTGACCATAGGTTTCCCTGTCGAACCTGCCCTTGAACGCCTGTTTCTCTTTTTTCTGGTAGATGAGAATCTCGTCACCCCGGATAAACACTTCCTGAGCATTGTCGCCTTTATATATCCATTTCATCATCATCGGTCGCTTGATAAAAAATTCGCCCTTGAATGTGTCAGTGCGTTTCAGGTCCTTAATATAACTTTTTTGCACAAAACTGCCTTGTATATCCTGGAGATTTTCATATGCTTTCTGTATTTTTACGATCTCATCATCAACTGTCTCCCCCTGCGCTATTCCGGGCAGCAGGAAGGAGATCAAAATCAGAAAAAAACAGAGCATATGATTGCCGATAGTTTTTTCTTGAGTCACTGTATCCATTCTCCCCTCTGTTATTCGTCGTATGATTAAGCATAGCACATGAAATTTTGTATTGACAATACAGTTCCGTGAATCCTTGATAAAACTACGCCCCTCATTCTATAGTTTCCTATGAACGACTCGTGGCGTTACATCGACGAGGGAGAGAACAGCGCCTTCTATAATATGGCACTGGACGAAGCAATCGCAACAGCGGTGAGAAAAGAGCTCTCACCGGCTACTTTAAGGTTATACGGTTGGGACAGTCCCTCCGTAACAATAGGATGCTTTCAGAAAATTAACGATATCGATAGTGCATATTGTAAAAGCAAGGGTATCCCGGTTGTACGAAGACCGACAGGAGGCCGGGGCATTCTCCATGGAAACGAGCTTACATACAGTTTTTCTGCAAAGACCGATGGAGGGCTGTTTTCTCATGGTCTGATCGACAGCTATAAAAAGATCAGCGAAGCATTTGGGCTGGCATTTACAAAAATCGGCATTGTTCCGGAAATAAAAATGACAAGGAAAATCCGTAATGGATCAGAAAAGGGCCAACCATCAAGAACCCCTCTATGTTTTCATTCAGTATCGTATGGTGAAATTTCGTTGAACAAGAGAAAAATAGTCGGCGCTGCCCAGAAGAGATGGAGAGACGGATTATTGCAACAGGGATCTGTTCCCGTAAGGATATCGTATGATGAAGTATTCATGATTTTTCACTGTTCAGATTCGCAAAGCATTCAAAAAACCATGTGCGGACTGAGCGAAATTGGCATTTCTTTCACTATGGAGAGATTGAAAAACGCCCTCAGGTCTGCTTTTGAGGAGGTATTTGCAATACAATTCGAAAGTGCATCACCTTCGCCGGAAGAAATTAACCTCGCAGAGGAATTAAAAACGGAGAAATATTCAACGTATCAATGGAATTTTCAGCGTTGATTCAATGAAAAACCTTGCAACCGCTGTACTGTTCAAATACAGTAATGGTTGTATCTCCGTGATATAATTGATTCATGTATGTTTATGTAGATGGAAAGCTTGTAACTGCAAAGGAAGCTGTCGTCTCGGTTTTCGACCACGGGTTTCTTTACGGTGACGGAATCTATGAAACCTTGAGGGGATACGACAGCGTTCTCTTCAGAATTGATGAACACCTTCAGAGATTATACCGCTCTGCGTCGCTGATAGGACTCTCGATCCCGCTTGAAATCAACCAACTGAAGATCGCCCTTTATGAAACCCTTATTGCGAATCGTTTAAGAAATGCCTATGTGCGATTAACGATATCCCGTGGCCGTGGTTCCCTAGGGATTGACCCTGATTTCTGTCCCAAACCAACGGTCGTAATCATCAGCCAGGAACTTAAGGAATATCCGGCGGCATATTACAAAAACGGAATCAGTCTCGTGATTGCCGAAACGAGGAGGAACCTTAAGAAAGCAATCAATCCACAGATTAAATCACTTAACTTTCTCAACAATATCCTTGCCAAAATCGAGGCGAAAAAACAGGGGGCTCACGAAGCAATCATGCTGAATGAAAACGATTGCCTCGCAGAAGGGACAATCAGCAACATATTTTTCTGCAAGGACGGTTCCCTTTGCACCCCTTCGGTTGACTGCGGGATACTTGACGGCATTACAAGAGGGATCGTGACAGAGCTTGCCGGAAAAGAAGGGTTGTCAGTGCGGGAAGGAATGTTTTCGAAGAATGATCTGTATGCTGCTGAAGAAGTGTTTATCACGAACACAACGATGGAGGTAATGCCGGTTTCGGCAGTAGATAACCAAAACTATCCTGTGGGAAAGATCGCACGGCTGCTCAGAAAATTATACCGCCGGGAAGTAAATGCATATGTTGCAGAGGTAAAGGCAGCAGGGCCTTCGCTATGGGGACTGGAAGCGTGAGAGAATTAGCATTGATGTGAACAAGGGGACATAGCTCGATTTCCAAATCGAAATCACGGGTAACCTGGATGAAACCGAAGACGGAGCGGAGGTCTCAGCTTTGACTATATGCAATACCATTCAAGTCTTGATATAGAATTGCATGGGAACAGAGAAAGTTTATTTCGATTGTGGAAATCGAGCCATGTCCCTTATCACGAATATTTTGCAACAGCAAAAGGAAATACTCCTTGCCTGTTACAAATGCCTGTCTATATGTCCTTTCTGCTCTATCAGTTCGTAGTCGAATTTCTCCGGATTTCTTCCGAAACAAGTTCCGAGGCTCTCAAAAATGGCGATTTCCTTCACATCAACTTCTCTCCGCCTGATAGCTTCTTCGGTCGGCATATAGTGTATATGGTTTCCTTCCACTTCAACCACTGTTACCCCGAATTTCCCCTCTGTCATGAGGAATATTGCTGCAGCCCCTGCCTTATAGCCGAAATTTACGTCAAAGGCAGAGGAATGGCCTGACCTGACGAGATGTCCCGGCGTGACCTCCCTTACCTCGGGTATTTCATAAACACCCGGAGCAAACATTCCTGTCCTCTGCATGAAATCTTTTACTACAGGATCGCTCTTCAGTCTCTTTTCAAGTTGTTGCCGTACATATTTCCCGGCCCCTGCGAGCTTTTTATGGCCAAAAGCATCAGGGGCTATCGACTCATCGTAGAGCAATTCACCGTTTGCCTGTTTTATCCCCTCTGAGACGACTATTATATAAGTCCCTGCCTTGACATCGCTTCTTTCGATACGCGCAAAAAATGTCGTTTTCATATGGTCATATACAACATCAAAATCAACCGGGATTTCCGGTATGAGTATACAATCTACCTCTGCACCGACCCCTCCCCTGAAAGCAGTATGACCGACATACCTTCCAAACACCTCTATGACAAGAACGCGATTGTGACTCATACCCGTCGTCTTGAGTTCTCTGGACAATACTGCAATCCTGTTGATCGCGGAATCGCCTCCGACACTATACGGCTGAAGATCGAGATCCATTGTCTTCGGGACATG
>WSSedA1B3DRAFT_1000412_pt1 | contig 12377 bp, 13 predicted proteins | sample WetSurSiteA1Bulk_FD_9468 | JGI IMG/M metagenome (IMG submission 9468)
CGGCGGTACGGTTTTGACCGCCATCGAACAGGGAACTCCCTACGGATTGCAACCCGTTCAGGCACTGATAGAGGCGGGGAAGAGAAATAAAAAATGAACGAGAACTTCAAGAAATAAAAGATCTTTGTTACTCAGATTCACTGATAGAGGGCAGTGTTATGATAAACGTTGTGCCCGACTCAGGGGCTTCGTCTTTCACCCGGGTTTCAAAGGTGATATCTCCGCCATATTTTTTAATGATCGCGTATGACACCGTCAACCCGAGGCCGGTGCCCTCTCCCACCCTCTTTGTGGTAAACAAGGGATCGAAGATTCTTGATCTGTGCTCGGGCCTTATCCCGACACCTGTGTCTGAAATCCTTATTTCAACATTTCGTGCGCCTTCTCTGTCGAGCGGTCTTGTCTGTATCGTGAGTTTTCCGCCGCCTTTCATGACCGGGATAGCATTATTGATGAGGTTAAAGAAAACCTGTTGCAGTTCATTGTAGTCTACCCTGATTGTCGGGATAGATTCATCCAGATCTTTTATGACAGAGATGGTATTGATCGTTAAGGTATTCCCTTTGAGTGCAAGCACTTCATCGATACACCTGTTGACGTCTATTGCCTCTTCCCTGTGCTCCCGGTATCTCACAAAGCTCAAAAGATTTTCAACAATCCTCTTGGCATTATTCCCCTGTTTCTGAATAGTTTTCAGCATATCGAAAGATTCGTCATCTTCTGATAGTTTTTCCATCAGTAATTCGGTAAATCCGAGGATGACCGCCAGCGGGTTATTGATCTCATGTGCGACGCCCGCAGCCAGCGTTCCGATGGATGCAAGTTTTTCCGTATGCAGCATCTGTTCTTCCAATTTTTTCCTCTCTGTAATATCAAGCAGGGATTCAACAGTCTTGCCGGTGCCGGGGATAACAGATACACTGTGAAGCACATTTCTTAAATTTCCGTGTCTATCAACAAAATGTGCTTCGTAATTCGTCGGCGCGGTTCCGGGATAAGCCCGCCGTGCATGGTGATATTTTTCCATCTTGACAAGATCATCCTCGTGAAAAAATTCCTTCCAGCTTTTCTTCCACTCGATTTCTTCTTTTGTAAATCCTGAAAGCATTTCGAATTTTGTGTTCACCAGAGATATTGTCGAGTCTTCCTCGACAATGATGGTAGCGGTTCCGGTATTTTCAAAAACTGTGCGGTATTTTTCCTCGGATTCACGCAGCGCCTGACGGCTCCTCATCCTCTCTATATATCTTCCGCAATGTTTTGCGATTGCATCAAGCAAATCCCTCTCTTCCTTGATAAAAGGACCCTCATCAACAACGGGTTTTTCCAGCAGGTAGTACACCTCAACTGCACCGATCCAGATGCCGTATACCGAGATTCCGCTTTCCTGTTTCCAGGGAGTTTCCTGGAAGTTACCCGTTCTGAATTCCCGGTCACCTAATACAATACGCGCGCATGTGCTCTCGGGATACCGCCATCCGAAGGGAATGCGGTCAACGACTCCCTGAAGCACTTCATCCTGCGGAATACTCCGTCTCTCGGTGAGTTCTGAAATGCTGTAAAGACAGTTTATCTCCTTTACACGCTCCCAGAGATCATGAGTCCGGTCCTGCAGTATCTCCTCTGTCCTGGTGCGCTCAGCGATCTCATGCGATATACCCTTGATCATCTCGTTTGTTACCGCTTTGAGGGATTCCAGGAGTTCTATCTTCGATTCACCGGAAACTTCTACACTCAAATCCCCTTTTGAGACCTTGTGGAGTATTTCAAAATGCTCGGCAAGACCGATCGCAATTTCATGGGACATATCAACGATTTCTCCGATCTCTGCAGCAGTCAGATTGACCATGTGTTTGAGTTTGCTGATCAATTCGATATCAGAAATCTCGGGGATTCTCACCGTCGGGTCGCCGGAGGCGATCTTTTTCAACGCCTCGAAAACTTCAAACAGGCTGATGGCCAGTTCCATACTCATGGTTTCGAGTTCCCTGTCCCGCTCACCGATAATCCTGTTATATTCACTAAACTGGCTGTTGACGACTCCGAGCGTAGCTTTCATTGCGGTAACGTTCTGATTTGACTTCAAAACCCTGCACTTCAGACACATTTCCAGCTTTTCAATAAATTTCCCCTGGATGTCGTTCCGGCAATGGGTTCCGGAAAACAGCCAGCATCTGAGGTTCCGTGACTTATAGGCGGGACATTCCTTTTCACTGCACTTGAAGATTTCCCAGCATTTGATCTTTTGAGGTTCTTTCACCGGCTTTTTCATTTTCTTTTCCCCATTTTCATGGCTATGAGAACATTGTCACAGAAGGATACACGGTGTCAACCATTCGCACTTATATTTTATTATGAATGAAGGAAATTTATCTAAGGAATAGTTTCTGCTGAAATGAATAATACTAAACAAAAGCAATTGTGATAGATTCCCCGGATGTTGCACATTATCGTTTTTTTCCGTATGATGTGTTTTATTGCTGTTAATGAGCAGGGGTTCGTTTTTTTTACATAGAAAATGGCTTCAGCAACAAGAACCGGCATTTTTTTGTTTGAAATCAGGCAAATTGGAGCTATATTATGGAAATGAAATATCTCGTCTACTTCCTGGCAGGCGGGACCATCGTGAGTGTCGTCACTTATCTGGCAAGCCATGCAAAAGGGTTACAGGCTGCCTTTTTCGCCAATCTGCCGGTCATTACGCTCATAACCTTCCTCATGATCTACTTCGAATCCGGGCAGAAGGCGGTAATCTCTTACGCTAAGGGGCTGATAATTATGCTTTTCCCCTGGCTTGCTTATATCTTTTCGGTAATCATGCTTACGGGCAGGTTTGGCCTGATCACATCTCTTGCTATCGGGTTCTCGCTTTACCTCCTGACTGCTTTTTTTATCATTACCATGAAAAATTAAGGAAGAGATTTCACTGATATCAATTTTTCGGTATCTATTTATAAAAAGATAACTGGATAATAATTATGGAATACCTTGTCATTATTTTTATCATTATAATAATAATCGGCCTCCTTGGAAACCACGAACTCGCCTGTGATTCAAAGAGAATTCGACGGATGATGAGGGAATATTCCTTCAAATCATATCCTCCTGAAGATGCGGAGGAGAAACATCGTGAGAAAGAGAAAGAACAATGAAATGTGAAGGCATTTATCATTCACATGTTATTTTGCAAGTCTTCTCCATCGGTTGCGGTTTCACTTTATTTTGCGTATGATTATTTTCAGTCACGGCTGAGTGTGAAATTTCTGTTGTAACAAACATTCTGACACTGTTCCGGGAGAGTGAGAATAGATGGAAAATAAAAAAATACGCCGTCTCATTATGGTTCTTTTTCTCGCAGGTCTGGTAATTTCCGGTATCTGGCTATGGCAGTCCATGCGTAGCAAGACATCAGCCAACGGCCTTGTTCTCTATGGCAATGTAGACATTCGTCAGGTTGATCTGGCATTTAACGCAAATGAGAGGATTTTACAGGTGCTTGCAGAGGAGGGAGACAGTGTGGAAAAAGGGAAGCTCCTCGCAACGCTCGAAACAGATCGCCTGCTCCATGAAGTTGCGCGTGCCGAAGCCCAGGTGCGCTCACAGAGAGAAGTTGTCTCACGATTGGAAGCAGGCAGCAGGCCTGAGGAAATCCGCAAGGCCCGCGCTGATGTGAAAGCGGCAGAGGCAGAGGCTAAGAACGCTGCAACCAACTATCAACGCATGAAGTCTTTGGCAGAGGAAGGGTCGGTAACGATCAAGCAACGGGACGATGCTGAAGCAGTTGCAGAATCCACCGCTGCACGGGTACAGGCAGCCAGAGAGGTGCTGGAACTTGCGCTGAAAGGCCCCCGAAAAGAGGATATTGCCNCAGCGAGAGCCTCTCTGAAAGNCTATGAAGAAGAGCTTGCGGTATCCAGGCAGAGACTTGAATACACTTCCCTTTATGCTCCGTCGGACGGAGTGATTCAGAACCGCATCATGGAACCGGGAGATATGGCTTCTCCCCTGAAGCCTGTCTTCACCCTTGCGTTGACTGATCCGGTATGGGTAAGGGCATATATATCCGGACCCGATCTTGGAAAAGTGAACTTGGGGATGACCGCAGAGGTCAGGACAGACAGTTTCCCGGGCAAGACATACAAGGGTTGGGTTGGCTTCATCTCTCCGACAGCCGAGTTTACCCCAAAAGCCGTTGAAACGACAGAGTTGAGGACCAAGCTTGTCTATCAGATAAGGATCTATGTCTGCAATCCGCAGAATGAGCTTCGTCTGGGGATGCCTGTAACGGTCACTGTTCCTCAGGGACAAGCTGCCGGGGAAAACGCTCCTGAACAGGATCGCTGCAAAACCCCCTGATGGCGGACCGGCATCCTCAAGCCAGCTATCCCAGAGTATTCATAATGCATGAAAGAGCAGAGCAGATGCAGTATCAGCGCTCATTCTCGTCCCGATCCCGAAAGCGTTCGGGACGGGACTCCGAGGTATCCCGATAAAAATCGGGATAAAGCCGCTCTGATACTACATCTGCTCTGATTCATTAAAAAATGTATGAATAATGTAGGCTATAACACCGAAAACAGCGATGCAGTCATCACGCTTGCCGATATCAGCAAGTCCTTTATTTCGGGGAGACGAAAAATCCAGGCGCTGCATAAGGTAAGCGCACTTGTCCTGAGAAATAGTATAACCGGCCTTGTCGGCCCTGACGGTTCAGGCAAGACAACCCTTATGAGACTAATCGTCGGACTCCTGACCCCGGATAAAGGCACAGTAACAGTCCTTGGCAGGGATGCAACAGTTGAATCATTGTTGGTACAGGCTTCTGTCGGATATATGCCTCAGAGGTTTGGTCTGTATGAAGACCTGACCGTTTCAGAGAACCTCGCCCTTTATGCGGACCTTCAGGGAGTGCCGAAAAATGCCAGGAATGAACGCTTTGAAGAACTTATGCATATGACGGGATTGGGGCCATTTCTTTCACGACTTGCGGGACGCCTGTCCGGGGGGATGAAGCAGAAGCTTGGCCTGGCATGCACCCTTGTGCGGTCTCCGCAACTCCTGATTCTGGATGAACCGACAGTAGGGGTAGATCCTGTTTCGCGACGGGAACTCTGGTCAATAGTCTATCGCTTAGTGCGTGAGGAGGGCATGAGTGTCCTGCTGAGCACATCGTATCTCGATGAAGCAGAACGCTGCAATGAGGTGATCATGATGTTTGAGGGACAGATATTAGGTCAGGATCAGCCTGCGAAGTTCAGCAGAGCAATGGAGGGCAGGACATACACTGTCACGGTACCGGGGATGAAAAGCCGTGTTCTCCAGAAAAACCTCCTTGCTCAACCGGAGGTAACAGACGCAGTGGTCCAGGGTGACCATGTGCGGCTTGTTATGGAATCACAGAAAGGTTTTGAAGCGGCATCTCTCCTGCCGGACAGAGAAAATGTTCTGCTGCAATCTGTACTGCCACGATTCGAAGACAGGTTCATTGATCTGCTCAGACAACAGCGTTCAGCAAGAATTTCCGATAGAGAGGAAATCTCAAAACCAAGTTTGTCTTCCGGAGGAAATGGAGAGGACGTAATCATTGTAAAAGGTCTGAAGCGCAGGTTCGGGGATTTCTATGCCGTAAAAGGGATAACGTTCTCCGTAAAAAGAGGAGAGGTCTTCGGCCTGCTGGGTCCGAATGGTGCGGGGAAATCAACCACGTTCAGGATGTTATGCGGATTGCTACCGCCGACCGATGGTATGATCAGTGTTGCGGACCATGACCTGAGGCGGGCTCCTGCTGAAGCGCGTGCGCACATCGGTTATATGTCACAGAAGTTTTCCTTGTACGGAAACCTGAGCGTCAGAGAGAACTTACATTTTTTCAGCAAGGTATACGGAGCCGGGCCTGAAAAAATTCAGTGGGCACTGGATCAGTTCGAACTCCGCAATCATGCGGAATCTGTAAGCAGCGATCTCTCGCTGGGGCACAAACAGAGGCTTGCCATGGCGTGTGCCCTTATGCACGAACCGGAAATACTCTTTCTCGACGAGCCTACCTCGGGTGTCGATCCGCTGGCGCGGAGGGAATTCTGGCACCGTATTAATGAACTGGCGGAACAGGGCGTAACCGTAATGGTGACCACACATTTCATGGAAGAGGCGGACTACTGCGACAGGCTGGCCATTATGGCTGGTGGCGATATCCTTGCACTCGGAACACCTTCAGAGATCAAGGCAGAAACCCGTTCAGCCGGGATTCCGGAACCAACCATGGAAGACGCCTTTATCAGCCTCATAATGAGGAGTGAACAGGAGCAGCAAAATTATGAAAGATAAGTCCGGACAGGGCAGGCCTGTGGAAACCCAACGGGCGACTGGCAGGATGCGCCTTCGGGGTCTTGTGCGGAAGGAATTTCTTCAGATCCTGCGGGACCCCAGCAGCATTGCGATTGCTTTTCTGATGCCGGTCCTGCTCCTGTTCCTGTTCGGCTATGGCGTATCGCTTGACGCAGAACATGTGCCTGTAGGGATTGTGATCGAAAAGCCTGATCAGGATACTTCACGGTTTATCGGTTCCTTCAGCCAGTCCCGTTATTTCGAGCCTGTCATCCTGTTCAGCATGCCGGAAGCAGTGCAGGCCCTGGAGGCGGGCACTGTGGATGCCGTCATTCACCTGAGACAGAACTTTTCAAAAAACCTGAATGCTTCCCGGGATGCGCCTGTCCAGGTGATTGTCAACGGAGTGGATGCGAATACTGCCCGTATTGTCTCAGGCTATATAGAGGGTGCATGGATCAGGTGGCTTGGTCACGAAGCAAAAGCAGCCGGGACCGATCTCAAAATACCCGTGCAACTGGAACAGCGGGTTTGGTTCAACAGCGAACTCAGAAGCCGCAACTACCTCATCCCCGGACTGATAGCCATCATCATGACTCTGATCGGTGCCCTGCTGACCGCAATGGTCATGGCCCGTGAATGGGAACGCGGCACCATGGAGGCCCTTATGGTCACCCCTGTTGCACAAAGAGAGATACTGCTCGGTAAACTCATCCCTTATTTTACTCTGGGCATGGGGGGTATGGCGCTGTCTGTCCTTATGGCGATATTTTTATTCGATGTGCCGTTGAGAGGTTCCGTCTTCGTTCTGTTTGCAGCCTCATCGCTTTTCCTGCTCACTGCATTGGGGATGGGGCTTCTCATCTCAATCCTTGCAAAGAACCAGTTTGTCGCCGGTCAGGCAGCGATTATTGTGACATTCCTTCCTGCCTTTATCCTCTCCGGATTCATCTTCGATATCAACAGTATGCCTGTGCCGATACAGATAATGACGCATCTTATTGCAGCCCGGTATTTTGTAGCGATTCTCCAGACAATATTTCTCGCAGGAGATGTCTGGTCTGTAATCGCATGGAATGCGCTTGCCCTTGTCATTATGTCAACGGTTTTCCTTGGGGTCAGCCGGCGAAAGTTTCGCAAACGTCTTGAGTAGAGGGTTGCCATGTGGAGACGGGTTTTTGCTCTGACAGTAAAAGAATTTCTGGCCCTGCTGAAAGATAAGAAAAGCAGGCTGGTGGTGTTCGTCCCTCCCCTGGTGCAGTTACTCGTATTCGGCTACGCAGCAACTTTTGACCTGAAGAATGTCCCGTTTGCCGTCTACAATGAAGACAACGGAAGCGCCTCACGGGAGCTTCTTGCCCGCTTCAGGGGTTCCCGGCATTTCACCGAAGTTGCGACAATCCCGAATGAAGGGGAGATCTCCGGTATCATTAACCGGCAGGAAGCGCTCCTTGTGGTTCACATCGGCCCTGAATTCAGTCGCAATCTTTTAAAAGGCCTGACAGGTTCTGTGCAGGTCATTATAGACGGCAGGAATTCCAATACGGCTATGCTTGCACTGAATTATCTGAGGACTATAGTGAATGAGTTTAACAGAATGTGGATCGAACAGTCAGGCGGGGCAGGCCCTCCGGCATATCTGGTGACCCGCGCATGGTTCAATCCCAATCTCGAGAGCCGCTGGTTCATTGTCCCCGGCATTATAGGACTCCTTACCCTTGTGGTTACCACACTGGTCACTGCCCTTTCTGTTGCCCGTGAGCGTGAACAGGGCACGTTCGACCAATTACTGGTCACTCCGATACGTCCCGTTGAGATACTTATCGGCAAAAGTCTCCCGGGGTTTTTTATTGGTCTTGCGGAGGCGACAGTAATTATCCTTGCGACGGTGTTCTGGTTCGAGATCCCTTTGCGCGGAAATGTGCTGACACTCTATACAGGGGCTATTCTCTTTATCCTGTCTGCCATTGGGATAGGCCTTATGATATCCTCCCTTGCGATTACCCAGCAGCAGGGTCTGCTGGGGGCTTTTTTGTTTCTTGTCCCTGCTGTAATTCTGTCGGGTTTTACGACGCCCATTGCCAATATGCCCCCATTCCTTCAGGACCTTACCCTCCTCAACCCCCTGAGATATTTCATGGTGATCCTGCGCGGAGTTTTTCTGGAAGGGAAACCCTTTCATATGCTGATCAATCAATTCTGGCCAATGGCCATGATCGGTGTGGCGAACCTGACAATTGCCGGATGGCTCTTCCGCCATCGCCTCTATTGACCGGAACTGCTGATGGGTCACTACAATTATTAGCAGGGCATACAAGGGCATTATCTCCCTCTTGACAGTTCACTGATCATATGTCATATTAGTCTAAATTATGGTCAACCAGAATGGAGGTCTTTGATGAGAACATTGTCCGTATCCGAGGCGAAAATGAAACTCAGCAGCCTTGTCGAAAAGGTTCAAACCACAGAAGAAGAGATTCTCATTACGAAGAACGGTTCTCCGGCTGCTGTTCTTATAAGTCCTGATGAGTATGAGAGCCTGAAGGAGACGATCGCCATCCGCTCGGATGCCTCTTTGATGGGAGAGATACGGAAAGGGTTGAAGGCGCTAAAAGCTGGCAAAACCAGGCTTTATACCCTTGACGAGTTATTTCAAGAGAACAGGCGCTGATGCAGCATATCGGATATAAGCTGAGGGTTCCGGACGACCTTGCAGCATTCATCCGCGCTCTGCATCCTGATTTAAAGAAAAAAATAAAGGCATCGCTCAGGATGATACTCTCCGCCCCCCATTCGGGGAAATCCCTCAAGGATGAGCTTTGCGGGCTGAAGAGCTTCCGGGTGAGCCGTTTCAGGATAATCTACAGAATAGCTTCAGGCAAACACATTGAGATCGTCGCTGTCGGACCCCGTGAACGAATATACGAGGCAACCTACCGGCTGCTTAGAAAAGGGTAAAACAGCTTTGAATAGTTCATTCTAGTTATTTCTTTCTTGCATCATACTTCTCTTTAAACAGTTCGGCTCTCTCCTCCTTGACCCCCTCAATAAGTTCTTCTACTGTGAGGCCGGACGTCTTGAGCAGTTTCCTCAACTGTCTCCTTGCCTCATCAAGTTCCAGTATCTTTGGGGTAATAATAAGCGAATCGCCAACCGGCAGGATAGAGACAACATTCCCTTCTTCGATGTGGCTCATTTCGCGTATTTTTTTCGGGATCGTGAGCTCTCCGCGAGCTTTAACCTCTGCGATTACTGCTTTAGCTGTTTCCATGATGCGCCTCCATAGTCTGACATTCCAATATCAGACTATCAGAAAATAATCCAACAAAGAAAACCCTGAAAGTTTTGATATCCGTTCATCTGCACTGGTGTTTCGGCACAAGACGTATCTGTAATTCACAACCGAGAGCCTGCGCGACCCTTTTCAGCATAGAAATTGAGGCCTTCCCATAACTGGGGGATTCCAGTCTTGATATGGCAGTCGATTTTGTGCCTATTCTCCTGGCAAGTTCAGCCTGCGTCATTTTTGCTTTCGCCCTTGCCTTGATTATTTCCTCTGCCAACTGAAACTCTGCTTTCAGCGCCTCGTATTCTTTTCGTACCTCAGGATTTTTAAGCCAACGATCCTTCAGCGTCTTAAAATCTTTGAGTTTAGCCATTTATTACCTCCTGCATTCTCCTGACAGCAATATCTATTTCTTTTTTTGGAGTTTTATCCGACTTCTTTGTAAACCCATGGAGCAATATTATCCTCTGACCGGAAATAGTGCAGTAGAATACCCTTGCTATTCCGTCTTTGCCTTTAGCTCTTATTTCAAAAAGTTTTCTTTGTCCTTCCACATGCTTCACATAAGGTTCTCTAACATTATGAGGACCAAATATGACAAGCATATCCACTATTCTCAACATCTTGGCCTTTATATCGGCTGGAATAGTTTCCAACCATTCTTCGAGGCGCTCATCATATTTGACCACCCACATGATCTAATATAACAAATTTGTTAATAATTTGGAAGAAGCTTATTGCTTTGAACAAGATTCAGTGCAGACTCAGGACTGCTTCACCGGGGGAGTTTGTTCTTGCAGGGATCGTGGCGTTTATGGCTTTCGTAGTACTCGGAGCAACACAACTTGATGCCTCAGGTAGGAGCTGGAAAGGGATGTATAATCAGGGTGTGATTGATAAGCGGGAGTATTATGAAGAATAGGTTTAAGATACTGTGAGTGTGGTTTCATTCCTTCAATTGACAAAATACTATTGGAACAATAGTATGGAATCAATTGATGAGTTGACAGAATATGAGAAACGATATCAAACCAAAGGGAATTTTTATTTCGTACGATGAGAGACGAAATGGTGATATCTGTGAAGCTGTCACTATATCAAATACCTGTGGTTACTTGATATGGTTTTATCCTTGTGCGCTTGATGTTACCAGACTGCCTGATTCCGCTGGGGTAATAATCAAGATTAAAACGGAAGACCGTTATTACGAGGGGATATTGGACCGGGTCGAAAGATTGACTTCTGACAAAAGATTAGAAGAACTAAAGCGCGATACTATTCATCGTCCTTCCAACTGGTGGAACCAACCTGATAGTGCGTATAAGAAATTTAAGAATGTCTTATTCATCAGGAACTTGGCACGCTGCTGGAATCCCCGGCAAATTCGACATTTAGAGCCGACCCCGTGTCATCAGTTCTATAAATAGACCTAAGATTACCAACCACTAACCAGCGGAGTAATTTTACATAATATGGTAATTGTACCTTAGGTAGTTGAAGGTGGGAGGAGACAGAAACACAATTTGAGATTATGCAAGAAAATTATAGAACAGGACGGAGCCTTTTATTTAGCTCATTTAATATCTTCTTGGCCCGCATGTCAATAAATGTTTCATAGTCATTTTCCCATACACCGAATTTATCAGGGTCAATAAGATGGGATCTCATAGTGTTATCAAATTCATCATTGTTTTTCCTAAAAGCAGTAAGATATTCTTTTGGAGCTTTCGCTCGAACTATATATTTATTCAGATAGTCATCAACAAGAGTAATATTGACTATGCTGTTAGCTTGCCAATCTTCAAAGCCTTTTCTCTTTGTGAGATAATGCTTTGGAAAGAAATGATGATAATTTTTGCTGTTTGCAATTTTTAACCATGAATTATCGAGGGTCACTAAACTATTTGTATCAAAGGCTTTTGGTTCAAAATATGCGAATAAACAAAGTATTGCTTTACAGAAAGCATCACCAGTACTGAACCAATACCATTTTAAACCATCCAATTCAATATTAATCTCTTCACCACGATAGGATGGAGCTTTTTCATGCAAGATATTATCTATCTTTTTTAAATCTAAAGCGGTCTTACTTTCTTGTGCAGAAGAAAACCTGCTTGATAGAGAAGCCCACCAAAAATATTGAGTAAGTAATTTATCCTGTATCTTCGTTGGTTTCTTGCCATCATTGCGTATGAAGAAATAAGAGAAAGGAACAAGAAGGATATTGTAAGGAAGAAGCCGAGATACTCTTACTCGCAAATGGCTACGCAGGTAATCAACTGAAGAAAAGATCCCATGTTTAACTGTATCCCATTCTTTAATAAAATCTTTTTTGTTCAGCTTGAGAATATCTTTTCTTCTGATCTGCTTGCATAGATGCGCTGAAACACATTGAAGAATTGTTTGGTAGGGAATTGTTTCATAATTGGCATCAGTAAGATCTTTGGCATCGTTCTCATTTTCGATGAGCTTATCACATTCGTCAGCGAGATCAAACTTTTTTGTTTGGTCATATGTTTTTGCCACCATTATTTCGAAAAGACTTAGTTCAGTGCCACCGGTATTAATGCGGGTGAATATTTCACATGCTACATCTATAGGATATTCGGTAATTACAATCGTAGAAAAATCATATCCGGTGAGTCTTTGTTTATATAATTCAATCAGTAGTGTCCGGTTAAGAACGATGATAGCGGCTATGAAGTGTTGATAGGAGTTAATTTGCGAATATTTTTGGGTGGTTTTGATTTGAAAAATGTTCGGCAAA
>WSSedA1B3DRAFT_1000414_pt1 | contig 12360 bp, 12 predicted proteins | sample WetSurSiteA1Bulk_FD_9468 | JGI IMG/M metagenome (IMG submission 9468)
TGCAGCATCGACGCCAAGGATATCAACCGGCTGGATGGTGACCTCTGCAGCGAGTTTAGGGTTCTTGCAGAGAGTGAGAAAATCGACATGCGAGCGCACCGTCTGATACTCCGGAAGATACCGTCCTGCCTGGCGCATCAGCCATACAGGAGTATAGTCTACTTCTTCACCACGACATGCTTTCAGAAATGTGTTATTCATGATTCCCCCCTTGATTTTTGTATCTCATAACGCTCCCAATAATCAACCGTCCCAGTATCATCCGGTATCCCCTGTTTTTATAGTTTTTTTAAGCCGGACAGGCATATAGCCGCAGAACGGCTCTTCTGCAAGATAGTCTCCATGGATAGCATATGCCCGGGCACGGCAGCCGCCGCATACTGTTACATATTCGCATGAGCCGCATTTCCCCTTATATTTTTTAAAATCACGAAGCTCTTTGAATAATTCCGAGTTTTCCCATATTTCTTTGAACGACTGAGTCCTGATATTCCCTGCCGGTTTCGGAAAATAACTGCAGGGAAGTACATTGCCATCCACATCAATAAGTGCTATCAGCTGTCCGGCGATACATCCCTTTGATCCTCCGGTAGAAAATTTCAATGTCCTTCTTTCGAACTTTGAACCTTCTTCTTTGGATTGCTGCAGGACGATACGGTAATAATGAGGCGCACAGGTCGGCCTGACGAGGAGAGTTTTCTCATCTTTTTCCATTTCATAGTGCCATTGAAGGATCTGTTCATACTCCTCTTTCGAGATGAGTTCGTTCATGATCTCTTCCCCTCTGCCTGTAGGGACGATCATAAAGAGATACCATGCCGTTGCACCGAGGTCTTTGGCGAGCTTATAGACTTTCGGTATCTCTTCCTGGTTCCTTTTCGTGAAGGATGAATTGATTATGAATTCAATTCCATGCTTTTTGAAAAGGCGGGCTGCATTGATTGTCCCTGCGAATGCCCCTTTCTGGCTCCTGAAATCATCATGGACCGTTTCGTTCGAGCCATCGAGACTCAGGGAGACTATTTTGATACCGGCGTCTTTAATGTTCTCACAAACACTCTCAGAAACCAGCGTGCCGTTTGTCGCAAGACACATCCTCAGACCCTTCTCTGTTCCGTACTTCGCAATAGTAAAGACGTCCTGCCTCAGCAGAGGTTCTCCACCGGAAAGGACTATCACCGGTTTGGCATAGCTGAGTATGTCATCAATGATTCTGAACGCCTCTTCCGTAGGGAAATCCGGATGCGATGCTACTTCAAGTTCCGAGGAGGACCGGCAGTGAACACACCTCAGGTTGCACCGTCTCGTTATCTCCCATGCTATCCACTTTGGTACAAAGTCCATGACACCTCCATATTACACATTTACCTCTTGCAGTTTTTTATCCCAGATATAGGATTCGATTGCCTGAAGCAGCGGACTAAATGAAGAAGGGTCCAGTGCAGATATCGGAATTGCATCGTACCGGGGTACGAGGTTTTGTATCTCTTCATTCGGAATTTTATCGGTCTTATTGAAAACAAGAAGCCGTGGTTTTTCATCGAGATGCAATTCGCTGATGATATTCTCAACAGAGGCGATATGCTGCTCAAAGCGCGGGTTTGCTATATCGACAAGATGGAGAAGCAGGTCTGCGTCCTCGAGTTCTTCAAGGGTTGCCTTGAACGCTGAAAGGAGATCTTTGGGGAGATCCCGTATAAAACCAACGGTATCGGTGATGACCACTTCCCTCTCGCGGGGGAACCGCAACCGCCTGCTTGTGGTGTCAAGGGTTGCAAACAGTTTTTCTTCAACAAACACGGTGCTTTTTGTCAGGGAATTTAAAAGGGTTGACTTGCCTGCATTGGTGTATCCGACAATCGAAACAATCGGAACCCCTTTTTCAACCCGCTTCTGTTTCCTTTGTTTCCTGGCTTCACTCAGATGTTTCAATTCCTTTTCAAGGAGTACGATCCTGTCACGGACGCGCCTGCGGTCTATTTCGAGTTTCATTTCGCCGGGGCCTCTGCCGCCTATGCCACCCATAAGCCGGGACATTGCCGTGCCTTTGCCGGCAAGTCTCGGAAGCCTGTATTTCATCTGAGCAAGTTCAACCTGGACCTTTCCATCTCTGCTGTGGGCGCGCCGTGCAAAAATATCGAGTATGAGCTGAGATCGGTCAATGACCTTGAGTTCAGTCAGTTCAGTAACGGCTTTCACTTGTGACGGACTCAATTCCTGGTCGAACACAAGCAGAGTAGCTCCCTTATTTAATGCATTAATAACAAGTTCTTTTATTTTTCCTTCGCCCATAAGATACTTCGGGTTGATTTCCTTCAGTCTCTGTATCACCGTATCGAGAACAAGGAGATTACTTGATGCTGCAAGTTCTCTCAGTTCCTCTACGGAGTCTTCCTGTTCATATCGCGGCCGTGTCGAGACGCTCACAAGAATTGCTTTCTCCCGTCTGTCGTCCGGACTGAATATCCTGTGTCTCTCAGCCTCTTCTTCAAGAGAAGAGATGAACGGGAGAAAGTCTAATTCGAACGTATGAAAATTCTGATACTGCATGATTTCGTAAGGTCTCTCACCAAAAGGCATCAGATATGCGAGATGGAAATTCCCGGGAAGACCATTTCTCACCCCGACAGAGGCGACAAGGTCAAGCCTGAGCAAAGCGAGGTCTGTCAGGTCGTCCTGTGTGAGGGGTTCTTCATTCAAATGCGTGTGGACAAGTCTGATACCCCGGAGCGCTTTTCTGCCGAGGGGATATTCTTCAAGTGCAGGAATGAATATCCCTTTTGCATCGCCGACGATCACATGGGTAATTGTACCGGACCGTTCGATCAGGATACCGATTTGTCTGTTGATTTCGAAGGAGATTTCTGTGAGATATCGTGCAAGTTCCGGGGTTATTACTTCACGGGTTACCTTTCTCCTGTATATCCTTTCGAGTGTATTGAGGTAACTGGTCTTGAGTCCTGATAGATTTCCGAATAGTGCCGCTATCTATATCCTCCAGAATTCTTTTATGCTATATTCTATCATAGAAAAATATCTGAAACGAATCCTTTTCTCTTTCCCCTGCAAAGAACAAGGAGGATTCCATGAAAAGTATTATTGAAAAAACCATTGCCGGCAAAGTTCTCCGCCTTGTACAGGGAGATATTACAGAACGGAAGGTTGATGCGATCGTGAATGCCGCAAATTCATATCTGCAACATGGAGGTGGTGTTGCAGGCGCTATTGTAAGAAAGGGAGGGCAACGTATTCAGGCAGAAAGCGATAAGATAGGATTTGTTCCTGTGGGACACGCAGCGTTGACCGGCGCCGGGAACTTGCCTGCAAAGTTTGTGATCCATGCAGTCGGTCCAAGAACGGGGGAAGGAGACGAGGACAACAAACTCAGAAATGCTGTGAGAAATAGCCTTATCCTTGCCGACAATAAAGGGTTCAGGAGTATTTCGATCCCTGCAATAAGTTCGGGCATCTTTGGTTTTCCTAAGGACAGATGCGCTCAAATACTGACAGGCGAAGTATATGAGTATGTAAAAAAGAATCCTCACAGCAACCTTGCAGAGATCGAATTCTGCGTGTTTGATGACCAGACCGTCAGGTACTTTACGCAGGAATTTGAGAAAATCGGCTGAAATGCTGTTTTGTTGAAAAAAAAGTTAAAATAGTGTAAAAAATATAAGTTTCTGTATTGTATATCAAACAGAGACACTACAAATGAACACTACTTATGACATTATCGTTATAGGGGCCGGACCGGTCGGCAGTTATACCGCCTGTTTACTGGCCAAAGAAGGATTCCGTGTCGGAATTTTTGAGAAGAACTCTGATATCGGGAAGAATATCAACTGTACCGGCATCATAAGTGTAGATTGTTTCCGGAAATTCGACTTGCCCACAGACACTATCACAAGACCTATATATTCCATCAAGGCTATCTCTCCTTCCGGAAACTTCCTGAGATATCAGGCAGCTTCACCATTGGCGTATATTGTGCATCGCGCCATGTTCGACCGGGAGCTGAACAGAAGGGCTGAACAAGCGGGTGTTCTTACCCATTTAAATTCAGGAGTCAGCGAGATAGCTGTAACCCGTGACGCTTTTTCGATAAAGACGGGAAAGTCCGGAGAAGAAAAAACATTCTCCTCAAAAATAGGAATTATCGCAACCGGGTTCGAATTGCATAAATTGCCCGGCATACCGAAAAGGCCGGGAGAATTTTTCTTCGGCGCACAGACTGAAGCATCTATGGAAAGACTTGAGGATGTCGAGGTCTACTTTGGAGAAAAGATTGCGCCCGGCTCTTTTTCCTGGGTTGTCCCTGTGAATGAAACTACCGCCAAAATAGGGCTCCTTACCCGTAACAACGCCGGTGCGTACCTGAGGAAATTCCTTGCAAGCGATCATATCTCCGGAAGAGTGAACCTCAGTGAAAACCCGATCAAAAGCAGTCCGGTTCCGACCAGGACAATTCCAAAAAGCTATGCCGACAGACTTATTGTGGTTGGAGAGGCCGCAGGTCAGGTAAAGGCTACCACAGGAGGAGGCATTTATTTCGGCCTCCTCTGTTCGGAAATTGCGGTTACTACCATTCTAAGGGCATTCCGGCAGGGAGATTTTACTGAAAAAACCCTTGGTGCATATGACAGAGCCTGGAGGGGTGAACTGGACCCCGAATTGAAGGCCGGCATGCGTTTAAAGAATGTCTATTCCATGCTTTCAGACCGGCAGATCGATTTTCTCATTGATATCGCGAGCAAGGACGGCATCATGCCGGTTATTCAGAGATCCAGCTTTGACTGGCATAAAGATATCATCAGCCATGTCTTACGCCATCTCATGCCTAAGAACTTTTTCAGGAAGTAAGCCCATGACAGAGTGTCTGTTTGTGCATCGTAATTTTGACAGCAATTCGCTATTCTGTCTTATTCATTATGGAGATTTATCAATACTACGGGTTACAGCGTTGAATTCAGGGGTTGATGCTCTTCTTTTAAGAGGCAGGTTAATGAATCGGTGGACAATGGGTAACTCAGTAAAAAGCCTTGTATCCCGTCGCTTCCCTGCTCTTTTAGATACGTTAATTGTTCATCCGTTTCTACCCCTTCAGCAATAATCTTTAAATTAAGAGCGCGTGCCAGCGCAATAATTGCTTGAACTATAGCCCGGTCATCAGGATCATGGAGTATATCTCTCACAAAAGAACGGTCTATTTTAAGGGTATCTATCGGCAAACGCTTCAAATATCCAAGAGAGGAATACCCGGTTCCGAAATCGTCAATAGCGAGTTTTACCCCCAATGCTTTTAATTCATTAAGAGTTCTGGACGTTGTTTCTATTGGCTTCATGAGAATGCTCTCGGTAAGTTCTATTTCCAAATATTGAGGGTTCAAATCAGATTCTAATAAAGCCTGGGCAACAGATCCTGCAAAATCACTCTGTTCAAATTGAGTGCTTGATATGTTGACGGTAACATAGATTGGTTTGTATCCTGCGATTTGCCAGGCTTTGTTTTGTTTACAGGCAGTGCGGAGTACCCACTCTCCGATCGATACGATGAGACCGCTCTCCTCTGCCATGGGGATGAAGGTGTCCGGGAAAAGCATGCCTCTCTCCGGATGCATCCATCGTATCAAAGATTCAACCCCGATAATTTCCCTTTTGTGAATATCAAACTGAGGCTGATAATATAATTGCAATTCGTTATTCTCTTCTGCCTTCCTCAGGCCGGTTTCCAAAGTAAAGCGTTCAAGGGCTTCAACATTCAGGGCCTCTGTGAAAAATTTAAAATTGTTTTTCCCTTTTTCCTTGGCATGATACATTGCTGCGTCTGCATTTTTCAGAAGTGCGTCAACGTCCTCCCCATCGTTAGGATATAACGATATTCCGATGCTGGTAGAGACATACAGTTCACGGTTTTCTATAACAAAAGGGTCTGTGAACAAATCGATAATACGCTGCGCCACTCTGCTTGCATCCTGAAGTTCTTTTATCTCTCTCAATAATATGGTAAATTCATCCCCTCCCAGACGCGCTATAGTGGGCTCCGGGATGTCAGTACCCGGTCGGGAAATTGTATCAACGTTCCGTATATGTTTCTCCAATCGACCGGAAATAGCCTGTAACAATTTATCGCCTATGCTATGCCCAAAGGTATCATTTATTCGTTTGAAATTATCCAGATCAAGGTAGATTATTGCGAGCAGTTTATTATACTTCGCGGCATATGCTATCGCCTGATCCAGACGGTCTTTTAACAGATACCGGTTCGGCAACTGTGTCAGAACGTCAAAATATGCCATTTTTGTGATTTGTTCTTCAGCTTTTCTGCGCTTGGTAATATCCCGAAAACTCCAGACTCTTCCAACACATTTTCCATTTATTTGCTGCGGCTTGGAATAGCGTTCGAATACTCTCCCATCGAGAAAGGTAAGTACATCATAACTCTCTGCATCCGGCTGTGCATACAATTCCTTAATTTTTTGTAAAAAACCTTCAGGGTTTTTGATCTGGGCCAAGACAAAATTAAGTGCAATACTATCGTCCCGGGTAGCGACGATAGAGTGAGGGATGTGCCACATATCCAAAAATTTTTTATTGAAACTTACGATCTTTCCAGTCAAATCTACGACAAGAATCCCGTCTGTAGTTGATTCTATCGTGGCATGCAGGAGCGAAAGGGTTTGCCTAAGCTCTGCATTTGATTTGAGTAATTCATGAGAACTCAGATCAAGAGACCGCTCAAGCATCTCCCTGTCGGTATCTGATTGGATATAAGCATCGCCAACGGCATTGATGAATTCCTGCCATTGTGATGGAATTGAGAACGATTCTCCAAAATATTTCTTTATCTGACGCTTGAGCAGGCTGTGCTTTTCCTGCATGATCAGGTTTCCGAAAAAACTGTTATGGTCATGGTCTGATTATGGAGTTCACAGTCAGTATTTTTTGTTAACGGACATATCTCGCCATATGAATAAAATCCGGTAAGGAATGTCTTATTCCCAAGGATATCGCGTACTGCCTCCACTTCTTCCTCGGTTCTTTGCTTGAGCACCATTTTCCTTCCAACACAGCTTATAAGAATTGCAAGTTCCGGCGAAGATGAACCGATCATTTGATAGTTGATTTTCGCAGCGTCGCTTGCTCCGTCAATTAATCTGTCAAAGTTTGCCTTCATCAAGCGCGCATATGCTCCTTCAGGAACATCTCCGGCAAAAGTCATACTCTGTTCCTTCTCATCTACAGAGAGAATAGTCCGGACAACCCTGCTTTCGCTGTTTTCCGGTCGAAGGCTTAGAGGAAAAAGCAGTCCGGCTGCAGGAAGTCCCTTGGCATGTTCACCCAAATAGAGTTTGTATAATTCCAGAGCTGACCTGCCATCCAGTTCATAGAGTATGTTGCCCCTGGAACGTGTTATTATCCGCTCAGGGCCGAAGGGATCCCACCCTCCCTGAGAACCATATCCGATCTTTAAGTTTTTGCCATAAAAGCCAAGTGCTGACACGGTATTGCTTTCTGGATTGCTGTCCCAGCATACCAGTGTCTCTTTAAATCGTTCACCGTCCCCTGCGAGACCTCCGGTTACTGAGACTTCTGCCGGTAATTTTTCACTGAGACCTTTTGCCAGATCACTTCCATTCACATTCAGTCCGTCTGAGAGCACTATAACATGTCTCAGACCCTCCTTATCGAGTGATTGAGCAAGGAGACGACCTGCCTGCAGACTATCGACAGAGTTACCCAACTTAATGCTGGTCCCTTGAATATGAGTAGACTCGAAACGAACAGCCGTTAAAACAAAAGAATTATTGGTGATTTGCGTTCCACAAATTTCTCCGGCTGTTGAACAGCCAAGAAAGTGTGCGTGAGGATAAAACTGCTTGACCTCTCTGCAGAGAAAATGGTCTTTTATTATGTCTGTAGAACTGAAGAAGAGGACAAGTTGTACAGTCTCATCAGGTTTTCCTGAGAAACCCGGTGTCCATCCCTTTTCTGCTGTCCACGTTTTTTGTTCTATTTTCATGGGTACAACCTCTATCGATCTCCTGTTCATAAGTATTATATTCGGTAGAACTAAAACCGATCAATCCTACTACGGTAGGGTAAGGATATTACGTAAAAACATATTCATGAACCGTTTCTACGCAGTGGAGAAGAAGATCTTCAGGAAATAGACTGCGGTAATTTCCCGTTATTCATTCCTGGTCAAAAGGAGTACGGCTCATTCTATCCTTCTTTGGGAATGATATATTAGCATCGGATATATTCAAGATGCTTTTTCAAGACGCTCTGCTACCCAGACTTTGATTATAGATTGTCGGGGTACGCCCAAACGTCTTGCTTCCTTATCCAATAACTGAATCATCCATACCGGGAAATCAACATTTACCCGTTTTTGTTCCTGCCCGGGTCTCCTTGCTTTTGTTCTATCGAGGTATTTTGAAATGTCTTCACCTTGATCAAATTTTCTGTCAAGCTCTTTAGCTTTCATACCTGTAGCCAATTATTTTTCAATGTTAACGAGTTATATCAGTTCTTTTATTATGTGTTTCACAAGATTTTCGTCTATTTCGTTGTGCCTCGGGATAGGTTGTTTCTTACCGGTGGTTGGATTTTTATAGAGATCATGGCGGCCTCCACGTCTAACCAGAACACATCCTGAATCAGTCAGCTTTTTGATAAGGTCTTTTCTTTTCACACCGCAAGGCTAAGCTCTTTAACTTTATATTTCGCTGGAACGTCCTCCATTGTCATAAGCATATATGCATCTTTCATGTTTTCCTCAAGTTCTTCCAATGTTTCACCCTGCGTCATTATTTCAGGATGTTCAATGAGTTTGCCTACCCAGAATTTATCGCCTTTCCAGTAAATCATTTTTAATTTTGTTTTCATAATTTAAACCTCACCGGTATTTTACAAAATGATACCATGTTTATAATTATTTTTCAGACATAACGGTGTCATCAGCCGCCGGGCACAGCCCTCTGACTTTCAAACAAAGGCCATTCCCGCTTATTGCCAACTATGACGATTTTACTGCGTCCCCATCTCCTGAGAAAATTAGGGATGTGTCCCGAATGGCGCTAATTTAAACATTTATTCTAAGCCACTCATAACCAGAGTATTATGTTTGTTATTCCACGGCTTGACCGGGGAATCCAGTCTTGAGGCCCGTGGATGCACCGATCAAAGTCGGAGCATGACAGAATCATTAGCCAATATTTTCAAATGCTTTCTCTTGCAAATAGCCCTTAAATTAGCGCCATTCGGATGTGTCCCTAATTCTAATTCTTGAAATGTTTCAATTTTCGTCTGCAAGGGATCGCTCGCTCAGCGTATCAGAACTTGTCACAACGTTCACTCCCCGCTGTTCCAATGTAAGCCGTAGAACATCTTTGGATATGGGTGGGGCAACGCCGATGATCTCTCTGTCACCGTTCTTTAGCGCTGTTACCAGAACACTATACGTCTTGTTCTCAACGAGCATGTTGCCAATTTCACAATGATCAATGGCTTTAAACTTGTAGACCGTCGGCGTGTCGCTGAAATCTATGATGACGATGGCTTTATCGGTAATCTTTACAGTGTTCTGCACAAGGTGAGCACTAACCAAGAGCAGCAGACAGATAATGATAATGCCGCAGGTAGCGATCATCAGTTTCCAGGTTATCTCTGTCCCGAGACCGAACCAGTTGGCGATGCCGATGAAGACTAAAGCAGAACACACAGATAGGCCGATGATGCGGAACATGGATTTTCGTGAGGCATTCAGACCAAGTTCTCGAAAGCATTTTGGTTCCTGCCACATGAGTTGTTTCTTGAAAGATGGTGAACCTGATGATTGCATGGCAGACTGTCTATCCCCGAGATTCTCTATCGTAGTTCCCAGCGAAAACAATAAGGCGCTGGCGCAAGTCGACAGAATGAAAAACGTGCCCCGCTTAATGCCAGTCGCCTTGATTGAAGTGTTCTGCGTTTTTTCATATTTTATAATTTGCTTTGCCATCCCATTCAATTTGTTCGGTCTTTTTCCGATATTGCAAAACGTTACGTACATTTCTTTGCCACTTTGGAATGTCGGAATTCGGCGATTGGCTATCATAATCGTCTTTATCAAGTCCTACGTTATCTTCTATCAGTTGATATATTTCCGATAACGATAGCCAGCGATCTTGGGGCATTGTAGTGGTAAGGCACTGCCAAATTTCCGTTAATCTTGTCATAATTGATTTCCTCGCTGCTACTTACTTTGTGTTTAAAGAAGCAAAGAAGTCCTTAATAACATCGCGATGGTTTATAAATTTGTTTTCAAGTAGTGACTTAAATTCATCTAAGTTCTTGTCCTCCAAAAGGCGGTCAATTTCAAATGCTTTTTTATTAAGCTGTCGGCAATATTTATCGAGGATAGTTTGAGGTGCCGTTAATCTTTGGTCTGCTACGTTATTTGTAGCTTCTGTGCGAGTAAGACCTCTTTTCTTAACTAGATATATCACTTCCAGTATCTGAGACAATGCCTTTGGAACACCAACAGGAAAACTTGGGAAATTGCCGTTTTGAGTTGTCTTTTTGGAGGTTGCGCCGCCGCTTTTGCCCAACAAAAATTTTCTTAGCACTGAGTTAGGCGTATCTTCAAGCGGTATTGCATGACTTTTCAGAAAATTCCAAATCTCCTCATCGACTGTGATTTCATATGTTTTCATTCCTTACCTCCTCATTAACCATATCTTTGCTACCAATGCGAGTAGCACTACTTTCACTTGTAGTATACTGAAGTTAAAGTAGCATGTCAAGGGGGTGCTAATTATTCGGTTTATTTATATTGTGCAGAACATTCTTTTTTATGCTTATTCCACATTTGATAGCATTATAGACAACCATATGCGGACAGTCAATTGGGATGTAGGTGGCATGGGAAAAAAGCAGAAAATAGGTTGTAAAAGCTGAATAAAAGACGTGATGAATTTACTTTCTGTCATTATCTGGCTTGACCGGATAATCCAGACAGGATTTTCTCTCAGCATATGCATGAGCAGGTAAATTCAACTGACAAGACAATTTCTGGATTCCCCGATCAAGTCGGAGAATGACAAAATTTATTCTCCGTATTACCCACTTGCTTATACGATGTGCCTGTGTTTTTATTCTTCCTGTTCAAAAAGGCAATAAAAAAGGGCAGGGTGAAGACCCTGCCCTTTTGGTTTCTTATCTCTCTTACTGAAGGAGTTTGCCGAACGGGTTAACGAAGATGAGGATCAGGACGACGACGAGAGCGTAAATTGCGAGAGACTCGATCATCGCGAGACCGATGATGAGGGTTGTGGTGATCTTTCCAGATGCACCAGGGTTTCTTGCAACGCCTTCGCAAGCACCACCAAGACCAGTACCCATACCGATACCGGTTCCGAGAGCTGCGAGTCCCATTCCAAGACCGGATCCGAGAGCAGCCAGAGCATAGTAGAAGATATTTGAGGTTTTACCAGTTGTGGCTGCTGCTGCAGCTTCCTCGGCGAAGCAGAACGGTGCTAATAACATGATCAGTGAGAGTGAAAGAAGCAGTACGCTTAAAGCTTTCTTCATAACTTTTTTCCTCCTTTCCAGAAAATTGTAATTTAATGTGCCTCTTCAACGGCACCGGCGAAATAACAGATTGTCAACAGGGTAAAGACAAGTGCCTGCACGACACTTACGAGTACTCCCAATCCCAGAATAATTGATGGGACGATCGCCGGAGCAATGATCCCGAGAACGAGCAATAAAATGTGTTTTCCTGTCATATTCCCAAAAAGTCGAACTGTCAGGGTAAGCGGACGCACGAAATGACCGATAAGTTCTATTGGAAACATTAAAATCATGAGAGGCAGTCCTGAAAGTGAACGGATAGGTCCGAGAAAGTGGTTCAGGTAACTCAACCCATGTACCCTGAATCCCATAAACTGATAAAAGAGAAAAACAGGGATTGCCATCGCTGCATTGGTATTTACGTTCGCTGTGGCTGCAGCAAACCCTGGTACCAGGCTCATCAGATTGCAAACAAGGATGAATAGGAAGATGGTACAGATAAAGGGGAAAAATGACCTGCTCCAGTGATGGCCTATAGTATCGTCAGTTAATTTCAGTATCTGTTCGACTATCAGTTCAACAAAATTCTGGAGTCCCCTTGGCACGAGGCGGAGTGAACCTTTCACAGCTATAGCAAGAATAATCAAAAGGATGGATGCAAATATTCCATAGCTGACATTATGAGGAATAACTTCAGGTTTTACAAAGGCATCAAACAACAGGACTTCTTCCATATAGACCCTCCTTCTAGGGATAAAAATCGCACATATCTTACATGACAATTTTCTGAAAAGTCAATAGCAA
>WSSedA1B3DRAFT_1000415_pt1 | contig 12350 bp, 9 predicted proteins | sample WetSurSiteA1Bulk_FD_9468 | JGI IMG/M metagenome (IMG submission 9468)
CCCACCGCATTTTCAAAAATAAACGGCTGCCTGACCATATCATAGTTATTGCAGTATGCGCCTGGTGCTTTGCCTTTCCGATTTTCCAAATCCAGCAAGCCTCGCTTGCGCATGATCTCAAAATACGATCCCAAATCAATGTCGACCTTATGGAAAATCGCTGAAACTTTATCCTCCAGTTCTGAGACGTTCTGGTAAGGCTTGAGAGGCGCACGACCTAACGGGTCAACGTTCAAATCCCATGGACGTAAACTATCGAGACCCAATCGCTGTTGCCGTTTCTCATAGCATCGCCTGGCAGCTGGAACGACCACCTGCTCGATGGCTTTATGGAAATTAACACAATCATCAGGTTTGTAATCAAAGCGGTGGAGTTCCTTCCACTTATAGGCACGATACTCCGTAAAACCACCGTTTATGGCTATCTGGTTTCGTAACTCCAGCAATTTAATCCAATGCTGATTCAGCCTCTGCCTGTCTGCCAACTTGCGTTGCATCTCAAGCCGCCAGGCTTTTTCCCTCTCCAGGCGGTCGAGGCTGAGGTATACAGGTTGAAGCTGAGTAGTAGTGACCTCCTTCCCCTGCCATTCCACGGTTTGAGCAGCGATGATCCCATCAAACTCATTCACCATCTTTTGCTCTTCCATAAGTAAGGGCAGGTTCTCCTCACGATAAATCTCGGCTTCGACCTGCATGTTCACCAAAGGAATCCTGAAGCCATCCGGTTGTAATCCACTGTCTAATAGCTTTTTCTTTAAAACCTGGTTTGTTGCCAGCCACTGAGTATGAACCTCGTCCAGGAAGGTACTGAACCGGTTTTGAATATCCTGATCGGTAGTGTATTGCGTAGTCGCCACCCACAATCTGGCATACATCTCTGAAAGTACACGGCTCAGGTCCGACCAATCCTTCATCCACTCGGTAAGGTTGTTCGGCGATATCGAGCGCTTTACCAGGTCATCAGCATAAGGTTTGAGCTGTGCCCAATCCCAATGCAGGAAAACCTGCGGGTCTTTTGGTAGTGTTGTGAACATAACTCATCCTTTCAAGTGTTAGAGTAATGGAATAATCCAACAAGTAGCAACCTGCCTGATGGATACTCCATTGATTTATTGATTCCATGTTTGCACATACCAGCGCAGGTAATCCTCCAAATGCGCCTGCCAGTATTCTTCCTCATGCTCCCCAACGAACATGTGCCACTCATGCGGTATATCATATTGGGTCAACAAATCCTCCAGAAATACAGCCGATTCTGCAATCTCTGGTCGGTCTTCATTTGCGATGTCCAAATAGATACGCGGTGCCATCCCAATTGGGAGATTATTGAGCCATAGGTAAAGTGGTTGCAGGTCTGTATAGAAGACAAAACCGCTGTGGGCCCCCACCGCACTGAATAGCTCCGGGTGTGATAATCCCAGGTGAATCGCCCAGGCTCCTCCCCTGGATAACCCACCAATCGCCCGGTGTGCCCTGTCTGGTATGGTGCGATAGTGCTCATCGACCCATGGGATCAGAGATTGCTCCATGGCTAGTCCAAATTTATCTTCTGTGGGCTCTTTCCATCTGCGGTCTCGTGGCATAACGACGATGAATGGTGCAACTTCACCGGTCGAAATCAGCCTGTCCGCAACTTCTGGAACACCAAGAAGGTCCCATTGGGTATCGGTGTAGGTTTGCCCGTGGATCAGGTATAAAACCGGGTAAGATTGCTCTGGTTGCTCATCATAACAGGGAGGTAAATATATCCGATACACGAAGGGGTCGGGTAAAAGTGTTGTGGTGAACTCATTTACTTCAACCTTTCCTCCAGCCCTCATGCAAGCGATCGGAGTTGGCGTGACTGTCTTGGATGGAATGATTATCGGGACGATTTGTGTTGGGGTAGCATGGGGTAACCTGGTGGTGGATGTGCCCTGTTTCGTCGATGTGATCTCAGCAGTTTCACTCGCCAATGATTGTGCGGACCCCTGGGTTTCTCTAAGGATGGGCGTAACGCTTGGTGCTGAGAAAGTAGAAGAGCCACAAGCTGACAACAGGAGCAACCCAAGGTAAATAATCACTATTTTTCTCAACACGCATGCAGTTTACCACAAGATACAACCTGGCTCGCTATATTAAGCTCGTGTGAGTATATGCTGACCTGTTTCCCGATTTAGTCGTTCGCTGGTAAAATTGCGCGATACTTAATATGGAGAAATTAATGAAGAAGTCATTCCTGTTTTTAGTGATACTACTGGCTGTGGGTTTGGCTGGCTGCTTACCCAAAGAGCAAGCTACCCCAACATCTACATCGATATCCACTGCCACTGCCACAACTGAAGCACGGCCCACTGCCACAGTTGTCCTGACAGTCCCTACAGAAGCTGCTTTACTACCCAATTCCGATTGCACGGTAATCTCAAGACAACCTACGCCTGATCCCTCTGTCGAATCAATCTACCCACCTGTGACCGAAGCGGATCATGTTAAAGGCCCGGATGATGCCAAGGTGACCATCATTGAATACTCAGACTTTCAGTGACCATACTGCGCTCAGCTTGCTCCCGTGATGGAGCAACTCCTTAAAGACTATCCCAACGATCTTCGTTTTGTATATCGCCAATTTCCACTTATCGGCACCCCCGAAGCACCTTTCCATGATAAAGCTGCCCTCGCCACTCAGGCTTCTGAAGCTGCTGATAAGCAGGGTAAATTTTGGGAAATGCATGATGTGCTCTTCGAAAATCAAGCTGCTTGGTCTCCACTCTCCGTGGCTGATTTTCAACAATGGCTGATCCAGCAGGCTGGAGAGCTTGGTCTCGATGTGGAGAAATTCACCACAGACTTGACCAGTGAAGAACTAGTGAATTTAGCACAATCCGCCTGGGATAATACGAAAAAAATGGGGTTTTCCAGCACACCCACTTTGCTGGTAAATGACCAGCCCTGGCCAGGTAGCCTGCCAATGAGCGCCGCAAATCTTTCTACCATCCTTGAATTGACTCTTCTTGAAAGCCGCCAATTCACTGAATGTCCTCCAATGACAATAGACCCAACCAGGCAATATATTGCCACGCTGCAAACAGAGAAAGGTGATATTGTCATCGAGTTATTTGCCGATAAAGCTCCGCTTGCTGTGAACAGCTTTATTTTCCTGGCGCAAAATGGGTGGTTTGATAATGTTACATTCCACCGTGTCATTCCAGGATTTGTCGCCCAATCGGGTGATCCAAGTGGAACCGGCTATGGTACTCCCGGGTATGCTTTCAAAAATGAAATATCCTCCAATCTAAAATATGATGGTCCCGGTGTTGTAGGCATGGCGAATGCAGGCCCTGATTCAAATGGCAGCCAATTCTTCATAACCTATGCACCCCAACCCTCTTTAGATGGGGGCTATACCATATTCGGTAAGGTTATCCAGGGCATGGATGTTGCGGCCAATCTCACTGCTCGTGATCCATCACAAAGTGCCGAGCTACCCCCTGGTGATAAAATCCTTAGCGTAACAATCGAAGAGAAATAAAAATTTGCCTCCCAGAATCCGGTAATCGTTGCCTGTTTCTGGGAGGAAGATTTCATCATGTACACCACTCAAATATCAAACCAGCCTTCAGCTTCTCCTTTCAACTGGACATCTCTCCTTCAGCTTATTTTTAGCGCCCTCGCAGCATTTTTCCTCCTGGGTGTGGCTGTATTAATCGCACTTTCAAGCATGATGCAGTTTTTCACTCAGGGATCTGGGAATCAGGACCTCACCCAATCTTTTATGATTGCTTCCAGTCTTGCATTTGTTGGGGTCTTAATCCTGCCATCTGCCTGGTATGCCTGGAAGAATATCTCATCTCCAGAACCTGACCGCTCGATNATAAAGGAACCTCAAGGGTTTGGACTCATATTGACCATGCTAGTATTGGTTGTAATACCTGGATCATTATGGCTTGGTAATTTGGTTTCTCAGAATGATCAACTCGCCTGGTTCATTTTACCTTTTCTCAATATCATCGTTAATGGTCTGGCAGCCCTTTGGTTGATCTATATCGGAATCCGAGGCCTAAATCTAGGCTCTCCAAGGCGCGTCTGGGGAATATTCTCCACGGGCCTGATCGTGAGTCCGGTTATCATCCTGGTGGTCGAATTATTTGCCCTCGTAGGATTTGGTATTCTTGCCATTCTTTGGGGAAGTGTTACCCCGGAAATTTCTAACCAATTTCAGGTTCTTATTTTCCACTTGCAGAATGCAGCTCCCAATCCTGAAGCAATCCTGCACATTTTAATGCCCGTTCTACTCAAGCCTGGAATCTTATTTCTTGTCTTTTCTTTTATCTCAGTGATTGTTCCGATTATTGAGGAAACAATCAAGCCTACGGGGTTGTGGTTCCTGGCAGGAAAAAAAATCAATCCCGCTCAGGGATTTGCATATGGTGTACTGTGTGGGGCAGGCTTTGGTCTCTTCGAAAACCTTGGAAACACCAGCGCTGGTGGTGAGACCTGGGTAATCCTGGCATCCACTCGTATCACTACTTTGCTTTTGCATTGTTTAACGACTGGTCTGGTAGGTTGGGCATTGGCTTCTGCCTGGAGTGAGAAGCGTTATCTTCGCTTGGGTATCACGTACGCCTTTGCAATAATCGTGCATGGGTTGTGGAATGGAATGGCTGTACTAAGTGCAATCAGCTCCCTTGAAGGTCAGGTAAATATCAAACTGCCTGCCAATTTACCCCAGATTGGAAGTCTAGCTACGATTGGCATTATTGTTCTGGGTGCCATTAACCTGATTCTCTACATAAGCTTTAACGCCGGGTTACGAAACAGCACATACTCAGGTGCATCGCCTTTAGCAGGAGGCGGTGTAAATCCCACTCTCACCATAAGCGAATCAATCGCAACAGTGCAAAGTGAATCGAATAATTCAGCCACAATGGCAGTCAACCCAATCCCACTGGTGAACCAACCGGTTCCTCCTTCAAGTGAAAAACAATTCTTACCTGACACTGATACCCATTCTACCAATCCGGAATTACACCTATGAATTTGCTCCTATACATAATTGACATAATTCTCCATATGGATAAATATCTTGGACAAATCATCCAAGATTATGGCACCTGGACCTATTTGCTCTTGTTTTTGGTGATTTTTATAGAAACCGGATTGGTTGTTATCCCCTTTCTGCCTGGTGATTCGTTGCTGTTTGCTGCAGGGACATTTGCCGGCATGGGCTATTTGAATATCAGTATTTTGTTTGTGCTTCTGGCTGCGGCTGCCATTCTTGGGGATACAGTGAATTACTGGATTGGTCACGCAATCGGACCACGCGCATTCTCCGGTAATATCCGCTTCCTTAAAAAGGAATATCTTGACCGTACTCATGCATTCTACGAAAAGCATGGCGGTAAAACCATCATCATCGCCCGTTTTATACCCATCATCCGCACTTTTGCCCCTTTCGTGGCCGGTGTAGGTGCAATGACTTACCCAAAATTCATTTCCTATAACGTGATTGGAGGGGTGGCGTGGGTGGCTTTGTTCACGTTTGGTGGTTATTTTTTTGGTAACCTGACGATCGTACAGGAAAATTTTTCCTTCGTCATCTTTGCAATCATCTTCATTTCAGTTCTGCCTGCGATCATCGAGTTTATCCGCAGTCGTATGAAACCCGACCAAAAACAAGAAACCCCTGACAACCTTTAAGTTTCATCGCAATTTCGTTACGCGGTAAAATCATATACATGGACCAGGATTCGCTCGAGGCTGCTCTGGTAGATTTAAATCTTCCAGATATTCGCTTTTTCCAAAGTGTTGGCTCAACAAATGATGAAGCATCTAAATGGATTGAAGCTGGCGCTCCTCATTTAGGTTTTATTATGGCTGATGAGCAAACAGCCGGTCGTGGTCGCTCCATGCACCATTGGGTTTCAGACCCAGGTACTTGTCTGGCATTCAGCCTGATATTGCTTTCTCCGCCTTTCGATTCCCAATTTTTTTCCCGGTTATCTGGCTTGGGTGCTCTAGCAGTCAGAGGTGCGCTACAGAGAAAATATTCCCTGCCTGTACAGGTCAAGTGGCCGAATGATATTTTGCTGAACCAAAAGAAAGCCGGTGGAGTTCTGGTAGAGGCACAGTGGAATGGTGATAATTTAAAAGCAGTCATCATTGGAATTGGCATTAACATTGCACCAGAGTCTATTGCTGCGGTCAACCTTATCCCCTCGGATTTGAATTTCCCGGTAACGTATATTGAATCTTCATTGGGATACCCGGTCGATCGCCTGGAATTATTACATGCCATATTACATGAGTTACTATTCTGGTTGCCTCGCATTTCAATTCAGGATTTTATCCGTGAATGGGAATCCAGCCTGGCATTTCGTGACCAATGGGTTGAACTATCCTACACAGATACCCCAACCAATCCTCAAGACCGAACAGGTATCACTCCCACGGAGGTGGGAAAAGTGATCGGTCTTACTCAGGATGGTTCAATAAAAATAGTCACCAAAGCTGGCAAGTTGGTCACTGATTCGGTTGGGGAGATTCATATTCGGCCTGCCGTAACTGGCCAGTCTCTCCCACCATTGGATTAACTTGGAGGATAAACACCATGTTTGAAGATTTCCGGAAACAAGCTGAAGCGGCAGATTTTCCCGAAGAAGAACAAGAAGAAGCGTTACAGGTGGAAACTTCGCACAATGACAAGAATCGCTTTCTAGGATTGACTCCCATGCAACGTTTCATTCTTGCTCTAATGCTGTTGTTCATGGTCAGCATTCTTGGATTGTTATTCCTTTTAGTCACAGAAAAGATTGCTTTCCCCGTCTTCAGTTAACCAAAGTTTGATTTCCCCTCAGCATTCCCGAACTTTAGATGTGAGTAACTTCAATCTCCCTCCTTTACACCTGAAAGCAATAGGTCGGCAGTAGAAATTCGTGCCAGTGATGCAACATAATCCTCACCTTCGAGGGATATCAATAGATCGCACTTAGCTGTCCTCCCGCCGTGTTTCACATCTCTAACGCGTGTCCTTAAAACAACCCCTCCCGCCGAGATGATTGTCAATTCGTCCGCGGGCTGCACCACTCTGGCTGCTGCAATACTTCCTATACTCTTCAAACTCTTCGGATCGATTGTCTGCACGCCTCCTGTGGCACGCCCCTTGGGTGGGTATTCGGTGAGTGATGTACATTTGCCATAACCTCTTGTCGTGACTAACAGCAGTTCTCCGCCAGTTTCCACCACTTCCATGCTGGTTACATGGTCACCCTGATCTAACCCAATTCCTATCACACCACTGGCTGCCCTACCCATCGAGCGTACCGCTGCTTCACTATAACGCAATGCCTGGCCTTGTTCGGTGACAAGGATGATCTCGTCTTCACCATCCGTCAATCGTGCCCAACCCAGTTCATCACCCTCTTCCAAAGTTATGGCAATTAAACCTGAAGGACGAACCGAGCTGAACTCTGCCAATTCCACACGTTTGACTTTACCATTACGGGTCGCCATGGTGCAATACTCCGTAGCGATGAATTCTGGAACAGCCACAGCAGCCGTAATCGATTCTCCTGTTCCCATCGAAAGCACATTCACGATGGGTATACCTTTAGCTGCCCGGTCAGCATCCGGGATTTGATATGCTTTTTCGGAATATACCTTACCCTTATCCGAGAAGAATAGCACGGTATCCAGGGTGCGTGCAGGGAGCAGGTACAACACTTCATCCTCTCCCTTGGTGGTATGTCCCGTAACACCCCTACCACCGCGTGTCTGCAGCTTAAAGCTTTTCGCTGCCACACGCTTGACATAGCCACGTTGGGTCAGGCTGATCAATACCGCCTCATCAACGACCAGGTCTTCCTCCCTGAACTCCTCCCTGGCTTCGTGGGCAATCCGTGTGCGGCGCGGGTCTGCGTATTTCTTGCTGAGTTCTCCCAGGTCAGACTTGATTAATTCGAGCACCTTCTGTTGGCTGGCAAGCAGGTTTTCGAGAAATGCAATCTTTTCTAAGGTCTGTCGTTGCTCGTCCTCAATTTTTTGTCTCTCCAAGGCAGCCAGCCGGCGAAGTTGCAGATCCAAAATTGCTTGGGCTTGCAGCTCGCTTAGGCCAAAGCGGTCGATCAATCTTACTCGTGCAACCTCTGCATCGGGTGATTCCCGGATAGTCTGGATCACTTCGTCCAGGTTTGCCAGAGCGATGAGCAAACCTTCCAGGATATGAGCCCTTGCACGGGCTTTCTCTAGCTCAAAACGTGATCGCCGGATGATCACATCTCGCCGATGTTCGATATAAACATGCAGCATCCGCTTTAAGGACAGCAGCCTGGGCTCTCCTTCAACCAACGCCAGCATCTGCACACCAAAAGTGGACTGCAGGGGAGTATATTTGTACAATTGGTTCAGCACCTTACCGGGTTGTGCCCCTCGGCGAAGTTCAATGATAATGCTCATCCCGCGCCGGTCTGATTCATCCCTCAGGTCCGAGATATCATTCAACTTCCCCTCGCGAGCTAACTCTGCAATCCGTTCGATCAAGCTGGATTTATTCAGAAGGTATGGGATCTCTGTGATGACGATTCGCTGCCTGCCACCACTCATTTCCTCTATATGGGCTAAACCACGCAGCACAATCCGTCCTCTTCCCGTACTGTATGCCTGGATGATTCCCTCACTGCCAACAATCACCCCACCGGTGGGAAAATCGGGTCCAGGCACAAATCTGAGCAACTCATCCGCAGAAACTTCATCCATCCGTTCATAGTGATCGATCAGATATGAAATTGCAGCTGTCAACTCGCCCAAATTATGGGGTGGGATGTTTGTAGCCATTCCAACTGCGATACCTGAGGAACCATTCAACAGCAAGTTGGGTAGACGGGCAGGCAACACTTCCGGTTCACTGAGCGTCCCATCGAAGTTGTTTACAAAATCCACCGTATCCTGTTCAATATCCCCTAACATCTCCTCTGCCATATGGGAAAGTCGTGCTTCGGTATAACGCATCGCTGCGGGTGCATCCCCATCCACTGAGCCAAAGTTTCCCTGACCATCGATCAATAAATAGCGCATCGAGAAATCCTGCGCCATTCGAGCCATTGATTCATAAACTGCAGCATCCCCGTGTGGATGGTATTTTCCCAGCACTTCACCGACAATCCGTGCAGATTTCTTATAGGCAGTCGTCGCGCCAATCCCCATATCATGCATGGCAAATAAGATACGCCGATGAACAGGTTTTAAACCATCCCGTGCATCCGGTAAGGCGCGTGCCACAATCACGCTCATCGCATAATCCAGATATGCTGTACGCATCTGCTGGTCAATATCCACTTGCTCTACATTTCCAATTTCCATCATGACCTCATTCAGAAATTATCAGGCTCCGATTTCCAACACTAATCGCCTGTATGATTTTCAGGAGTAAGTTTGTCTTTGCTTTCCACAATTCATGTCAATAACAAAAAAGATGTGTCCGCCAAATGGCGCACACACCTAAATTATAAACCAGTATTTCGACTTTTTTTACCAGCCCAAATAGCGGTCTATTGATGCTGCGGCTTTTCTCCCTGCCACCATGGCAGTTACTACCAGATGTGGTCCAGTGACCATGTCTCCTCCTCCAAAAATCCCCCGGCGATGAGTGGCACCGGTGTTTTCATCAGTCATCAATAAACCCGAGTCATGTGTCTGAATACCCGGGGTTGTTTCTCGGATAACAGGGTCAGGTTTGTATCCGATTGCCATGACAGCAGTATCTGCTTCGATGATGAAATCGGAACCCTCAACAATAGAGAATTTACGCCGCCCACTTTCATCCGGTTCGCCAAGTTGTGTTCTGACACATTCAATCTGTGCCAGGCGACCATCTGCTCCAGCAATAAAGCGCACCGGTTGGGTCAGAAAGTGAAATTTAGCTCCTTCTTCAACCGCCATCTTGCGGTCTTTATATCCACCAGGCATCTCCGCTTCTGAACGCCTGTACAGGCAAATCACCTCTTCTGCATTCATACGTAAAGCCGTGCGCAAGCAATCCGACGATGTGTCGCCGCCTCCAATAACAACTACTTTCTTGCCTACTTCGGGACGTGCACACATCTCATGTGGCAACAAATCCATATCTACATTGGCGCGGATCAAGAAATCCGTTGCCTTGTAAATCCCTGGCAGGTGTTCACCGGGGATATTCATGATGGCGTCCACCGTTGTGCCAACACCTAAAAATACCGCATTATATCCGCCTGAAAATAACTTATCTACCGTGATTTTCGGCCCAATATATGTGTTGCAAACGAATGTCACCCCGGCTTTTAACAAATCGTCCCAAATATCAAATACTACCTTCTTAGGTAGCTTAAAATTTGGAATGCCATAAATCAGTAACCCTCCCGGGGCTGGCCGGGCATCAAATATGGTCACCCAGTGACCACAACCAACCAGCTGCTTGGCACACGCCAGACCTGCCGGACCCGCTCCAATGATGGCAACCTTTTTCCCGGTGAATTTTCCTACCGGTAAGGTTACCCCTACTTTACGTCGTTCATAGTGGGTGGCAAAGGCTTCCAGGACTCCCGTTGGAACAGGGACTTCCCCCCTCTTGCCTCTTACGCAAGCCCCCTCGCATAACCTCTCCTGGGGGCAAATCCGTCCACACACTTCCGGTAGCGAGCTGGTCTGTCGGTAGACCCTGGATGCCTGCAGGAATTCACCCTGTTCGATCAACCACATCGCAAAGGAGATATCATTTCCTGCCGGACAGGCCTTTTGGCAAGGTGCAGGGTCGGGGCAATGAATACACCGGGAGGCCTCAAATTTCGCCCATTCCTCGTCGATGCGGATAATAGCTTCGTCCCAATCTTTTACCCGCTCCTCAGCCTGACGGAGTAGCAATCCGCGTGATGGAATAGCCATACGTGCTTTGCGATCTACACTTGAAAAATCCCTCTGGATTTCCATCATTTTCGGACCTCCAAGAAATCCTCATAATTTCGAAACAGGAGAAGATCAGGAGCCAGGTATTATCTGATCATCCTAAATAAGCATCAATGGTATACGCAGCTTTTCGTCCCGCTACCATGGCAGTCACCACCATATCTGGCCCAGTTACAACATCACCACCCGTAAACACACCAAACCGACTGGTAGCACCAGTCTCGCGATCCGCAATAATCATACCCCATTTTTGCGTTTTCAAACCCGGGGTGGTGGCTGTAATGATGGGGTCAGGGTAATAACCCATCGCGATGATGGCCGTATCAACATCAAGGATGAAATTGGAACCTTCTACCGGGGCTGGGAACCGTAGGCCTATTTCATCTGGCTCTCCAACCATAATCTTGACGCAATCGATCCATGCCAATTCCCCATCAGGTCCAGGAATCAACCGCACAGGTTGGGTCTGATATTCAAACTTTACACCCTCTTCTATCGCCAAAATTCTATCTCGAGCCCTGCCAGGAATTTCATTTTCAGTATACCGGTACAGGCAGGTCACTTCCTCTGCTCCGAGGCGGATGGCTGTTCGAGCACAATCCGTTGCTGGATCACCTCCACCAATTACGATCACCCTATGACCCACCTCAGGGTTTATCCGCATCCTTGGCGGCAGGTAGCTTTTTTCTGTATTTGCCCTGATCAGGAACTCAGTTGCCTTATAGACACCAGGCAGGTTCTCTCCAGAGATTTCCAACGGGGCATCGATGCCACTTCCCACTCCCAAAAAAACCGCCTCATACCCTTCTTCAAATAAATCATTGACCGTTTTTTTCTTTTTCCCCACATAGGTATTACCCACAAAACTGACTCCAGCCTGCTTCAAATTTTTCCAGATATCTTCAATCAGTGGTTGTGGTAATTTGAAATTGGGGAATCCGTAAGTTAATGCACCACCGGGATGAGATCGAGTGTCATAAATTGTCACCCAATGACCCATCCTCACCAGAATATCTGCACATGCTAAACCGGATGGACCTGCTCCGACAATAGCGACTTTTCTACCGGTTCCCACACCGGGTTGAATGGGTACCCCCTTGACACTCCGCTCATATTCACATGCATATGATTCCAATACACCCACCAGCACTGGATCGCCAATCCGGCCTAGTACACAAGCCCCCTCGCACAACTTTTCCTGTGGGCACACCCGTCCACAAATCTCAGGTAAAATATTTGTCTTCCGAAATACGCTGGCAGCCTCCAGAAAATTACCTTGCTCAATTAGATACAATGCTTTGGAGATATCATTCCCCGCAGGGCAGGCACGCCGGCAGGCTGCAATCTCATGGCAATGGATGCAGCGCGAAGCCTCATATTTCGCCCAGTCTTCCGTGAGAGGTGCCCGTGCTTCGTGAAAATCACCAACCCGTTCTGACGCT
>WSSedA1B3DRAFT_1000418_pt1 | contig 12346 bp, 7 predicted proteins | sample WetSurSiteA1Bulk_FD_9468 | JGI IMG/M metagenome (IMG submission 9468)
GTTAAAAGTCAACCAGTCCTAATATGGGTAGAGGTTAACGATTTATTATCAATTACTGATTGTAACATTGTATTTATAAACGAATCTCTTAAAAAAAGAGGAAGTAGTCTTGTCTGCTTATATCGCCCTGAAAGTAACCCCTTGATAACGGTGTCTGCAAAACTACGGGGATAGTAAGAAAGATANAGAGGAGAGGTCCTTCAATGGTGTACAAAAACCGTTTACAGTGACGGTGCAGTGACGGTCATAAATTATTATTTTAAATAAAGTAGTTACAGTAGGGAGTGGCGTATTTAAGCCATTTTAAATATGCTTTAAAATCGATGGGTTATGGTAGGCGATGCTGGTATCGAACCAGCGGCCTCTTCCGTGTGAAGGAAGCGCTCTACCACTGAGCTAATCGCCCACAACTGCTTATAAAATAACACTTTACCACACACTATTGTCAACCTTTGATTGAAGTCAGACAGGTTATCGTACGAAAGAAAATATGATCCGTGGCAATTATTCAGTGCCTGAAAGCAATGTCAGGATGTTGCCTATTCCTTGGCAAATTCCTTTCCATTTTTGTCTATACAGATTTCACCTGCTTCATCACTGAGATAACATCCTGTACATTTCCCTTTACAATCATTGTATACATTATTGCAGGTGCTTGTAGCCTTTGCTGTATTAAAAACCTCGATCTCCCCGACTTCTTCGTAGTCTGAAGGATCCCCGACACAGCAGGTTACGGTTATGCTCTCTTCAGCATAGGATGAGATGCTGATCATCATAATAAACAAAACCAGCAACATCCTTATAAACCATGTTTTTCTCATATCTCCCTCCATCAGGTTTCTGGCAGCTTTTTTATTTATGATGATATTATTTGTTTATCTGCTTGTCAACACATTTAATCCGTGATGGTATAATTCTGTCAAAAGAATATGAAAAAAATATATACCCTCGGGACAGACAGAAGGAGTGAAGAAGATTTTACAGAAATCCTCTTTGCATATAGTATTCAGTCACTAATCGATGTGCGCAGTTTTCCGAGAAGTAAAATCCCTATATTCAGCAGCGAAAACCTTGAAGATCTTCTCGAACGCGAAGGGATAGAATATCATTTCCTCGGGAAAGAACTAGGTGGATTCAGAAAGGGCGGATACACCTCCTACATAATTAGTGATGAATTCAATAAGGGAATTGATCTTATAGAATCAATTGCACTTTATAAAATGTCTGTTATAATCTGCGCTGAAAAGCTCCCATGGAAATGCCACAGAAAGTGGATTTCGAGGGAATTGCGCAAAAGAGACTGGGAAGTTGATCATATAATTGATAAAGGCAAGGTCTGGATACCCAAATGAGGTGCAAGTGTTGTCTGCATACAATTAAGTCCTTACAAAAAGACGATATAAGTTATTGATTCTTATAGAAGTCGATATTAGCCCCAAAAGTTAAAGTTCTTACTTTTTTCGTTGAAAAACAATTAAGTCGTTACATTTGCAAACAATAAAGTTCTTACCTTATTAAAAATCCTTCATACAGCATTATCGTGACACCATTTCTACTGGCATATATGGCAGAATACTCTATCATCAGGATGAAATGAACACAGTAGATTTTGATTCTGCCGTTAATAGCATAAACAAACTGCTAAAGAAGAACAAACCCAATACCTTCAATAGTACATGGATACGAGAATATGCTCCACACATTTATCGATTTTTCCAGAAAAACGTAAGAAGAGAAATCGGCGGGATAGACTGGGACAGCATTACCCGTGCTTTGGATCGCAAGTTTCAACGAAAGTGGATTACATCCCGGCGTCACGGAACAAAACTCTATCGAAATAAAACCGAGGTTAAAATTATTCTTCGTAAATACGAGGAAAATCTCTATACCTTTCTGACCCCTGAGGATAAAGATAATAATTCAATACGGGATATTATTAGTATTGCGTTAGTAAGAATTGCTCAAAAAGGAAATGTGATAGCCAAACGAGAAATTATTAAGTTAGTCAGTTTCACTATAGACGAGTGGATCGAAAATTGTCCTAAAATATCTCGTTGGAAAGGATATGAGTATTTAATTCAACAGCGCATTGAGGGCTGTATTCGTTGCTATCGCTATTCGGGATCGTTCATGGGTTATTTATTCAGAACACTTGAATATGCAGGCAAAGGATTAAGGCTAATAACTGAATATTCTTTAGACGAGCCTTTATATTCGGGGCAGAAAAAAATAATCGATAGAATTGCGCAGGATTCTGAAACTCGAGAAATACTGATAGGCAGTAGAAATATTTATGCAATGTAACGAAAAAGGCTTTTTCTTTGCAGCCCATCCTAACAAAACGAAGTTTTCTCAGAACCTTAACGAATACATATACACACTCAGACTATCATGATCGCGTCTTTCTTCCGATATATTCAAGGTTGCGATTCCGATGAAATTCTGACAGCAGTCCGATGCATTTCGAAGGGCGTTTATAGTCAACTCTCTGAAAAATCTTTATTTAGTGCGAAGTACATCCGCAAAAAAACAATATGACAATATTGGGAGATTGAAGATTGTTGGGTGAAATGTCGAAAAAATTATCGTGGCATCACCGGAGAGGCATGCATCTAAGTTAATGAGCTCGTCGGGGTAGGAACCCTCAGACTGAAGATATAATTTACTCCTCACGGCACCAGTTTGAATAGATATGCGCATAACACCTCTTTATCCGCACATCCGGGAAATCGTAACAGATGTTTATTTCTCCCTATAGTCAACAGCGATTTGAATCATTATATTGAGCAACCTTTCAAAGAGGTAATAACCACATCATAAGTTAACGGTGTCATTGATTTCCTCTTGAAATAAACCTTATTGATCTTTAAAAGACTACCTATCCTTCCAATAAAAATTGTCAACAACTTTACACATATTGGTTGCTAATAAATATACATTTTACTGATAAATAACTTTAAATTGACAATAAATATCTTTTGTGCTAAATATATCTGCACGGTGGGGTATTAACAGTAAATACCGCTGATAAAATGCTGGGGGGCATAACATCTACGAATATTTTTTCTGTGGAATCTGTGACCTATCTGTGACTTTTCATATAATAAACTGAATACTATAAAAAGTCATTCCCGATAAAGCCAAACCCTCCGTGAGAAGGGGGCGGAAAGCGGCGGGTCTTAAAGAGCAAAAGATGGCCGAGCTGCCGACGGATAAACCTATGGTAGCTCGGCTTTTTGTTTCGTTAATACCCTGGGGGGAGGTATTATGGGGTAATAAACTCTTCAGATTTTCCGAACTTCAAAACTTCTGCATTATTTTATGGTTTCCCTATACTTTTGCTCTTCTGGGCTTCAGATCCTAACACTTTTATTCTCAAGGTGATCTATGACTATTTTGTCAATAAGGGGATTGATTCTTTAGTTGTGATAGAACTAATGGAACTACATGATTCAGAGGAGGTGAGTAAGGGCAGAGTGATTTTTAAGTCACCGTGAAGTCGGACCCTAACGGCACAGATTGATGGCATCCTTTCCTAATAAGGGCATGACAAGTGGTAAGGTTAGTAGTTCCAAGAATTAAGAAAGGAGGTATTTAAGAATGAGACAGGGTGGAAGTATAAGGCTAACAATTCTTATAGCGCTTGCACTAACATTAATTCTGGCAACCTTTAGTAGAGCTGGCGAATCGGGAAGCGTATTGGTAGACGCTGATGGGGACGGACTAACCAGCGAACAGGAACTCGCTCTCGGTACAGATCCCAATGACCCTGATAGTGACCATGACGGAGTTCGGGACGGTGTGGACCCGGACATAGTTGCACGAATCGTTTCAGGTCTTCCGAAGAACGCTTTTAAGAGCAAGGACGGCGGTATTAGGACGGCGATTCTTAGCATTCTTTCCAACATCCACCGGGCTACCGCTGCCGGGCACGTTGATGCGGCTGTTCAGGAACTGACCAACCTGCGCCGCCATATGGACGGTTGCCCACCAGTGGCGGATACCAATGATTGGATCGTGGACTGTGCGGCGCAGATTAAAGTGCGAGGCGTCCTAGATATTTTGATAGCCAATCATTCCTCGTTTGATGTCAACTCACAAATCAAGCCTTCACTGCCTTCGTTGCCAGGCCTAAGCGGTGGTCCGCCACGTATGGTCGGCGTTGCTATAGGTCCGCAGGGGAAGCCGGAGGAGTTTGTAATTGATGAAGTGATTTTCCGACCACAGAGCGCGGCTGACCTAGCCGATTTCTTGGTGAAGTACAATGGTGTTGTGTTACGCGACGGAACGCCGCACCTACTGCCGGGCGCATCACTGCCTGAGGGCCTGCCGGAAACCACGGGCTGGTATCTCATTCGCGTTAACCTGAATCTCTCCTCTCTCCACGATATCGCCCCCAACATGGAAAGGACAGGGCTCTTGGGTAAGTGGTCCTTTTCGTCCGACGAGGCGGCTCAGCTCATTTCACTCGTGGCGCGAGAGTATGACCTGGGGGTCAGCCCCAACTTCCTAGGGGAGCTTCCCCAAGGATGTGGGGTCTGTGAGCACCCAGATTCGCCGGCAACACACCTGGATGCGGCCACGTGGTGGTGGATGACCGAGGACGACGACCCTAACACCCCCGGGGACCAAGGCCTCTCGGTCGGAGTGATCCACGCCTGGGAGTACGTTAAATACAAGGGCTACCCGCCCAACAACGTTCCCTACATTCCCCTCCGGCTCGCCCTGATCGACACCGGCTTCGACCTCGACGAGATCACGGGGCTCCCGCTCTACGGGACACTCGACTTCTGGGGAGTGCCGGACCAGCTCGACGAAATCGACGGAGACTGGACCGCGGGGGGGCACGGCGTCGGATTCTCCAACTGCAACGACGAACACTGCTGGCACGGACAATTGAGCTTCGGCGTCTCCTCCGCGCTTTCCAACAACAAGTTCGGCACTGCCAGCACCAGCGGGGGGTGGGATGTGCGGCCGCTGCTGATCAAGATAAACGGCGATTTGAACAGCTGGGCCAGTGCCATCAATGCCGCGGTCTACAACAACGCCGATGTGATCAACGCGCCCGCTTCGGCCCAATGCGGCGTGATTTGCCGGGCTTACCAGGGCGGGAATGAGCTCAAGTCGGCCGTGGCATCCGCCCGGAACAATAACGTCATCCTTGTCACGACGGCGGCCAATTACGGTCAGGACATCAGCAACGTCGACCGATACCCGTGCACGCTCAACGGTGCAATTTGCGTCGGCGCTATCGGTTCCGACGGCCGTGCCCAGGGCTACTCCAATTACGGAAGCGTAGTGGACATATGGGCGCCCGCGGGAATCGCCTCCACAGTCACGCGCGACAGTGCTGCCTTCGACCCGGACAACGTGGGGATCGATGAGCTGGCGGGGTTCGGCGGCACCTGCGCTTCTTCCGCCTTCATGTCAGGAGTCGTCGCCCTTATGAAGATGCTCGACAGATCCCTTACCTATGATCAAGTCCGCAGCATCCTGTGGGACACGGCCAACTCGAGCACAGACCCCAAGGTGGCCGACGCAGGCTATGTGGACGCCTTCCAGGCAGTGGCCGCAGTAAAGCCGAACGATCCGCCCACGGTGAAGATCAGCCAGCCAGTTGCCGGAACTTCGTCGGGATATCGGAATGTCGAGTTTATTGCAAAGGTGAAGGATCCGGAGACGCCCAGCCTTCCCTGGGTTTACACGGACTTCTCCACCATGGTGGTTTTCTCTTCGAGCAGGGATGGCGAGTTGTGCACTTCAAGCGCTGATGCTACCGGGGCCGGCGCCACGTTTATTTGCGACGCTCCAAGGGACCTGAGCCTTGGCACTCACGTGATCACGGCGACGGCAACCGATCCCTTCGGGGCCACCGGTACTGACTCTGTGACCATTACAGTGGTCAACACACCACCAACAGCTAAAATCACATATCCACCGAGTGGCTCGACTTACTACACAAGCCAGAAAATCAACCTTAGGGGTAGCGCGTACGATCCAGATGAGCCTATGATTCATGACAAGACCCATCTATGGACTTGGACTTCGAGCATCTCCGGTCTTTTGAGTGAATGGGGGGATAACATATGTGTGAGCCTGCCCGAAGGTTCACACACAATCACTCTGACCGTAGCGGATAGCCTCGGAGCCACAGGAAGTGATAACATCGTGCTGAATGTCCAGGCTGGCGAGGGTTATCCTACGGCTCAAATCCTGTCGCCGGAAAACAACCAGCTGCTCAGTCTCGGCCAAAGTGTGTCTTTCAGTGGGAGGGCGATAGATCCAGAAGGCCACGAGCTATCAGGCGCGAGTTTTCTATGGAGTTCCGATATCGATGGCGAACTGGGTACAGAAAAGACTTTTACGAAGGTGCTCAGCGGGCACAAGTGCGGTAACGTCAAACACACGATCAAATTAAAGGTGACTGACAGCGCCACCGGCAAGGAGGCAACCACATCCATTGATGTCTACGTGTTTAATCTTTGCTAAAGAAACAGCGAACCGGCAGACCCGTTTCGCTGGAACGCAACCGCAGTGCTCCCAACCGACGGCTGGCGGGAAAAAGATAAAGGTGACACACCTTTGTATTGACTCGTTAAAAAAGGAGGTGATTTTTTAGGCGATTAAAAACATCAAAAATATCTAAAAAATGTAAGAGGAGATAATGCTTTAAATTGATAAAAATAGTTTTTTTATATGAGAGTAGGAGCCCAACAAAGATAATAATGGGTTGATTGGGGGTGGTGAATATAAAGGAAGGATTTTCTCAAACTCAACTAAAGGGAAGGAGGTTAGACAATTTGGGGGAAAGCATTTTTGTTTGATTTTGCAAAAATATTATTTATGGTGGAATAGATGCACCATTCATAGGAGCTGAAGGGAGTGTCAAGTGATAGGTCTTAACAAAGAGAGTAGATACTGGCCTGCTGAGTGATAATAATGGGATTAGAAGGAGGTCTTTGCATGAGACAAGAACACATGAAAGGCAAATTCTTACCACTCAACCTCCAAACCTCAATGGGGGAAATCGAGAGAAGTACAAGTTTGCGACTAATTATTGGTTCCTTGATTGTCCCATTACTATTAAGCTTTTCCCTGCAATATGGAACAGCGGAGACCTCGTCCATTTCCATGACCACAGACAAAACACGGTATGTCCGCGGCGAAATGATCAAGTTAGTGGTGACAAACAACCTTGATATTCCTATTTGGTACATAGGCTATCCTCAGCCCGATTTGATTTTCTGGACGATTGAAAAGGCTAAAGACAATGTTTGGCATAGTTTGGGCTTTCGTCTGCCACTGATTGAAGCGGGCAAAGAGGTTTGCCGGATAGCCATGTATGAGCGACCCATTGGAGTTGTAACGGACCTTAAGCCACACTCGGATCTTCTTTATGAATGGAACCAGAAGATATGCTCGGTAAAGATAGTGTCCGAGCCATTCAACCCTGAGATGATCGAACGCGGTAGATACAGATTTGTATTGTACTACAGTTTGGAAACAGTGAAATCGGAAAACGTCAAAGCTGAACCATGGAAAAGACCTATTGAGTTAGGTGAGACAAGGGTAGCCTACTCCAATGAATTTGTCCTGGAGTAAACGGCATGAACTCACACAACTTCTTCTTAGATCAAACTTAAAGATTTGACGAATATTCGTCAAAAGAAAGGGGATACTATGAGACGCGTACGTGTAGGACTGGTACCTTTTTTAATGCTTATGGCGATTATGTTCTTAGCCACAGGAGTACCAACCGCTCTGGCTACGGTTGAAGAAAATTGGCCGGCTGGCACGCCGAACACCTGCAAAAGCTCGACTGATTTCTTCTTAAACTTTGAATCGGGAATCGACGGGATTCAAATAGAAAGCACCATTCCCAGTATGGAGTTTACCACAACCGGCACACTGAACTGGGTATATGGCGATATTCGAACCGGCTACTATAACGTTAACCACTCTGGGGATCTAGGGTATGTAACTAATGGCAATTTCTTTGCCTGGCTGGGTACACTTGGAGACCAAGGGCGGATTGATTTCCTCGGAGGAGGGGCTAGTTATTCTTCCGTCCTTGTCAGCACGGCGTCCGGACTGACCTTGGATGCCTATGACAGCAGTGGCACATTAATAGCTACCAGTGGCTGGTCTGGTAACAATACTTATTCAGGGAAATTTACCCGTCTAACGGTTGAAGCTCCCGCAGGAACAACGATGGCTTACGTCATGATTCATGATACCGGCAACTTCTGGCTGATGGATGACCTTTGCACAGACGCCAATAAGGCCGTTATCCCTGTGCCCACGAGAACTATCGGAAGTCACGGCGACAGGTTTGATTTAGTATTCGTGCCGGATAATGACTATGGATTGCCAGCAGATATCAATACATGGTTACCGAATTTTATCCAGGACGTTCAAAATCAGATTGATCAAAGACTGGCTGCAGCAGCTCCGGTAACTGGCCATCTCGACAGCTTCAATTTCTACTACACGAGAGCGCAGGGAGTTACAACACCACACACCCTTCCAGCCAATATGACTCGAGTTGCGCCTTTTGCGGATGCTTACGCTATTTTACATACCACAACGTTGCAGGATTGGACAAACTGGACCCCAAACGTATTTAGCGCTGAAGGGGCAGTAGGCAGGTCATTTATCCATGAAAGTGGCCACGCAATATTTGGATTGGCGGACGAATACGACGATGCTCCGGCTTGTACGACAGCCCGTTTCCAACCAAATCCAAATCCAAATGTATGGGATTTTGAGGCAGATTGTCGGGCTGACGTAACGAACGAAGGTTGGGGGAACGCCAATGATTGCTGGAAGTTCACAACTTGCACAACTGATTGGTGGAAATTTACCACTACGGCCTTCATCATGCAGGATGGGGATTGGTTTAACAACGGATGGGGACAACCGGCATCAAGAAGGATCCAAGTTATCTTAAATGACAACCCCGGAACTGCGCCAGCAGAACCAGGAGGATCTTCCGAAGCTACTAAATCGATATGGTTGAATATGCAAGTATCAGCGGGAGTGTTCAGTCTGTTGAAGGAGAGTTATGTAGTGGAGTCTCCGCCCAGCTCTTTCCCCGAGGCTGGCACATTTATGGTTAAGGTTTTTTCGAATGGCAACGCAATATTGAAACAATTTGGAATGCACGATCCAAGAATAGTACAAGCTGAGCTGGGCTATGCAGGACCCACATGGCTAGATACGGCGAACTTCCAGTTGGTGGTACCGTATTCCAAAAGCTGCGGAAGAGTTGACTTAATTGAATCTGCGACAGGGGAAGTTAAGTTATCGGTAGACATATCCAAATATGCAACAGTCATGGCACCAGTAGCTGTATGCAAGAATATAGAAATGCCCTTGGATGGAAACGGACAAGCTACTATTTCTGCCGCGAATGTTGACGGTGGATCCTACGACCCTGAAGGTGGCTCTATCACTCTTAGCATAGATAAGTCACAATTTACCTGTGCCGATTTGGGAGAGAATAAAGTAACACTGACTGTAACAAATGAAGAGGGCGCTCCTGGTGCTTGTACTGCAATTGTTACTGTAAAGGATACCACACCACCAGTGCTTTCAGGTGTGCCAGCAGATGCGACAGTACAGTGTGATGCTGTACCACCTCCAGCCAATGTAACTGCTACGGATAATTGTGATACAAATGTGGTTCCGAGCTTCATCGAAACACGTGTAGATGGGAGCTGTGTGAGCAACTACACATTGTCCAGAACTTGGACTGCAGTTGACCATTATGGAAACGAGAGCAGCGCTACACAGATCATTCAAGTAGTCGACACAACAGCACCTGTTATCCAAAGTGTTGCTGCAGCACCTAACATTTTATGGACGCCGAATCATAAGATGGTGAAAGTGGCGGTCACCGCAAATGCGACTGACAACTGCACCGCACCTGTCTGCAAGATCACCTCGGTACTGAGCAACGAGCCGGTTAACGGTCTTGGAGACGGAGATATGGCACCCGACTGGATCATAACCGGCGACCTCACCGTTGATCTGAGGGCTGAGCGCTCTGGTATGGGCAGCGGAAGGATTTACACAGTAGCAGTCACTTGTACTGATGCATGTGGTAACAGTTCAGTTGGAAATACGACCGTGACAGTGCCCCACGACCAAAAAATGAAATAGGCACTGAAAAATCAAGAATAGGTAACTTAAAGGCAGGGTCGGCTTCGACCCTGCCTTTTTTCCTCCGTAATTCTTTACTGTTACTCCCCTTTTGAATGTGTTAGTTCATATGTGCTCTTGAAAGAATATGGGTTTTACCTTTGAGGCGAAAGATGCACAGTGCTGCATTGGTAGCAAATGAAGAAAAATGCTTCGCAGCTTATAACCTGAAAAGTATCAAGCCAGCAGTTCATGTTTTTCGTTTCTAAAAGTATCATTTTAAATGATTTTCATTTGAAGGTCTCACACATCGTAGAATATCTATGGTGTCGAGTAGATGAAGGACTGAACGAACTTGATCGTTCTCCCTTTTTGTTTACTTGTGGCTGTTATGTGTAGCTCCACATAACAGCCACAAACAAACGATTGCGGGAGTTCAAAAGTCTTCACCATTGCTTCATCTTATTTACATGACAGCCAACCTTCATCAAGTGCCCAGTATATATAAAAATATGCAATCTCAGATTTGCGCATGCTTTCGCATCAGGAAGTGAAAAGTTTTGCGGAGCAGATAATACGAAACTTCGGAAAACATTTGAGCACAAAGTAGGCGTGATGGGAAAGAGAAGGGATTTTTAGATAGGTTCAAATAAAGAAATTAAAAATATTTTTCTACAAGCTGAATCTTCACTTTCTGCATACGTTTGTATTCCATTTTTAAACGTTCATTGGCGATATGTTTGTTTATCTTGGCGTCATTCAGTGATTCCTCTGCTGATCCGTATGTGTAGATTTTTGAAACTATTTTTGAATCCTTTCCCACAGTAAAATTATAGTTTGCTAAAAGAAGATACATTGGTATTTCACTCTTCATATCTTCTGTTGCTCCGGGATGAACCTTCTCTGTGACCGGCACTCTGAGCAATTCAATTGATGAGAGTACTTTTCTCCCAGACCTTGCAACGGCAATAAAATCTTCAATTCTACTAAGAAGAGATATGCCGGCCATACTGACCTCCTCATTTCTCACACTTTTATGTAATACAGGAATATGACCCTTAGAAATATCTTATGATTCAAGCTATCAAAATTTCTGATTTCTGTCAATCCAAATTTATTTCACTCGGTGGTATCTTTTTCATAGGCTTCGGGTTACTCTCCTTTCTAAATGTCAAGATTTAATAGGATAACCGAAGCCTTCTCTTTGTATATGTATTTTAGGCCGTTAGGTTTGCAATAAGACCCCATCCTCTTATTGCAAACATCTGCGCTTGCCCGGAGCTTACCTCAACCGCAAGACTACTTAATCAAAGTCGCAGAATGGTAGTTTCACAAAAAATGAAGCTTTAACTTGATAATAATTTACCAGAACGCGAGGTTTGCCCAATGCCTTGAAAATCAGAATCACCCTAAATTTGTTAATAATATTTCATACCATTTCAGGACAGCAGTTTCCGCATAAAAAGATCCGGTAGTGTTATTTTCTATAATACCTTGGCACAAAAAGAATAATTACTGTGTAAATCTCCAGACGACCAAGCAGCATGTCGAGATTGAGGACCCACTTGGCAAATTCAGGAATCTCTGCATAGTTATCCATTGGTCCTACGACACCAAGTCCCGGTCCGACGTTACCCAGACAGGCCAGTGCGGATGTAACGGCAGTCATTGTATCTACCCCAGTGGCTGCTATCAGGAGAGTCGATAGAGCTGCGATCCCAATATAAAGCGCACAGAATCCAGAGATTCCGCTCAAGACTTCCGGAGAAATGGCCTGCCTGCCCAACTTCACAGGGGTTACCGCCCGTGGGTGGATCAGCCGGACAAGTTCGCTATATGAATGCTTAATCAGAACCATAATGCGCATGCACTTGATTGCCCCGCCCGTTGAACCAACTGAACTGCCAATCAACATGGCGAGAACCAAGATACACTGGGGCAAGGCCGGCCATAATACGAAGTTTGCTGTAGCATATCCTGTTGTTGTAATAATAGAAGCCACCTGGAATGTTGAAAACCGCAAAGCGTCTCCGAAAGAATCATAATGCTTTCCGTAAATACTCAATGCATTGATGAAGCTGAAGATCGCTACTATAATAAGAAAAAACCGCCATTCCGGGTCTCGCCACATGGCGAGAGGCCGTCCCCGGAAGACCTGAAAATGGAGACTGAAATTCATCCCACCTAAAAGCATGAAGACTGT
>WSSedA1B3DRAFT_1000419_pt1 | contig 12341 bp, 10 predicted proteins | sample WetSurSiteA1Bulk_FD_9468 | JGI IMG/M metagenome (IMG submission 9468)
TTTAATTGAATTATTGTCTTGGAGGAAAGGGCAAGCCTATATAGTCATAGGATTTTATTTTTGGTGTATTTCCACACTTACCATCTACATCATACCATGTACCATAAAATGCATTATTATTAATTTTGATAGATAGAATTTCGCAGTCACAATAATCTCTTTTAATTGAGGAACTAACCTCTTCGACTCCAATATCTTCAAGTTTTATTTCCTGTTGAGCTTCAAGCCAATGTCCCTCTAGATCGAATGTTGCTGATGTTTTTCTATCTCCAAGCATAAAATTTGCTTCCCAAGTATTCTCGCGGTCTTGAACATAATTAGATATTTTACCCATAATATTACTGGTCACTTCAATTTTGTTATCCTCTTCAATCCACCTAATGTTCATTGCAGATGGAAATTTATGTTTAAAAGCCTTCAAAACCTTATTAGGTGGTTCTTTTAAAGAACTTTGACCAGATAAAATAAAGAGAATCGTAGCAAAAAGGATGGTTTTCATGTTGAAAAGATCCTATGATTGAATATCAAGTATCGTGCCGCATTGCCCATAACGGCCCGGCAATAGGACCGAGCGTATAAAAATGATCCGGTGGATCATTTTAGCGAAGGAGACAGCCTGTCGCGGGGGCGTGTTACCCGACGCAAGCACCGGGCAGAATCCTGGTTCTTTAGCCGGGAAATTGTCACGGTGCAAGGAGGGTATGGCACGTGTTTTTGCAGTCCAGGTACTAAGTTGGCTGAGCATTACGAGTGTCGCAGTACAAGTTATCTTATGAATGGGGAACTATCCAGGTATTGTTATTTTGTTAACAGTTGTGGCGCGGTCCGGATTTGTCAAGCATTACGATTCTGGCTAACTGCCAGGAACAAAAGCAAAAACCGTGACAAACCTATTAATTTTATTGTCCGTGTTAGCGGTTCGTATTTATTAAGGTATTTTATAGAAATCTTGGATGGAATTTGTATATATACAATAGTCTATTTTTTCAGTTACCTGGAAAACTTCAGGATACTTTGCGCCAACAGGTACCAGCATCAGCTTAGTCTTGCCATTTAATTTTAGTCTATCAACATCTAATCCTTGTCTGTTATCAAATGGCACATCAAAGTAATAAAGATACTTTGGGATAAAACTTAGATATATAAATTCTGTAATTTTTTTTACGGGACCATTGAGATCACATAATTTAATCTCCTCACCATCTGCAATACAATTTTGAAACTCAACTGCATTTAATGGAGTTTCATCTAAGAGAGGAACAAGATTAAACTGTGCGTCTGCCATAACCCATTTGTTATAATCTTTGAGAAATACTTCCGCAAGTACATGTCCTGCACCATATTCGGAAGCTTCAACTGTTTTAGTCTTTAATCCAAGGACTCTAGACTTTAATCCAATCGAATTCAGAGCAGCACTAAGTACTATTCCGTACTCAACGCATCTGAATCTATTGCCCTCACTTGCTTCCTTGAGTATAGTCAACGCATCATTAGCTGAAGGTGTATTTTCCCCAGAATGAGCCCATTGTTTTGAGGCCCAGTTGAGAATCTGGTATAGCTTGTCAAGATCAGTCTTACAATTTTTAATTAATTCAAGTAGCTTATTTTCTTCCTGTAGCTGTCTAAGAAATATATTATCTACAGTATCTGAGTAAACAAATCTAATTTTCTCATTTTTGTCATTCGTATAATTCAAATGTTCGATCACTATCCTATTTTGGGCTATGCATATTGCAAAACTTTTGAGTAGCAGGTTTAAAATAATTAATAAAAGTATTCTCATTTTGTGTTGTGTTTAAAAGTTATGCCCGCTAACGGCCCGGCGGTTTGATTAGGTGCCGTCTGTGTCGCGGTGCCGTGTTTTTTACCAGTCCCGGTAAATGGCAGTGAGTTTCTTGTCAAGATGAAATTGTCTTGGTACCTGGTCCCGGTAGATGGCTGAGAAGTTACGTGTCATGATGAAATATTCTCGGTGACGAGCAAAAAACAAGCCACCAGAGCGTCGGCCGACAGCGCCAACTATGCTGTCCCGGGAGACGAAACTGTCCAGGTGCCACAGAATTTTATAAATAGCAAAAAGGTTAAGGGCATAGATGATGTGGTCGATTACAAATCTGTCCTGGCGCTGGCGAAGGCAATTAATTAAACCGTCCGAGTTAGCGGTTCGGCCTCATTTTTTTGGTATTTCAGTCTGATCCAGTTTTTTAAAAATATTAGGCATGGAATTTTTGTCTATTGGTTCCATATCTATCAACCTCAATGATTCTACCATTTTTAACGTTGATGTCTTGTAGGTTTTGAAATGTGGTGTTTGCAAATGTGATTCGTATGCCTTTTTGTTAGCATAGATTTCTAAAATCCTAATTTCAGTCGGATTTTCTTTTTGAAACATGGGATAAATTGAAATAACACCTGGTTCTAATCTGACCGAGGCTTCAGATTCTTCTTTTAGAATCCGAATATATTCATTAAGGTAAACTGAGTCTATTCCAATTTCTGAAATTCTGATCATCATTTCATCCGAGTTGAGCACTTTTTGTTTCATATCGCTGCATGAATTTTCTAATAATAGAACAAAAATGGCAAAGAATATTCTTAGTAGCTTCATATCTAGTTTTTATTTATGGGTGTCTGTATTGGCTAGGGCTGACCGCTAACGGCCCGGCAATATGGAGGGCCGAGCGTTAAGTTCCGACATTTTATGTCGGAATAGCGAGGAGCCAGAATGCGGCGATGGCTGTTACCCGACGCGAGCGCCGGTTTGTGTCCTGGTACTTTAGCCGAGAAGCTGTCACGGTGCAAGGAGGGTATGGCGCACTTTTTGCCGTCCGGGTACAAGTTTTGTGAGTTATACGCGTGTCGCGGTACAATTTTGATAAGTGGCCGGTAAATTGTCTCGGTGCAGAGGGTTTGTAAATTGGCACTGGCGCAGTGTCGCGATAGAAGTTGTCTCGGAGCCAGAAATTTGTCAAGGTGCAGGAATTTTATTGCGTGCAGATGCGCGAGTCCGGGTTTATCACCCGTTACAAAGCTGTCTCGAGAGCAGGAGCAAATTGCAAAAACCGTGACAAGCAACTTACCTTTATTGTCCGTGTTATGCGCAGGTTTTATTTGATTCAAATATTGTCAAGCAATGATGGATAGAATCTTACACTTTACCACATCAAGCTACTAAACTCATTCAATTTATAGGTTAAAATCGGTTTAAAATAGCGGTTTAAAAATCCTCAATTCGCTTATTTGGATTGGAGCCTTTTCCGAGTTTGTTTGAATTTCTAATCTAAAATATCTTGTCTTTGTTGGCTCAAGTTCAATAACCGGCAAACCACCAAGGCATGTAAATTGACTACTAATAGTTTTCCATTCAGATTTTTCGTCATTGCGTACTTTTAATTCATATTTATAAAAGTTATTCCAACCTGTTTTTTGACCTATCTGAGCAAAAGATAAGCTTCCTATATCTGTCATTTTACCAAAATCAAATTCTAAAAAGCATAGTGTTTCTTTTGGATTAGTATCCCAAACTGTACTTGCATTATTGTCAAAGAGATTTTGAGGTCCATTTAATGTAGAATTGTCATCTTTACTACTGGAAGGAGTTATTTTAGATGAGGAAGCAAGGTTAACTTGGCCATCAATAACTGGTAATGAGAATGCATCTTTATCTAGTTCAAGTTTTACACAAATAAATAATGGGTTTTGTTTGGAAGAGCGGTCAGGAAACCTGAAACTAATACCTTTCTTTCCTGAATTCCAATTAAGAGGCTTTCCATCAAGTCTTTTTGCTGCTACTACTTTTGCACTAAGAGGAGGCAGGGTAATTTCTTGCCCAACTCGGTCAGAAATAAACAAATATACGTTTCTTCCTTTACAGGTTGCACCACCCCAATCTCCATCACGGTATGGTCCTCCACGTGTTCCATGAATGGCTTCAGCATTAACTTTCATAAAGTCGGCAAACTCTGTAAGTCTTATTGAATCAGGCGGATATAATGAACCATCTGGCATTGGTCCAATATCAAGAAGGTAATTCCCATCACGTGAAATTGTATAGATGAGATTTCGCAATAGTTTCCTTAAAGGAAATGTTGGCATTGGTTTGTTGAAAATCCATCCGCTTGGATTAATCTGTTCACACATTTCCCANGGTTGGGTACGGTCAAAGGGACCAACCAGCTGTTCAAAACTTATAAAGTCAAAAGGACCGCCACCATGAGTACTAAGCAAAGCCTGTGGAGCATTTTTACGAATAATTTCAGCTACTTGATTTGGAGCGTCTTTCCATTTATCTGGGCCAACAGGTTCAATTCCATCAAACCAGAATACAGAAACAGGGCCATATTTTGTAGAAAGTTCTGTTATAAGATTTTCATAAAAGAGATTATATTTATCATGGGTAGTCTGATTGTAATCTGGCTGTTTCCAGTCTTTGGGTGCGATTTGCCAGCCCAAAGCCATTCCTTCTTTTCTTGTGGCTTCAGCGAACATNTCAGCCACGTCTTTGCCATATGGTGTAGCCATAATGTTATAATCAGTTTGCGTTGTTTTGAACATACAGAATCCGTCATGATGCTTTGCAACAAAAACAGTATAGCGCATACCTGCATAATGCGCAAGTTTTAACCAGTTGTCAGGATTGTATTTTATTGGATTGAATTTTTTATATAGGAGATCATACTCCTCAGCTGGTATACTGCCAGACGGNTTTAAGATACTTTTGCGTGCATGGGAATGAGACTGTGGTGTTCCTAATCCGGCAGACGGACCCCAATGAATGAATAAACCAAATCTATAACTTCTCCACAAATCAATTGCGTGTGGACTGGCATTTTTTGATGATCCTATTACCTGAAGGTTATTTTGATTTTGTCCATGTAGATTGCTGATGATAAGCAGAAGACAACATGTTATAAAACTCTTTTTAATCATTGTTTTTATCATTAATCAAAATTTGAATATCTATCGCACTCAACTTACGCATAACGGACGGCAATAAAGTAAGTAAGTGTTACCTGACGAAGCTACCGGATTAAGTCCTGATACTTTAGCCGAAAAACTGTCACGGTAGCAAGGAAGGTATGGCGCAAGTTTTGCAGTCATGGTAGGAGCTTTGTGGAGTTAGAGCAGCTTCGCGGTACAAGTTCTATCGGAGCCGCGAAATTATCACCGGTTACAAAACTGTTGGAGTGCACTGGAGCAGTATCGCGGTACAATGTTGGTCGGAGCCAGAAATTTATCACGGTGTAGGGATTAAATTGACAGCAGATGCGTGTGTCCGGGTGCAACGGCCATTAGGAATTTGCCTTACGCGCAGGAGCAAAAGTTGAGGATCCGCCAACAGGCGGAGACGAAATCCCGCCCTGGCGGCGCAAAAAGTGTGACAAACAACTTACCTTTGTTGTCCGTGTTATGCGCTGAAACAATTTTAAATCAACTCTTTTATTATATCAATAATCTGTTTATCTGTTGTTCCCTTTTCATATCCTTCAAAAATCTTTTTAATCACACGATTTTCATCAATAATAAAGAACACCGGGACTAAATCAACATGGTATTTTTCCAGTACATCGGGAGTTGATATTAATAACTTGTAGTTAAGATTATTTCTATCATGGTAGTTCTTAACTATATCAATTTTTTTGCTCCAGGCCTCAATGCTTATAAAATCAAAATCTTTATTCATGTTATCAATTACCATTTGTCTCAAAAATGGAATTGCCTGATAACAAGGGCCACAACCGATACCAGTGAATTCAATTACCACTATTTTGCTTTTGAGGTTTTTTAGAGTAATTGTGTCATTGTTAAAGTCACATAGAGTCCAGTTAGGTGCCTTTTTACCCTCAAGTTCCTTAATTACTGATTTTTTATTTCCACCAATTAACAATGGGAAATCTAGGGGGAAATAATTTGATACTCTTAAATCCTTGATTATGTTATTATTAATTTTTATGTTTTTGATATCTTGGATGCTTATATTGAGTATCATATCTCTTTTAATTTTGTATGGTAAATCATTTGATTTATCGATCCAAATATCATATCTGCAAGATTTACCTTTTGCTGAACCATCAGGAATATTCGGAATTTCATATACCGGGACTGGAATTTTGCCAACAAATTCAAGGTACTGATCACAAAAATAGATACTATACAAAATTGAGTCACCATAATCTTTTTTATCAATCTTCATGCTATCCTTCTTCTCCAGGGCATAATTAATTATTGTTTTTGCGTAAGTCATAAATGGGGCCTGAACAACTCTGAAGGGATGGAGGTTATTTTGGAAGTTATCAGTTATTACAGTTTTTTTATCCCAGTCTATCCATGCCTGATTAAAACCATCATAACCATAAAGTATCTTAGTTGTATCATCTCCCATATACTCTAAAAAACTTGCACCAACAGATGTGTCTGATAAATTTAAGTACTCCTTATAATATGTATATCTAGTGCCATATGGAATTGTATCGCCAGGATTATATGCATAAAGAGTCTCATAATAGGTTGCAGATTCTATTTGTTCAAGGTTAACTAAAACCTTTGTTAGATAATCGTTTGGATTTTTATTGCTTGAGCATGCATAAACCATAATTACTGATGCAATCAAAGTATAAGCAGATGTTACCTTTAGGTGTCTTTTTTCCATAGCAGTGTCTTTAAGTTTTTACGCATAACGGCCAGGCAATAAAGGGAGGTTGTGTTACCTGACGCCGCACCGGGCACCAGTCTCGGTACTTTAGCCAGAAAACTGTCACGGTGCAAGGAAGGTACGGCGCGTGTTTTTGCAGTCCAGGAACAAGGTTTTGTGATCATTACGAGGGTCGCGGTACAAGGTTATTAAGTGGCCGGGAATTTGTCTCGATAGCAGAAAATTGATAAATGGGCACTGGCGCAGTGTCGCGGTACAATCTGTCTCGAAGCCATTAATTTGTCATGGTGCAGGATTTTTATTGCGTTCAGATGAGCGTGTCCGGGTGTAACTCTCATTATGAATCTGTCTTAGGTGCAGGAGCAAAAGTTGAGGATCCGCCAACAGGCGGAGACGAAATCCCGCCTTGGCGGGGCAAAAACCGTGACAAACAACTTACCTTTATTGTCCGTGTTAGGCTTAGTTTTTTATTTAGTATTTATTTTCAAATTAGTTTTTATTATTTGATAATCAAGTCAATAATAACCAGAGGGAGGTCTGTGTTATAGCTATTTTATATTAAAAATTTCTGCCCTACTGCCATCCATTGCACACTGATAATGGAGCACTTCTACAATTCTGACGTTACTGCCATCGACATTCATTACCCATACCGGACGTTTATCACCTGCCTTTTCATCGTATGTTTGTTTCATTTTTTTTACGTCTCGCCAGTAAGCTTCATTCGTAACTCTGAAAGTAATAATCCTACCATCTGGTGAATATGCTGGTGAACTACTAATTTGTTTTATATCTGTTAGCTGCCTCAAGTCAGACCCGTCAGCATTGCATGAGAAAATTTCTGCAATCTCACCTACTTGCATCGAAAATGCTACTCTTTTACCGTCGGGTGACCAAACTGGAGCGATTCCGCCAATTTCAGATTCATTGGGTATGATTTGTATACGATTTTTACCATCAGAGTCCATTATCCACACCCCCCACGCTTTTTGTCCTTTTTGTGTAAAAACAAATTTCTTTCCATCTGGCGAAATATTGGCATCTCTACCGTCTGCTACTTCTTCTTGTTGCCTACCTTCGGGTGTTACTCTATAGATCTTAGAAGTATTCCCTTCATTAAAATAAATCCATTTACCATTAGATGTAAAAGATGCCCAATAAGCAACTGAACCTTCAGTTAAGTTGGAGATCTTTTTAAGATTCGAACCATCTAAATTTGCTATGTAATAATTATAAGTTTTGCCATCCTCACGATTTGATGTGAAAATTACTTGTTTGCCGTTTGGATGCCATGCTGGATAACGCTCTTCTGATTTGGGGGCTTTGCTAATATTGAATGCATCACCTGTAATAGGATTTACAGCAAAAATTTCTGTATCGCCTGTACGTACAGTTGTTATTAAGAATTGTGTGTGTTCAAGTTGAGCGAATAAATTTTTACTCAATAAAAGCAGTAAGATTGTTAGGTTTTTCATAAATAATTGCTTCTAAGTTGAGAAATTACTTTTAGATTTTTTAACTCTTTTTTAATTCTAATTCATGTTGTTCAATTAAGCCTAACGGCCCGGCAATATGGAGGGCCGAGCGTTAAGTTCCGACATTTTATGTCGGAATAGCGAGGAGCCAGAATGCGGCGGTGGCTATTACCCGACGACAGCACCGGGCAGGGTCACGGTACTTTAGCTAGTAAGCTGTCACGGTGCAAGGAGGGGGAGCCTGCCCCGCAGTAGCGAAGCGAAAGCGGGGGCGCACTTTTTGCCGTCATGGTACAAATTTTATTGAATATTACGAGTGTCGCGGTACAATTATGATCGGAGCCGCGAGTTTATCACCGGTTACAAATTTGGTTGCGGGCACTGGCGCAGTGTCGCGGTACAAGCTGTCTTGGAGCCAGAAATTTGTCAAGGTGCAGGATTTCAATAGCGTGCAGATGCGCGCTTTGACAGCCGTAGCTTCAGCGAAGGCTGGTGTCCGGGTGCAACAACCATTACAAATTTGTCTTGAGTGCAGGAGCAAAAGTTGAGGATCCGCCAAAAGGCGGAGACGAAATCCCGCCTTGGCGGGGCAAAAAGCATGACAAACAACTTACCCATATTGTCCGTGTTATGCGGAGTATTTTATTTTTATCTCTTTGTTAATATCTGTCAAGGTATTGATAAAGGTGTCTTGATTTTCAGGAGAAATTGCTAAAGTCTTAAAGTCTCCACATTCAATCACGATACAATTCCAGGATAACGTTGGTTTAATAATCCAGCCAATTGTCTTTTGGTCAGTAGTTATTTTTTTGATGTCTTGAATTTCAACGCGAAACTTAAAGGGTCCAAATATGGCAAATAGTCTCGTTTTGTCGATTACATAATAGGTATTAGTCCAGCACCAGATGAAAAATCCAATTATTAAGATGGATATTAGAGTCTTAATGATAAGTTCAGTTGAGCCTAATGATTGTCTTAAAATTATTGGTAGTCCAAAACTTAAGAAAAGAATCATAAAACTTACAATAATCAGCAAAGTCCCTAGACCTTTACTTCTTTTCGAGTTGAATCTTTTATTCATAGTATTCTATATTATTACGCAGTTGTCTCGTAGACTGCATATTACGCATAACGGCCCGGCAAGAAAGGGAGGTTGTGTTACCCGACGACAGCACCGGGTAGGGTCCTGGTACTTTAGCCAGTAAGCTATCACGGTGCAAGGAGGGTATGGCGCATTTTTTGCCGTCCAGGTACCGAACTTTTTGGCCTTTACGAGTGTCGTGGTACAGAGTTGTCAAGGAGTTAGTCAACTATCCAGATGCAGTTAAGTTTATTTAAGGCCGTGGAGCGGTCTGGGTTTGTCAGGCGGTACTATCCTGTTTTGGTAGCAGGAACAAAAGCAAAAAATGTGACAAGCAACTTACCTTTATTGTCCGTGTTTGGTGGTCGTAGCAATTTTTAAAGGATATCAATAAAGCATCTCATTAATCGTCAGATCATTGCACTACTATCCATACCCCTGTTCTTACTTCTCTATACTCATTTGAAAAAGCTTTCTTAAACGCTTCTATTGTTTTACCAGAACTATCGTGTATGGAAAGACCCACTAATTTTATATTTCGCTTTTTAATTAATTCAATCTTTCTATTTACGTCATTCAGTGTGAATGGTACCCAGGGTAACTTGCCTGTAATATAATAACCCATATATTTTTCTGAGTCACCTTCAATTGGGAAATGCAACCCCCCAAGAATACCATATATTGGTATATTTGATATCCTTTCACAACGTTGAAGTATTTTTTCAACAGTTTGATGTCCACAACCTGTAACGATTATTATCCCTTTATCTTTGACATTAAAAATTAAACTTTGCTCTTGAGTAAAAGTAAAGAACATTGGTGCTTTGATAATTCCTGTTGTATAAACTCCCTCACTTATTTTAATAGGATCATATGAAAATTTAGTAGCTATTTTGAGATCAAGATTATCCTCTGGAACATATATTTTTATTTTAGAAAGGATGTTTTTATTTTCTAAGTTTACAAAAGTCTTATCGTTAATCCATTTCCACATATTTGTGTGATCTCCATGGTTGTGTGATATGACTATAGCATTTATCTCGCTAATATCAATACCCAGTATATCCAGATTGTATCGGAGTACGCATTTTAATGAATCGTCATCAATACCTGTATCAAAAAGTATTGTTGAATGATCAGTTCGAATAAGGTAAGATACTCCATAACCTTTTTTGAATTCCAGATTGCCATATAGATGCTCAACAAGAGGAATTAATTCAAATTTATTAGTATAGCCAAAATCTTCTATTCTATGTAATCGATGCTGATCGCTTTCCCACGTGGAATCGGACTGCATTACATTTATCTTATATTGCTTATAGAGTTTAATGGCATTTGAAGTATCCTTGACCCATGATGCGAATAGAGTATCGTTTTCTATAGCTTGTCGTAAAGCTAATTCTTCCTGATTTGTCAAACTATTAGAAGTTTTTGTGGAACAGGATACAAAGGCCACAAGTGTTAATAAAAGGAATAGTTTTGTTTTCATAGTAATGCCAATTTGTTTTATTGACCTAAATCATTTTATTTCAATTAATTGTCAATGTATTTATCAAAGGTAAATCCTGTTAATGTTAAAGTCAATTTTATCTTGACAAGTCAGAATTCTTTTAGGCATTAAAAGGACTTTAATAAATTAGACCGTTAGGTGGCGTAGTTTTTTTAAAGTCCCGGTAAATGGACGAAAGGTTTGTGTCATGATAAGTTCTATAATGCATACCGTCTCGGGATTTGCGAGCTATGCCACCTAACGGCCCGGCGGTACAATTTCGTAAGCGTTACTCGACGAAGCATCCGGGTAGGGTCCTGTGACCCGCAATAGCGGGACCAGAAAGCTGTCACGGTGCGAGGAGGGTATGGCGCATTTTTTGCCATCCGGGTACAGGGTTTTGTGGACTTTACGAGTGTCGCGGTACAAATTATCTTACGAATGGGGAACTATCCAGGTATTGTTATTTTGTTAACAATTGTGGCGCGGTCCGGATTTGTCAAGCATTACGATCCTGTCTAGGCGGCAGGAACAAAAGCAAAAACCGTGACAAACAACTTACCCATATTGTCCGTGTTATTGGCTGGCTTTATTTTATTTTTTCATAAGCATAGCAGACAAATTTGTCCTGATTCCTTTGATCTAATCTGTTAAGGTTGCAAAGTATCTCCTCATTGGGATCAGAATCTTTTTTACAGGTTAGGCATAATCCAGGTTTTGGAATTAAATCTGGATTTAATTGATTGCCATCATCATCATAATATCCATTTATCTCGTCCGTAGTCATCTGAAATGAAATTTATATTTTAAGTCTTCGTAAACATTAAAGACAATAGGGCAGATTGAATAATTATCAATTACTCCAAATAATCTTGATAAAAAGCCATCTTTGTGTAGGTGAGGGTATGATAGGCAATCTTCAGGCCTTGAATTATATACTGAACATTTTTTATCAATTAAGAAGGGGCAGGGTAAATCTTTAAAGTGTTTTTCTCCATCTTCGTCGGTTACAAGGTAGTCCCTTTCGAAATCTTGAATTGATTTGTTTGTAATGGAAGAAAGTGTTTTAATGTCAGAGTTTTGGATAATTGGTTTCAAAAGAGTACAGCAGTTACCGCATTTTGTACAATCAATTTTCGAGGAATAAAATTGGAATATTTCTTTTACTGTCCTGTCAAGGCGATCCTCGTCTTTACTTTTAAGAAAAGATCTGAATCGGAAATTGGTATCCTTATTCTTTTCCCCAAGAAGCTTAATTGTGTCAATGTCTGTTATCATTATGTCTTTGTAACTTATTGTCTACTAGGCCCCAGCTTGCCAATAACGGCCCGGCAATATGGAGGGCCGAGCGTTAAGTTCCGACATTTTATGTCGGAATAGCGAGGAGCCAGAATGCGGCGATGGCTGTTACCCGACGACAGCACCGGGCCGGGTCCTGGTACTTTAGCCAGTAAGCTGTCACGGTGCAAGGCACACCTTCGCCAAGGCTTCGGTGTCCGAAGGAGGGTATGGCGTGGTTTTTGCCGTCCAGGTACAAATTTTATTGAACATTACGCGTGTCGCGGTACAAGTTTAATCGGAGCCAGTAAACTATCAAGGTACAGAATATATGTTAGGGGCACTGGCGCAGTGTCGCGGTACAAT
>WSSedA1B3DRAFT_1000420_pt1 | contig 12303 bp, 14 predicted proteins | sample WetSurSiteA1Bulk_FD_9468 | JGI IMG/M metagenome (IMG submission 9468)
CTCCGCCATCTTCCTTGGTAATGAATCCGAAGCCTTTGGACTCGTTGAACCATTTCACGGTTCCTTTTACCATGCTGCTACACCTCCTTGATGATTAAAATAGAAGATTACGGAACTTGCTATAAATGCTGCAAAGTCCAAAGTCTTTGAAGCTACCTACAACAAAACTTCCGAAACTTCGGCATTAATATTACACAGAAATTAAAAAAAAGGTCAAGAAAATTCAACAGGTTGACAGAAAATAATTATTCGATTACTCTAAGTATGCGCTACCGCAGAGTGTAATGCCCTTTACAGGAATTATGAGAGACAAGATAATCAAAGCCTTTGAAGAAAGCATCCGTGTAAAAGAAAAATTTCTGGACGAAAAAAATATCGACAGGGTCATTGAGGTAGCAAAAACCATTGCCAATGCCTTTAATGATGGGAAGAAAATTATTCTCTTCGGCAACGGCGGCAGCTCCACCGATGCCTCACACATTGCCGCAGAGTTCATCAACAGATTCAAAAGAGAACGCCCCAGCCTTCCTGCATTGGCGCTGAATACCGATATGGCCGTAATAACCTCCATTGCAAATGACTATGATTTCTCCGAGATTTTCGCGAAACAACTGAAATCTCTCTCTCAGGAAGGCGATGTTGTTATTGCGCTCAGCACAAGCGGGAGTTCTCAGAACATCATCAAGGCAATGGATGTTGCAAAAAGAAAGAAACTGACCACAGTCGCATTTACCGGTGCAAAAGGAGAGAAATTTGCCTCCCGTGCCACCTATGCATTTATTGTCCCTTCGGACAACACAGCCCGCATCCAGGAGACCCATATTACACTCGCCCATGTCCTGTGTCAGATGGTCGAAGAGATCCTCTTTGAAGCGCCGAGAAAGAAATAACCTGTATTGCTTTGATAGAGGCATAACGTTCTTACCATGATAATCCTTGGCATTGATCCGGGCCTGTCGAACACCGGTTTTGGGGCAATTCAATGTCAAAGGGATATCCCTTCGCTTCTTACCTGCGGCTACCTGAAAACATCCAGCAGAGATCGTATTGCAACAAGGGTCGCCCAGATTCATACCGACCTGGAACGTTTGCTCCATTCAATACATCCTGATTTTGTGGCGGTTGAAAACGCATTCTCCCTGGTCAGATATCCGAGAGCCGGTATTCTCCTGGGCAGTGTCCTGGGTATTGTATATGTCTCTGTTTTTCACCATAATATCCCTATGGTGGAAATAACTCCCAGAGAGATCAAAAACGCTTTGGCAGGCTATGGAGGAGCAGACAAACAACAGGTGCGGACACGCGTCGGGAAACTGCTGAAAACCGGTCATATCAGATCCCTGCATGCATCCGATGCATTGGCTGTAGCGCTTACGGCATTCTACAGAAAATCCTTTGCGGGGAAACCATGATCTCCTATTTAAAGGGCTCACTGAAAACAAGTTATGCACATGACGACAGAATTACCCTGGTCGTTGGGGGAATCGGCTACGATGTCCTTCTGCCCGGCTATGTCATGAATAAAATCAAGAGAACCTATACCGATGGTGATGAAATCGAACTCTACGTTTCATTCAACCAGACAGAAAGACAACCGAAACCTGTCCTCGTCGGATTTCAGTCATCCCTTGATAAGGAATTCTTTGAACTCTTTATCTCGGTGGAGGACATCGGACCTTCTGCCGCTGTCAAAGCGCTTATGAAACCAGCGAGAGAAATAGCCCGCTCTATCGAAGAGAAAGATACGAAAGCGCTCAGGCAGCTGAAAGGTATTGGTGAGAGAAAGGCCGAAAAGATTATTGCAACGCTGAAGGGCAAGGTTGCAAAATTCGCCCTGATGCAGGAAATCGAAGCCGTGCCGGCTGTCATGGAGGATTTCAGGAAAGAGGTCGAAGACGTCCTTGTCACCCAGCTCGGCCACAAGCATCTGGAAGCGCAAAAGATGATCGAGGAGGCCATCGAACAGAACCCACGCATCAGTTCAGCTGAAGAATTGTTTGAAGAAGTCTACAGGGCACAGAAGAAATGATCCACGAAGAATCCGGAAATATTCAGGATATACTTGCAGAAAAAGACTCCGCTGACGAGGAAATAGTTGTCAATCTCAGGCCGAAAAAGCTTTCCGAGTACATCGGCCAGGAAAAGATCGCAGAGACATTAAAGATAGCAATCGAGGCTGCATTGAAGAGAAAAGAATCCCTGGATCACATCCTCTTCAACGGTCCGCCCGGTCTCGGCAAAACAACCCTCGCCCATATCATGGCAAATGAGATGGGCACAAGGATCATCACCTCATCGGGTCCAGCCCTCGAAAAAGGAGGCGACCTTATGGGTATACTGACGCACCTCGAAAAAGGCGATATCCTCTTTATCGATGAAATACACCGGCTTCCTAAAATCGTTGAAGAATTCCTCTATCCGGCTATGGAGGATTTTGCAGTAGACTTCGTTTTCGACAAGGGCGTTCACGCACGGACTCACCGCTACCGACTTGAGCCGTTCACGCTGATCGGCGCAACAACCCGTGCCGGACTTCTCTCTTCACCGCTGAGAGAACGGTTCGGCATTACAAGAGACCTCGATTTTTATGAGGAAAAAGACCTGGTGCTGATCGTACAACGTTCAGCCGCTCTTCTTGAGGTACCGATAGAAAACGAAGGCACCTTTGAAATTGCACGGAGGGCGCGGGGAACGCCACGGGTAGCGAACAGACTGTTAAAGCGTGTCCGCGACTTTGCCCAGGTAAGAGCCGAAGGTAAAATAACCGGAAAGGTTGCAGTCGATGCGCTGAATCTCGAAGGCATTGACGAACATGGTCTGGGAGAGACTGACAGGAAACTGCTGAAGACCGTTATCCTGAATTATAAGGGCGGCCCAGTCGGCATTGAGGCAATCGCCTCGACGCTTCAGATTGAAACCGACGTCCTGCTGGATGTAATCGAACCCTACCTTCTGAAATCCGGCTTTGTTATCAGGACATCACAGGGAAGAAAGGCAACAGATCAGGCATACACCCATCTGAATATTTCCCATCATAAAGAACAGGATCTGTTCGACAACAGCAAAACAAAGCGCAGGCTTTAATATACTATTACTCCGGCAACTAAACAGATTAAAGATTTATAGTGCTGTCATTCCGGCTTGTCCGGTCTACGACTCATAGAGAATCCTTCTTCGGTTCTTGTCTTCATGCGCCTATATTCAGAAGGATTCCCGACGCGCTTCACTTACGGGAATGACCGTTTCTAAGTGAAAACCGATTTTGAGATAGGTTCTAATCTTATTTAATAATCCATTAAATATTTAATGCAAAACATATTGCGTTACGAATTGCACTCAGCTTTTCCTGGGATAGAGTTGCGATCAGAGACCCAATTTTTGATTTTGAAACTGTTTGTATATGGTCGTAATTAATAGCACAATCATTATACATACCGTCCTGTCTGGACAAAAGAACTTCACTCGGTATGTTTCTTATTGTTGCAGTTACCGGTGCAATTGTAACTTCACCTAAATATTCCAAAATAGAATCTCTTGTTAAGATAACCACAGGGCGTCTTTTGTCAGGACTTTTGAACTTGTACCATCTCACCTCGCCCCGCTTCATGAATCACCCCATTCCTGTTCTGGTTCCCAAACGCTAAATTCCGTTTTGCTGACAGGATAACGCTCGTACCCTTTTTTATGCTTTTTTTCAAGCATATTGATATTTACTTGCCTGATAGCATCCTTCAATGCCTTGCGCGCAAAAGCAGAACGTGTTGTCTTCAGTTTTTTAACAATGGTATCTACTGCTGATACCAATTCATCATCTAAAGTCATTTGTACCGTTTTCATTGTGTCCTCCATATAATGTGGATATTTATAGCTATAATAATCCACATTGCTTCTGAAGTCAAATGATTATACTGTAGTAGAGAACGTAAAAAATGAGGCGCAGGGACAAGCAGCCTCTTTTCAGGTTCAATAAACAACCTTAACCAGAAACAAGGCATGAGGAGGAGCCGTAAAGCCGGCTGCTGAACGTTTTTCCTTTTCAAACATTTCTTTTATTTCAGAAACAGAAAGCTCCCCTAAACCAACTTGAATAAGCGTCCCGGTAATCACTCTGACCATTTTATGAAGAAAACCATCTCCCGAAAAATTGAGAGTGATTTCACTTTCTTTTTTAAGAATTTCAATCTTTGAGAGAGTCCTCACAGTCGATTTGTTCTTGGACTTCAAGGCCGTAAAACTCCGAAAGTCTTTGGTTCCAATAAATAAATCCGCAGCCTGTTTCATTTTTTCAATATTCAAAGGTTTTTTTATGTGAAAATAATATCTCTTGTTGAAAATATTTTTTAAAGGATGGTTCCAAATTCGGTATAAGTACTGTTTCCCTTTTGCATTTAACCTTGAATGGAAACGTTCAGGCATTTCCTGGATGTCCAGGAGATTAATATCATCTGGAAAGTATTTATGAAGATAGTCCTCTATTTCTGAAAGTCTCTTTTGACTTTTAGTATGAAAATTTGCAACCTGACCCAGGGCATGAACTCCTGTGTCTGTGCGGCCTGCTCCATGAAGCTCGATTTTTTCTCCTGTCATCAGTTGCAACACATGCTCAATTCTTCCCTGAACCGTGCTTTTAAGAGCCGTCTGGCGTTGCCATCCTTTATAATGGCTACCATCGTATTCCAATACCATTTTAATGTTACGCATAATATTCTTCCAACGAGGTTCTATAACGACTGCATGACCTGCACGGGAAATACCTCAGCCAAAACCAAGCCATATTTAAACCGTGTCAGGTCGATGCCGTTGTTATCTGCCCGCGATAATCAGTACTCTAACCCCAGCTTTGAAGAAACCTCTTTGAGTTTCTTATCGAGTGTCCAAATTGGAATTTTCGTCAATAGAGCCGAAACAATCAGATGCATATCAATGAAACCTAACCCTTTTCCCATAAGTGAATAATCCTCTATGAAATGCATCACTTCTTCATGTTCTGCATGGTTCGCCAGAGGTAGGGCCTGCAAGAGAGAAAGGATTTCAGACCTGTTTGAGAGGTTGCCGCAAGCGAGTTCACCAACTATGAACAGATGACAAATAACATGGCCTTCATTCAGTAGATTTTTAAGTCCGACGTTGCCGGATCTAAGATGTTCAACCCACACCGAAGTGTCAACAAGAACCATTTTACGCGCCAGCTGATCTTCTGCGAGGGATCATATCTAATTTCTTTTCTGTTCCTCCGAGGTTTGCGAGTCTCTTACTGCTTTCTTTTGCTATGAGTGCTTCAAGCCCAAGTCTGACAAGGGAAGTTTTTTCCTTAATACCAGTCAACTTTGCTGCCTTGTCAAGTAATCCGTCTTCTATGTTGAGTGTGGTCCTCATAAAATTCCCCTTCCGTCAATATATTCTATATGCATTAGTATGCATCAATCGTATGTATTTATCAAGTGTCCTTAAGTTATTTTGTCAGATACTGCAATTGTTAGCAACAAATTTACTAATACGGTCATAAGTATGAAGACATGATTATAAAATCCCTCCCCACCTCCCTTTGCCAAAGGGAGGAATATACCCCTCTTTGGCAAAGAGGGGGAAGGGGAGATTTTTTGAAAATGATTCCTTACTTATGAACTCCTTATTATATCAAGTCTCTCCTCGAATTCTTTTGTCTTCGCATGCAACTCTTCAGAGAGCTCTTCGAGTTTGTTAAAAAGGGCATCAATTTCCTGCTTCGTATCACGGATCGACCGTAACAGATGCCTGATTGATTCTCCATCACCTTTTACCGATGCATCAATCAGTGCCTGTGTATTCTGTTCGACCTGCTGTTCAAGCAGCATTATCATTTCTTCTGTTTCAGATATTCCCGACTGAAGCGGGCCGAGGGTTCTGGAACGGGAGTTGATCAGCTCCGCCTTGATCCTTTTCAAATCCTTTCTTTTTGCGCCGATGCCTTTTGGAGCGGGATTCTGATTTCTGCGGATTGCCTCTTCTTCATCCTTCCATCCTCCCCTGTCAAGGAAATCCTGGTAAGTACCTTCAAAAACCTTCACTCTGTTATCATCGAAAACAACAAGTCTTGTGGCAAGCGCATTCAGGATCATCTCGCTATGGGTAACGATAACAACAGCGCCTTCGAATGCCTCTATCGCTGCCAGAAGCGAATCCACGGATTCCATGTCCAAATGATTGGTAGGTTCGTCCAGCAGAAGGAGATTGGCAGGACTGATGATGATTTTTCCAAGGAGCACCCGGCTTTTCTCCCCGCCGGAGAGTACTTTCACTTTTTTAAGCGCAGTGTCTCCTTCGAACATCATAATGCCGCAGATGGTCCTTGCTGCGCTTCTGTTGTAAACGGGCATTGCATCGAGGATTTCCTCTTCCACAGTCTTTTCAAAGTCGAGCCGCTGTATGTTGGTCTGGCCGAAATAGGCAAGTTTTAATTGCGCATGATGGGCCACTTCGCCGCTGAGGGGTTGTAACTCCCCTGCAAGCAGGTTGAGAAGTGTTGTCTTGCCTTTCCCGTTTTTACCAATGACCGCTATCCGGTCCTTTTTGCCGATGCTGAGATTCAGGCCGTCTATAAGCATCTGATCTTCCGGCTCAAAGGAAAAGGAAAGATTTTTTGCCTCGATGAGCATTTTCCCTGTAAAAGGTGCCCGGACGAATTCGAATTCAAGGTCCTTGACCCCGGACATCTTTTCGAGCCTCTCCTTCTTCTGAAGCGCCTTTATCTTTGACTGGACCAGCCTCGCCCGGGTTGCCTGGGCCCTGAACCTGTTTATGAATTGTTCCGCCTCCCTGCGCTTCTTGTCTTCATTTATCCTTGTCAGCTCGTAGACTTCCTCCTCCATGAGTATCTGATCATACAGCTTTTGAGTAGGGCCGGCTATCTTCCGTATTTTGCAGCGGTGGATGCCCATGGTATGCGTCGTTATACTGTCCATAAATTCCCTGTCATGGGTGATCAGGATCAGCTCCCCTTTCCAGCATTTCAGAAACTTCTCAAGCCACCGTATCGAAACTATATCGAGATAGTTTGTAGGCTCATCAAGGAGAAGCATATCAGGATGGGAAATAAGAAGTTTGGCTATATTGAGGCGCACCTGAAAGCCGCCGGACAGCTCAAGGGGATGACGGGAAAAATCATCGGTTGAGAACCCAAGCCCCATAAGGACAGTCTCTGCCTTATACGATTCATCTCTCCCGTCATCAGATGCGCTGAGGCCGAGACACGCTTCATCGAGAACCGTTTCTTCGCTGAATACAAGGTGCTGTGAAAGATACCCGGCAGTATAATTATTGGGGATGCTGATAACGCCCGAATCCGGCTTTTCCTCGCCGGTTATCATCCTGAGCAGCGTCGTCTTCCCATGCCCGTTCCGGCCCACCAGCCCGATCCGTTCCCCGGCATTGACCGTAAACCCAACGTCATCAAATATAACCTGTGTGCCGTATGCTTTATAAAGATTGCTCACCTGTATCATCGGTATATTGTAACTGATGGACACTGCATCCTGATACTGAAAGTGGCCTGAAATCAGATAATCCCGCGGGCTGAATAGATTTTGATTGGGTTGGAAATGAAGCCTTTGGTTTTTTGACATGCCGGGGAAGCTTTGTTATCCTAACCATATGTTATATGAGGATATATTCAGGGCGTTCAATGAAAACATTAGATACCAAGGAGGACATCCATCATTTGACCTTAATTCAGGAGTTCAGGAAAAAGAAACCCGATGGAACTTAAAGATCTCTATGAGTATGCCTATATCAAAATCCTTATCAGGTACCGCCTGAATTCCTGATGGAATGGTTCAAGGACACTTTTGATTATCAGAGGGTTCATTCGATAGAGGAAATAGAAGATTTTTGTCTTTAAAGCCCGAAGATATTATCAAATGGCTTGAGGATGCGGTCCGTTTTACATGGGAAGCCAAAAAAACGACATACTGCCAATCATCCTAAACAAACTTTTCTACTAAATGACGTGAAAAATTGTGGTATTATATCTCCAGTGATACCTATTCCAATTTCAGGTTTCGATGAAGTGTCTTTGGTAAGAATTTCCATATTGCTATATTCCCCTATCGACGAAATAACCTTTCCCACTCTTTGAAATAATTCGAAGACTTTTGCATTTCTATTCGTATAAATATACAGAGGACAGACAAGATGACCACAGAGACCCTGGCCATCATTAAGGGAAGAAGTTATCCTGATAGTATGATTTGTAAAATTTGCTCTGGGATGCTATATCCCAGGTAGGAATAAGGAGGCAAAAAATGAAAAAGTTACTTTTGGGGACAATCTTTTTGGCGATGGTAATTGTCGTTCCTATGCCAACCATGGCAGGGGTAGATGTAAATATCGGGATTGGAATTCCTCTGCCACCAGCCGTTGTATTTGCGGCACCTCCTGAAGTGATAGTGCTGCCTGATACGAACTATGTGTACGCTGTTCCTTCTATCGCAGTGGACATATTTTTCTGGAATGGTTGGTGGTGGCGTCCATGGGAAGGTCGTTGGTATCGCTCAAGTTATTACGATCGGGGTTGGGTTTACTATAATTATGTCCCTCGTTTTTATTATGATGTAGATCCGGGTTGGAGGGGACACTACAGAGACCATAATTGGTATGGGCACCGGTGGCATTACGAACCGATTCCTTACGTACGACTTCAAAAGAACTGGAAGAGCTGGCATAATAATCGCTATTGGGAAAGGCACGGAACCTGGGGCGTCGAGAGCTATAAACCCCGACCGCAAAAACAGATGCAGGAAATAAGACATCAAAGGCAAGAGCAATACAAACAGAGGCCTGAGGTTCAGCGACACCAGCAACAGATGCAAGAACAACAAAAACAACGCCAGGTTCAGAAATCTCAAGGTCAAAAACAACAGAAACAGCAGCATTCTCAACCTCGGGGCCAGCAACACCAGGGTAAATCACAACACAAACAATCTCAAGGAAACCCCAATATAAAGTAAGTATTAAAACTCAGTTTTTGGAGAGAAAGGCATGTTTACATACATGCCTTTCTCTAATCCCTTAACCTTCTTCCGTATTTTGTTAGCAAAATAAAATGGTATTCAAGTGTTAGTAATTTACATGTATAATCCGTACGCAATGACCATATTCAAAATGCAACTTTGACGAAGAAATCTTGAAGATTTATTTTGCTCCTTTAACTGTTTGCTCTTAGATAGATGAGAGATGTTGAATTGTTTCGAACGACCGTCACTTTCTCACAGTAGCTGAAAAAATTATTCTTCGTCTTTAAAAAAACAAAAACGTTTCTATCACCTGCAACTATGCACTGCAGACTTCCTGCCTAATGTGTTAAATACGGTGACAAATAGCCAACTGCCAGATCATGTAAATGTCAATAGTCAAGGCTGACCCCTCCATTTCCTACGGACATTTTATTTAAGTTTACCCTGTGCAAGGCTGGAACTACAAATGATATTGGGTTGATCTTCCCCTCTTTCCTCGTCAGGATTTCTTATCTGGATTTGATGAACGTGCCGTCCTGGTACTCTTCAAATGCGATTTTCAGTTCCTCCTCCGTATTCATTACGATGGGGCCGTACCAGGCCACGGGTTCGCCGATGGGTTTGCTTGAAACGAGCAGGAAGCGAACCAATTCTCCCTGGGCCGAGACTGTCACCTGATCACCGTCGCCGAAGAGGACCGCTGTTCCGTTGTGGATGTAAGGACCGCGCTCCATGTCGAAATAGTTTACGCCCTCGACGCCATAGGCAAACGGGTTCTTTTCGTTACAGAAGATGCCTTTGCCCGATATCACATAGGCAAAGACCGTGTGGCCGCGGCTGGTCTTATGGACAAATTCGGAACGGGCAGGCACGGTGACATCGAGATATTCGGGATCAATGACAATATCCGTGACCGGGCCGCGCTTTCCTCCGACGGTCCCGCAGATGACCTTGACCTTCGCACCGCTCTTCGTGACCACTTCCGGAACCTGCGAGCCTTTGATGTCGCGGTATCGGGGGGCCATCATCTTGTGTGACTTCGGAAGGTTGGCCCAGAGCTGAAACCCTTCCATCACGCCGTCATCGTCTCCTCGGGGCATTTCCTGGTGGATGATGCCGCTGCCCGCGGTCATCCACTGCATGTCGCCTGACGTAATGACTCCCTTGTTCTCCATGCTGTCGCCGTGTTCGACGTCGCCTTTCAGGACATACGTTATCGTCTCGATTCCGCGATGGGGGTGCCAAGGAAAGCCCTTTATATATTTATAGGGATCGGTATTGCGGAAGTCATCCAGCAACAGGAACGGATCAAACTGCGGCACTTCGCTGTTTCCAAAAACCCGCCTGAGATGGACCCCTGCCCCCTCGATTGTCGGTTTGCTTTTAAACACTTTCCGGATCTTCCTGTTCTCTGCCATTGTGACCTCCCTTATTAAAGTGTCTATAAACACAGTATAGCAGGTAAAACGAGGAAGTGAAGGTCATGGTTTTTGTTTGCTTCGCGAAGGCTTTAATACTGTTTCTTTTTGACTTGGTCTGCCGGATAACTTGTGAAATGAGGCATACACCTGCTTATACGCACCGGGCCAAAAATCAAATTATTGAATAGTACATCCGGGACTAAATACGCCAAGATTTGTGTATGGAGAGTCTTTTAAATCGAAATAAATATCTGTCCCTTGTAGACCAGCATTTGTTCTTTACGGGAACAAATGAAAGAAGGCATAAATCCATAGATGGCATTTGTTTCAAACTGTACTGCGTTGGTATTTCGGGGGTGTTAAAGATTGAATCTGAAGAACGCTGGTTATTTGTGTCACCTACAAGTCAATAGATATCGAAAGAGAAAACTATTGCGGATTGCTATTAATACTCTTCAGGCATTAATGGCCTTGCCATTGCTGAAAAGAAAAGGGGCTTGGTTATCCCAAGCCCTGCCTATTAGCGAATAGAGTTCTATATCAAACCTTCTCATGCATAGGAGACTATCCTTGCTAATGTAAAGCTATTGCTGCCCTGTGTCTATAGGTATCGGTGCGTCTAAAAGGTATCCGCTAAAAGAAAAATACATGTATTCATCATAATTATAACTCCAATGATTATACAACAAAGACGTACCATCTGAAGTATTTTTTGATCTAAATACGGTGACAACTACTTCCGTTCCAGGATCCGCATAAATTTGCACTTTTTGAGCAGCTGAAATAAATGCGGGTGGGTTCGTTATTGTTGCGATCTCGATACCGCCATGTACCTCGGGATGACCATACGGAGTTGTTGGCAACCAGTGTTCCACCCGTTCATTGGAAACAGATGTCGAAATAGAACATGTATATGAAGTACCATATGACCCAGCGTTGACATTTTGGCATGAAAAATACTCGATTACAAGGCGTTTATTAAGTGGAACGATATATATATCTTCTACTGCTACATTACCCCAAGAAAGAGGGGAACAGCCAGGGGCACAGTTTAATCCGCACGCTCCGCAAATTTTTACAGAAACTTCTTTTTGGATTGGTTGTTGATCTACTCCCACAACAGGAATCGGTTTTGAGGCAGGATTGACAACAGTAACGGGAGCAGAGCCTCGGGGTTCAAGCGGTGGTGCTGCATACACTGCTGATACAAAAGATAATACGAGGCAAACTGAAAGGCACACTATTAATTGTTTCTTTGTTCTCATATTTCCCTCCTTGTTCGAAAGTTGGCTCATTGCCGCATCTTTACCTTGACCAAACAATAACGCCGAACATACAAAAAACTTATCTTTCGGCATTTCGGCCATCTTACTTCATAAGACCCGTAACTTTTTCTTTCCCTTAATGCGAAAGGGTTAGCTTTGTCAGGATTCCCCCTATCCTTGATCTACTTTTAACAAATAGACCTCAAACTGTCAAGTTATCTCTTTAAATGATCTGAAGATTTACGATAAAAGTCATCACATCTGCAAAATACATATAGAGACAATGTTTCAGGAAGATATCAACAAAATTTCAGAACTCCTGAAATTCTCTGTTAGTAGGTGTCTCTGAGAAAAAAGGTATGCGTCTTACGGGGGCAAACATTCTTTCTGATAGTCCGCTCTATACAAACTTGATATAATGGTAACAGTTTCATATAGAAATCCACATCTTATCGGATATATACGCTACAGATGAACTGACACAAGCACTATAGAGCATGAAGATGAATGATCAGGGGAAAACAAAAGAACAACTAATCGCTATATTAAAGGAGTTGCGAGAAGAACTTGCTTTATTTAAAGCATTAAGCTCAGACAAATTTCAAATTGTAGATGCATTGAGAGACT
>WSSedA1B3DRAFT_1000423_pt1 | contig 12209 bp, 10 predicted proteins | sample WetSurSiteA1Bulk_FD_9468 | JGI IMG/M metagenome (IMG submission 9468)
CAATCAGGGTTACGCCCCTGTTCACATCCACCTCGTCGGTAACATCAAACACCAGTGTATAAACACCCAGGCTCTCCCGGGCAAATGCTTTCCGGCATTCTTCCAGTTTTTCCTCTGTACGGTCATTTACACAAACCTTTGCGCCGGCCTTGCCCAGCAAAAGACCTATTGCCAGACCTATCCCATGGGTGCCGCCGGTAATCAGGGCAACCTTTCCCGTAAGATCAAATAATGTTGTCATTTCCATCAGTATTATCTAAGTTCATCAGGTTGCCGGATGTCCATATCTCCGTAATCAAGGTTCTCACCTGTCATTCCCCAGATAAAGGAATAATTGGATGTACCTGCTGCACTGTGGATGCTCCACGAAGGGGAGATCACTGCCTGCTCGTTCTTCATCCAGATATGCCGGGTTTCATCGGGTTCTCCCATGAAATGGCAAACAGCCTGTCCGGCAGGTACTTCAAAATAGAAGTAAGCTTCCATCCTGCGGCTATGGGTATGGGGAGGCATGGTATTCCATACACTGCCCGGGTTGAGCGTAGTCAATCCCATCTGAAGCCCGCAGGTTTCCACCACCGTATTGATGAGAAGCTTGTTGATGGTTCTGTGATTGGAAGCCTCAGGACTTCCCATGACAGCCACCTCGGCTTCCTTCACGGTGACTTTCTTTGTGGGATACGCATGATGGGCCGGAGCGGAATTGAAGTATAACCTGGCAGGGACATCTTTACGCACAGAAGAAAAGGAAACATCCTTTACCCCCTTTCCCATATACAACGCTTCCTTATAATTCAGGCGGTAATTGATCCCGCCGGCCGTTACCTCAGCTTCACCCCCGATGTTGATGATCCCCAATTCACGACGGTCCAGGAAATCCTTCGCCTTCAGGGCATCAAAGGTTTCCAGCTTTAATGGGTTATTGCCAGGCATGGCTCCACCTACGATATAGCGATCATACAGGGTGTAAACGAGACAAATCTCTCCGGATACGAACAATTCCTCAACCAGGAACTCCTTTCTGATCCTGGCTGTATCGTAGTGCCTGGCATCTTCCGGATGATGAGCATATCTTAATTCAACTTTCATGTTTTTATAATTATTGCACCTTTCATTTTTCATTTTTCATTTTTCACGCTCAGCAAGCTCATATAGCTCTGACCCGGCAAGCAGAAATGCTCCCACACCATATACCTCGGTCATCTCCCGCGTCACTGCTTTCGGATCCTCACCAATCGGCTGGATCCAGCCTACCTTCCCGTCGGGCCAAACAGCGTTCACCATGGCATCCCAGCCCCTGATCACGGCAGGCATACATGCATTCCTGTCAAAATAACCGTGATTGATGCCCCAGGCCAGTCCGTAAACAAAAAAACCGGTTGCACTGATCTCGGGATTGGGATAGCTTTCCGGATCGAGCAGACTGGCGTGCCAGTATCCCTGCTCATCCTGAAGGGAAAGTATCTTGCCGGCCATCTCTTTGTATATTTTCTCAAAATACGTCTTCTGCGCATAATCCGAAGGCAACTCCGCCAGAATTATCGGTAAACCTGCAAAAACCCAACCATTGCCACGACCCCAGAATACCTTCTTCCCATTGGCTTCTGTTTTTGTAAAGAATCGGGAATCCCTGAAATACAAGCTGTCTTCTTTGCTGTATAAATAATCCGTCGTGGCTTTGTATTCCTGAGTCATAAAATCGAGGTATTTTTCCTCACCTGTGATATTTGCCATTTTTGACCACACGGTAGGTCCCATGAACAGGGCATCACACCACGACCATCGTTCTGTGGGCCAATGGCTATCCGTAAATATAAACTCCAGGCTACCTGTTGACGGCTCCTGCAGAATCTGATCCAGGTAATCCCGCATGGGTGTCATCATTCCGGGATCCTTGTATTTCCGGTATAGTTCAAGATACATCTGTCCCACACAGTAATCATCGGCATGGTAGCGGCCCCTGGGATCGTCCCGATGGTTGTATGTCCAGTTATTTTTATCGCCCTTTTCCCTTAACCATTGATAATACTTCTCATCACCTGCTATGTCAGCCCACCCTGCCATCCCTGCATAAAGCGCACCATTGGTCCAATCGGCCCCCGTGTGCGTTAACGGAGTTCGAACCTGATAATCGGCTACCTTGCCTAATACAGTCCTGATGGCCTTTTTGTTGAGGTTGTTCCCCGAAGAGGCTTTCGTCTGAGCATTCACAGACGAAAATGGGGTCAATGCCATTACAAGCGATATGATAACAATGTATTTGGTTGATCGCATAGTATGAAATTGTAATTATGGATAATAAATGAGCCGCGACAATTCATTATTCAAAAATAAATGTTTTTACAGATAGTTAGACAATTGGATTAAATTTATACCCAATTCCCGTCACAATAACCCGGTGTCATCCAGGGCAGGTTATGCTGCCTGAAGAATGGGGTCAGCTGCAATGCCATTTCCTTCATTTTTGTTTCGTTCATGGGGGAAAAATTTCTCAGAATTTCAAGATTTGATTTCACAACCGCCATGCTGTCCATGCCTAAAACAATTCCATCCGGTCCCTGCAAAGACAATGCATAAGTTACAAGATCCTCCGGCTTAAGTGTCTGAACAGTCTCACGGGGCCTGATAACCTTCATCAGCATAACACCCATCCCCTTTGATTTGGCAGCTGGTATTGCCAGTTCCTGCCGTTTTTCCGTATTGCCGGCCCAGTGGTTCATAGCAATAAGCATGCTGTCAAAAATCCCCGTCTCAGTCATTGTCTTCAAAGAACCTGCATCAGCATGTCCTGAAAAACCGATGAAACGTGTAACACCCTTTTCCTTCATCCTGGTCAGGATATCAATCAGGTTGCCTTTTTCACTCAGAAGGGATACATCTTCAGCCGACTGCACATCGTGTATTTTCAGTATATCCAGATGATCTGTCTGCAATCGCTTCAGACTGGTTTCGATCTGCCGCATTGCCTCATCGGGATCACGGCTGGTTATTTTGGTTGAAAGAAATACCTCTTCCCGCCGGGTTTTGATTACCTCCCCGATACGTTCCTCACTGATGATACCCAGGTTTTTGTTTTCGTAAAACCAGGCTGTATCCCAATAATACAATCCGTTGTCCAATGCGAAATTCAACAGATCAAATGCATCTTCAGGATCCTTAATATTGCAAAACCGGCTTCCGAGCCCCATGGCTATTCGTGGAATTCTCACACCTGTTTTTCCCAGGACTGCGGTAGGCAATCCTTTGGCATCGAAAACAGGAGAGGGCCGGGTAACCGGAGTAACCGGAGAAGCCAATGCCCGGGGTGCGCCGGCTAGCACCATGCCAGCTGCTCCGATAGTGCCTTTCAAAAAGACCCTGCGTGATACTGCATCCTTCTTCATTTCTTAAAAATATTAATTATAGTTCATTTGCTTTCAGTTACCGTACACGATGTGCTTCGGTGAATTCAATCCGTGTACCATCAACATTCGTCAGATTCAGGATCCACCTCCCGCCCTTTCCTATGACCGGCTTATCCAATACCTCATTAACCCTGCGTTCCTTCAGGGTATAAATGGTCTCCTGCATGTCATCGACCAGGAGACAGGGATGATTGAAATTACGATCACTGGGTGAATAGAATTCTATGTTTTCGATGCAATCACCCATACCCAGATAGAGCATGGTTGGCGCAACACTTCTGTCCTCGGGGTACCTGAGGATCTCCCTGAAGTTAAATATCCCAACATAAAACGGATCGTTATCGGCAATGGTATCGGTAAACAACCCGGCATGATGAATCCGTCCGGATATCCGGGTGTCCGCTAAATACTTTCCTTTCGATTGCAGGTGAAGCCCTGTGTCCTTATATTCCATCAGTTCAACCACAATACCTGAAGGATCAGTAAGCGAAAATACCGCGTTACCAGCACCATCGGTTACCGTTATATCAGGCACTTTTAATCCTTTGTATTCCAAATACTGACGCATCTTTTCTACATTCTCGGTTTCATAGGTTACAGAAACAAGGCGAATCTTTCCCCTTGCCCCCGGGTCTTCCACAAATTCCAGGAATTGCCTGTCATTCACTTTGAATGAAATAACAGTTCCCAATTCGGAAGGATAGGCAAACGCCTCACTGAAACCAAGAAATCTGCCGTAATAATCCCTGGCAACCTGATAATCACTGACCAGAAAAGTCATTTTAGCGATGCCCCAGATAGCGGGACGTTCCATTTCCACCGACTGAGAAAGTGTCCATTGGGGAAATGCTGCGAGTATAATCAGGAATATTCTTTTATTCATCATCACTTATAATTTCGTATAAATGTGGTTTCTTCATCAAAGGTAAGTTTTGTTTTGTGATTGCAACAGCTATGCACGGGTAGGATACAAAAAGAAGGTGTCCCAAAAGCAGTATGATTATCATATTTCGACTGCTCAATATGACAATCAGTTGATAATCAAATGTCAGACTGAGCGAAGTCGAAGTCCTTAATTGCTTTTGAGACAGCCTCCGGCTGGATTTTAGTTCACAAACGTACTGAACCAAGTCATTATCCGGAAATCATTGGTGTTGGAATGCAGTTTGTCCGGATAATACCTCCCGGTAAGGGAAAGAAGACTTTCTCTAATTTAGTTTTTTTAAATTCTCAATTGCTTCCGGTGCATGCTGGTGGACAAATGCCACAATCTTACAGGTACCCATTTCGGAACAATCCCCGCAGGTCTCATACCCTTTTTCCTTAACGCAATTCCTGATTTCGCAGGACTCACAATGCGTAAATTTTACGCCGTCTATCCGGCACCCCGTACAGTTGATCGATTCATAAGGAATCTCCGCGGCATTGAACATTTTCTGCCAGCTGGCAGCAGTGGCTTTTCTCAGTTCATCACTGTTTTCAATGGTTGCAATTCTTGCATCGCAGGTCTCACAGTTGAGACCGCAACAGGATATTAGTTTTTCCATAATGGTGCTGATAATTACTGATTATATTTTAATCAAAGCTGACGACAATAATATAACCATTTTTTTACAAAAAGCAATCTTTATGAAAAGAAAAAATACTCCTGAGCTTATTGATTTAACCGCACATATTTTTCAATATTCAACCTCTCTACACCGGCTTCCTCCACTTTTTCGATACCCTTTTGAGTCAGGGTATCGTTCTTAAGGGTAACAACAAATGAAAAGCTGTTATCCTCCCATTCCCTGGCGCTGCAATACTCCAGGTGCTCTGTATACAGGCTGTCTTCAAGTGTGTATTTACCACCCCCTGCCACAAAAACTGCAGTTGAATCCGTTCCCCTGTTCAGATCATGTTCCAGGAAGGCAAAATGGGTCTCATTGATGATCTTGATGAACGAAATGCCCGTTGTATAATCCGTAACCGTGGTATCGCCGTTCTCAACCAGGGTTCCGGAAATGAGTTTCCAGGTCCCGGTCAGCGGTAAGGAAACTTTCTGTATTTCCTTGTTTTGGGTACTGCAAGAAAACAGCATGGAGCAGATTGCAGTCAGTATGAAGAAATCTTTCATGGGTATTGATTTGTTAAATTTGATGTGCAAAAACCTAACTTTTCTTCCCCGGGATATAAAAGTCTTCGGCCTTCAGGTTACATTTCAAGGCTACAGCTTTGCAATATGAAAGCCTGCCAGCATTGGGCGTCCTGGCATCCGATCCGAAGGCAAATTTCAGGCCCTGTTTTTTTGCCATCAGGATAAACTCTTCGTGGGGGGTGTGTGCCATGTCGTTGATCTCAATGGCAATATTTCTGGCCTTCGCAGCGGAAAGGATCTGCTGCATGCGTTCTTTCGTCCACAGCGTATAGTAATCCCGTGCAATGCATACAGGAAGGAACAGGGGCCAGCCGAAAATGTTGATGGGCTCCCTGTTAAGGATATTCAAACAGTGCTCCATATACTTTACCATAAAAGCATCGGTATCTTCCACATAGGTTTCCAGCTGCCAGATCCGCTGATATTGCCCGTCGCCCAGCGGGATTGTCTGAGGATCCATTAAAATGTAATCAAGTTGTGCAAGCATCTCAGGAGAGAAATTTTTATCCCAGCCGGTTATCATAGGTTGCATACCCACATATACCGGGTATTTCCTGAGCTTATCGATGTACTTCTTCAGATCGTCATCATTCTTAATGGCCCATTCGGCAGGATGTTCCACGATCCCGAACTTAACATTCCGTTCTTCGGCAAGTTTCATAACTTGCTCTATCGGGAACTGACTGGTTAAATGAACATGCAAATCCATTAGCTGGTAATCATTTTCTTTGTTGCTGAAGCTTGCGAACAACGGTGCTGTTGCCACCATACCGGCAGCTACTCCTGCATTCCTCAAAAACGTACGTCTTTTCATGATTTTGTCTGGTTTATGTTGATGCGTCAGTATTTTGGTATATAAAGATACTATTATTCATGAGAAAACCACCCAGTAGGCGGGCAAATGATGACGCGGATCACATGCATAGAATGCGCAGTATACAATTGCATCAGTGTGATAATAATTTGACCCGATCAGGTGTCCCAGGCTATCGTACGGAAATCCTTTGACCGGGTGATCGTTCTCCTTCAGGGCTGTTGACAAATCGGCGGGAGTGCCTGCGTATTCGCAGGTGTCTTCTTCCTCACATGCTGCAGGAAATGCCTTAAAAGACATAGGGTATGAACATCCGGGTGCGGGTCATATAATCCCGGTACTGATCTCCGAAAAAGGCCACACATTCCCTCTCATCATAACGGGCAGTAATAAAAAGAAAGAAGGTCGCCAGAAGGGAAACGGGTAAAGCCGCAAAAGAGGCATGCTTAAAGAATATGCCCCAGGTAAGGTAAAGCAGAGAAGCGTACAAGGGATGACGGATATATTGAAAGATACCCGTATCGATTAATTGTGTGGTCCTTTCAAATTGATAAAGACCTTTTTCATCCCTGTATTTACTGGCCTTTCCTGCCCTTTTCATTTTGAGAACACCTGCAATTACAAAATATGCCGCCAGCACCAGCAGAATCCATGAGATGATCTGCAAAATGCCGAGTGGATTCACGAACCAGTACCTGTAATGGAGGACGAATAGCCAAAGAATGCACTCCCAGCTCAGGAAACGGTAATACCCGTGACTGCGGAAATTGAACAGGGAGCGCCACGAAATGATCACTACCGGGATGCTCAACAAAATAAAGATGATCAACTTTTCCACTGAAGTATTTGTTTGGTTTTAATGAATCCCGATTTAACCAGAGAAGACCGGCAACCTGTAATAAGGCAGGGTAACCGTTGGTTCAAAACCCAGTTTCTGTGCCAGCAAGTATGAGGCTGAGTTTTCCATCCGGCAGGACCACACCGGTTCATAATTATTTTCGAGACAATAATCGATCAGGGCTGAGCAGGTGAACCCTGCATATCCTTTGCCCCGAAACTCTGCTGACGTTTCAATGCCCAATTCCAGTTGTTTTTCTGAAATATATGCTGAATAGGCCGTAGATACGGGCTTCCCCCCAATAACTATGCTAAAACCAGCCCCATTTCTGCAGAAATCATCCGCATTATTCCAGAAATGTTTTGGAACCACGGCTCCCTGCATGGCGTTAAATATTTCCCGGTCGGTTCTTACAATATTGCCATCACAACGCCCGAGCCTTCGCCTGAAAACAAAATATTTATCGGTGTTAAACCTGAAATTCACCCGCGTGTTTTCCACTATGTTTGCTGATGCATTATCATCTGTCTGATCCTGGTATTTCACCAATTTTTTCCCCAGAAGTTCCGAAAGCAGGTTGTTCCAGCTTTCGGGATAAGTCTGCATCCATTCCACCCTGCTACGCAGTCCGCCTGTATTCAGCAAGTAGTCCAGCAGATGCCTGTTAAAATCAGTATGCGTTGTTTCTCCGAAAAGCAGTGACATGCCATAGGGATGCACAATATAGAATGAAGCCGGACTTTCAGGCAGATCAGCATAAACATGGCCGGCAACCTTGTTATCCAAAACCGCTCGTGCAAATAAATGATTGACCTTCACTGCGCGGAGAGGTTCAATGACATGCCGGTAATTCTGTTTGTCAAGTAAAATCATACCTTGTCTGAATTACATGAACCTTGCATGCAAAAATGATTTAACTTATTTTCTACAATGTCCAAGTTTATGTAAATTTATAAAAGATGCCCAACATTATGAAATCGATTCTTCGTGCCAATTCCGTTTATGTCATTGTCACCATCCTATGCATTGGCTGCGGTATTTTTCTGATCATCCGCAATAACAGGGATTTTACGGTTCATATTTTCCTGATTTCATTACTGGTATTTTTGCTGGTGTGGTTCCTTCTGGTCCGGGTCCGCCACATCTATCCGGAAAGCGCAGCAAAAGAAAAATATTCCGAAGATATCCTGAACCAATATTTTACCTACAGCAATGACATGTTGTGTATTGCTGACCAAAGTGGCTATTTCAGGATGCTTAATCCGGAATGGGAAAAGACGCTGGGCTTTACCAAGGAGGAACTTATGAAAAAGCCCTACATCAGCTTTGTGCATCCGGATGATGTGGAGCCTACCATCCGGGCAGCCAATAACTTATCGGAACAATCCAATGTACATGGATTCATAAACCGTTATCGTTGTAAAGACGGCTCCTACAAATGGCTTGAATGGCATTCGTACCCGAAAGACGACCTGATTTTTGCAGCGGTAAGGGACATCAGCGAACACAGAAGTATTGAAGAAGAACTGGCCAGAAATGAAAACAGGCTAAACAGCATCGTGAGCATCATGCAATATCCCACCGGCAGTATCAAGGAACTCCTGGACTTTGCGCTGGAAGAAGCAATCAAATTAACACAAAGCAAAATCGGGTATATATACCATTACAACGAAGAACGTCGGCAGTTTACGCTCAACTCCTGGTCAAAAGATGTTATGGATGAATGCAGTGTCCAGAATCCGCAAACCACATACATGCTTGAAGAAACCGGACTCTGGGGCGAAGCCGTGCGGCAAAGGATCCCGGTTCTTGTCAATGATTACGCAGGTGAGAATCCTTATAAAAAAGGCTATCCCGAAGGACATTCGGTTCTGAATAACTTCCTGGCAATTCCGATCTTCAGCGGGGACAAGGTTGTTGCCACCATCGGTGTGGCCAACAAGCAAGCTGACTATAACAATACTGATATTCTTCAGCTTAAATTGCTTATGGAAGCCACCTGGAAGGTCATCGAGGCCAAAAAGGCCACTGACGAACTGAGAACCTCGGAACAGATGTTATCAGACATTTATAACCTGAGTCCTTATATGGTAGGCATTGCCAGGCAATCCGACGGCAACATTCTTACGGCCAATCCTGCCACCACCCGTGTTACAGGATATACACCTGAGGAATACCTGAACCGTTCCGCCTTTGAATTGAACTGGTGGGCAGATGAGGAGGACCTTAAAAAGATGTTACTTACCTTACAGGAGAAGGGAGAAATAATCAACCAGGAAATTAAATTCCGGTTAAAAAGCGGTGAGATCATCACCACATTGTCTTCGGCAAAGCACATATTCTATAACAATGAACCGTGTCTGATATTTGTAATTAGTGATATCTCGGAGCTTAAAAAAGCTCAAAAACTTATAGCCGATGAACGCAATATATTGCGTGCTGTGGTGGACAATATCCCTGACATTGTGTATGTCAAGGATTCGGAATGCCGTTTTGTAATTACCAACCAGGCCCATTCCAGAATCCTCGGCAAATCAGTCGAAGATCTTATTGGCCATTCCGACAAAGAGTTACATCCGAATGAACTTGCACAGGAGTTTCTTCAGGATGAACAAATGATTCTGCAAACCGGTATTCCGATCATTAACAAAGAAGAGACGATCTATGATTCTGCCGGCAACAAGGTGATTATACAAACCACAAAGTTACCCCTGCGTGATTCGACCGGATCGATATACGGAATTGTTGGTTCCGGCCATATTATTACGGAACAGAAAAAAGCAGAGGAAGAAATCCGCCAGCTGAACAGGGCTTTGGAAAAGAAGGTAGAGGAACGCACAGCAAAACTACACCAGGCCTATAAGGAACTTGAATCATTTTCCTACAGCATCTCACACGATCTGCGTTCTCCGTTGCGGCATGTGGATGGATTTGTCAGACTGATGATCGCAAACATCAATGCTCCGAACGAGGCTGTAAGAGACTATTCAGAAAAATTGCTGACCGTTTTGAAAAGGATGGCCACGATGATTGATGATTTGCTGGCCTTCTCCCGGTTAGGACGCAAGGAACTTGTTTTGAGGGATATTAACCTGGACTCCCTCATCCGGGAAATTATTGATCAGTTAAAGCCGGATACAGGAATCCGGGACATTTCCTGGATAATCCATCCTCTTCCCCCGGTACGGGGAGATTACAGCTTATTGCGGCTGGCCTTTGAAAACCTGTTGTCCAATGCTATCAAATATACATCAGGCAAAAGCAAAGCCAAAATTGAAATCGGGACCCATACAGGCGTCGACAGTCAGGAAGAGATCTTCATCAAAGACAATGGGGCCGGATTTGATATGGCTTATGCAGGTAAACTGTTTGGCGTTTTTCAACGGCTTCATTCCTCGCAGGAGTTTGAAGGCACCGGTATTGGCCTTGCCAACGTGAAGCAGATCATTACCAAACACAACGGGAGCATTCGTGCAGAAGGAATCCCCAACGAAGGTGCCACTTTTTACATCACTCTTCCAGCCTGGCAAGAAGGCAAAGTATAATATATCTCATTCCTGCATTGAAAATATTACAGTATTTTAACAGGCAAATTCATCATTGAAATCAGTCACATGAACCAACTTATTGAATGCGTCCCGAATTTCAGCGAGGGACGTGATATGCAGGTGATCGGGCAGATTACCGCCGAAATCGCTAAGGTTGAAGGGGTGAAACTGCTGGATGTTGATCCAGGCAAAGCCACCAACCGTACCGTGGTTACTTTCGTGGGCCCCCCGGAATCTGTCTGCGAGGCAGCCTTCAGGGCTGTAAAGAAGGCATCGGAACTCATTGATATGAGCAGGCACAAAGGGGCTCATCCACGTTTCGGGGCTACCGATGTGTGTCCCCTGGTTCCCGTGTCGGGCATCACCATGCCGGAAGTTGCTGAATACGCACGTGCGCTTGCCAAACGAATCGGGGAGGAATTGCATATACCGGTTTATTGTTATGAATTTGCAGCCCTGGAGGAAAAGCGGCGAAATCTGGCTAACTGCAGGCAGGGAGAGTATGAAGGGCTGGCTAAAAAAATGACAGCTACAGGATGGAAACCTGATTTCGGACCTTCCGCCTGGGACAGCCGGGTAGCGTTTACCGGGGCTACTGCCGTGGGAGCCCGCAATTTTCTGATCGCATACAATGTGAACCTGAACACAACTTCAACCCGCAGAGCCAATGCTGTGGCTTATGATATCAGAGAGAAGGGCCGGATCAAACGTGAAGGAGATCCTGTAACCGGGAAGATCGTCAGGGATGACGCCGGTGAACCGGTGTATGAACCGGGATTGCTCAGGGCGGTGAAGGCCATTGGCTGGTATATCGAAGAATATGGCATCGCCCAGATCTCCATCAACCTCACTGACCTCTCTGTATCACCCCTGCATTTAGTTTTTGATACGGCCTGTGAACGTGCCGCTGCCAGGGGACTTCGTGTTACCGGTTCAGAGCTGGTAGGGGTGGTGCCGTTAAGTTCAATGCTCGAAGCCGGCAGGTATTTCCTGCACAAGCAAAATCGCTCGACAGGAATACCAGAAAAAGAAATCATCAAAATTGCCGTGAAATCCCTTGGCCTGGATGACCTCGCTCCTTTTGATCCCGACAGGAAGATCATCGAATACCTGTTGGCAGACAAATCAGTCAAAATGCTTACTGACATGAGTCTTTCCGATTTTGCGGGTGAAACAGCTTCTGAATCACCTGCACCGGGAGGCGGTTCCATATCAGCCTGCGTGGGTGCGCTGGGCGTATCACTGGGAACCATGGTGGCCAATCTGTCTTCGCACAAAGCCGGCTGGGACAGCCGGTGGAAAGAATTCTCCGATCAGGCCGAGTGGGGCATGGCCATCCAGAAAGAGTTACTGCACCTCATAGATGAGGACACCCGGGCTTTTAACCGTGTTATGGATGCCCTGGCATTACCAAAAGGCTCGGATGAGGAAAAGGTGAACCGGAGGAAGGCCATTGAAGCGGCCACAC
>WSSedA1B3DRAFT_1000426_pt1 | contig 12182 bp, 9 predicted proteins | sample WetSurSiteA1Bulk_FD_9468 | JGI IMG/M metagenome (IMG submission 9468)
ATGATTCTCCAAGCAACTGGATATTCAGAATCTATATAAACGACAAACCTGATCCGGTTGTCTATCTTGTTATTGTTGAAGAAACTATTTCCAATAAGATAAACATAAATGAGATCCGGCAGCAATTCAAGCTGACAAGGCGCGAGAGTGATATACTCAGGCGAGTAGTTGATGGTCTCAGAAACATCGAAATTGCAGAGGAGCTGGAGATATCTGAGCAGACTATTAAAGACCATCTCAGCAGTATTTACAAGAAAATCGGTGCCGAGAACAGAATGGCACTCATGCGCGTGCTTATACACACGCCCAATTCCTGAGAGAGAAGCAGAATATTATAAGCCTGTTTTTTCTGTGCTATTTTCTTCAGCCATCAACCCAATTTTTGAAGCATACCGGCCATATTTATGTGCAAGTGGTACAGCGGAAATCCCATGGAGAAAAACGCTGAGAAGGACAGTCAGGACGATGACAGACAGCATATACTCGTATCCGGATTTCCCTATGCGTCCGACGACTATGAGCAGATACAGGATCGAAGCAATTCCACGCGGACCAAACCATCCTATAAAACCGACAGAGCCCCGGTCTAAGTTGGAGCCAATCAGACTCAGAGCAACCGGGATCATCCTGATCACGGTTAGGCTTAAGAGGGCATATAGCCAGGCGCGTATGTCCCAGTATTGTATGGTTAACGGGACCATAATGAGACCGAGCATCAAGAAAATAAAAAGAGCGAGTTGCTGTCCTTCTGCCTCTGCAAACTCATGGATACGCTCGCGTACAGAAGGAGTACGGGTGCCCAATGCGAGGCCGCTGAAAAAAGCCGCCATGAATCCGTTCCCGCGCATTGCCTCAGCAGAGGCATAGGCAATAACGGCCAATGACGCTGATGACAACCTCTGGTAGGTTTCATTCATCCATCCTGCACGGGAAGCCTTATCAACTATCAGTCCGCCAAACCAACCCACGAAGACGCCTGCAATAGGACCCAGTATCAATTGCTTCAGCGTGAAGTTTATCCAGTAATGGGTTCCTGTATCCCCGGTGCCGGCTTCAGACAATGCCGCAATGCATACGAGTATCGGCGGCAATGCCATACCGTCGTTAAGCCCGCTCTCAACATTGATCGCCCTCCGTATCCTTTCAGGTATAGCAGGGTTTGTTACTACAGCCTGGCCGAGGGCCGCATCGGTCGGGGAGAGAATAAATGCCATGAGCAGGACGACCCAAACACGCATATCCCGAAAGACTAATAATCCAGCAATCGTTCCGAAGAACATTGTGAGAGGCAATCCAATGAGGAGAAGACGCATCGGAAGGCGGCGTTCGCGGATAAGGGAAGGCACTGATATGGTGGAAGCGTCAACAAAGAGGACGAGGACGAGAGTGACACTTGCAATTATTTGCACCAAAGCAGCATCGACCTTTACAGAGAGTATGCCAATCCCCAAAGGGCTTGCGAGTATCCCTATTGAAACGAAGACCATTGGGGCCGTGACAGGGGACCGCTCCGCAAGCTGCGATACAAGACCGTAGCTGAAAATCAGTATAGCCCCGAGGATAAGGATTATGGCTGGATGATCCATCGCTTATTCTTGCACGTATCCCTCATAGGGGAGGGGGTGTATTTATTTTCGGGTCTTCATTCATATAAACACAGAAAGATATATTTACCTGCTGATCCTTCACTTTATGATCTTGTCTGAGGCCAGCTTTTTGATCATGACCTTAATAAACGCAGTTATCAATTCTTGTTCACCTTCGGTCCTCTCTGTTTTCGAATGGCCGGACCAGATCAGCTTCTTGGTCTTCACGTCGTATACATTCGTTTCTACATACGCAACCGCCACGTTGCCTGTATACCCATGATCGGCAAAAACAATAGCGTAATAGCCCCACCAGTCGTTGTAAGAATCCGGAACTACGTAAATCATACCGGGATTATAGGACTCAATCGTCTTAGTGTCGACAAGCCTTGAAATGAGAACAGTATCCGCGCCCGAGCTTCTTATCTTCGATTCCACCAGTTCTTTGTCACGTAATTGCTCCATGGGAATAATTGTATAACTCTGGAATGCGTTGTTACCGCGGGCTTCGAGTTCACCAGAAAACCGGTCTTCGAACAGATTTCTCCTCTCCGGACTTTTGGCAACCATGATAACAGCGATTTTCTGCGGCTTACCCTTATAGGTCTTGTCTTTCCAAACATCGGTCATCACTGTTGTGGTGGTACATGAAGCAAAAAGGAATGCAGCACTTATCAGAAGCAAAACGAATAATTTAATGCTCTTCATTAGTTATGACCCCCATAGTTATTTTTTATTACCAGCTTTATTGTCATTTTGCTGCACAGTCAATTGTTCGGCCTCAGTTATCCATCCGCTGCCCATAGCTTTGTAGATGTTCACAAAAGAAACGAGGAGCGCGGCGCCGTACTGGGCATAATTGAGTTCTGAAGGGAAAACTGCTGTTCGGCCTGGAGTACTGTCGAATATGGCGAATACCCCCCGTTATACTGGAGACGCGCAAGACGCGCGTCTCCACTGCTTGCCCTCACGAATCGTTCCTGTGCCTGGATCTGCTCGACAAGCTTACTGCGGTACTATTCTCATCCTTTTTTATTTCTTGCTCACATCCTTAATCGCCTGTTTGCAGCGGCTGCTGACCTTTTCCATATTCTTATCAATACAGTTTATGAGCCGCCCCTCTCCGGGTTTGACATCAGAACAAAATGTCTTAAGATCGTTCCTGCATTCATTTGCGAGATAGGTGAGCGCGGTAATAGCCCTCTCAAGTTGGGCTGCTGCATCATAGAGCGCATACTCACAGCGGTTCGAAAGCTTGTCCTGATATGCGAAGATACATGCAAGGATTCGCCCCTCTCCGGGAGTAACCCCTTTACAATATGTATTAATCTCTTTACTGCAGCCATCAGCCACTATCTCGACCGGACCCTTCTCTTCGGCAAAAGCAAAACCAACCATAAGCATGACTACACATAAACTCATAATCACAACCATCATCTTTTTCATCTTTCTTTCCTCTCTGAATTTATTTTTTGGTTTTTATATGTTGCCATAAAACACAGGAAAAAGACTGTAAGCTCAACTGATGCGTTGCAGCACAGCGCTCCTGTTTCCGTAATCAATAATCAGTTTTTTGCCGTCAATTTTAAATTGCATATTCTGTATGTAGTCTTGTTTGTTAAGGATAAGCGTTGATCCTACAACGCGGTATTTTTCTGTGACGGTCTCAATGTCCCCTTCCATATTCGTCTTTGTGGTAACAACATACCCGTTACGTTTGAACTTTGCAACGATCGATTTATAGACCTTCTCCGGCTTCGGGTTAATGCTGATGACCTGCCAGGTTGTTCCGGCAAGGGGTTTTAACTCGCCTTCAGTTGTCTTTTGGCGATTCTCAGCATCCTTTTTATCTTGTTCGTTGCCGATGAGATATCCAACCCCGGCTCCGACTCCTGCGCCTATCAGCGCTGTGGCTCCCCATGAGCCACCTGAGTTCGCAAGTCCGCCGATAAGGGCGCCTGCACCTGCTCCTGCGAGAGCGCCTGTCTGCCCTTTAGTAGCGCAGCCAGAAGCTGCTGCCAACGAGAAACAGATGGTAACAATAACACAAATAATTCTCATACCCTTACTAAGTTTTTTCATTTCAGTCTCCCTTTTAAATCAAAGAATTATCCGAAGCTCTGCTCCGGGTTTATAATTATTATACATCCAGTCTCAGCATTCCCGGTGACAATCTATTGTTCATCCAACTTTATTACCAGCGGCCCTTTTACTGCATCCATTATATATGATACAGGAAGACCATTTCCAAGCAATTGAGTCATAGCATGTAAATATTTCCGGATATGGAGAAAGAATTTTTTATAACCTTCGCAGAGATAATGGAGTCCTGTTTCGTTGTAGTAGGTTTTTGCAAATCGGTGCTTGGGGCATCCTCCCTGGCAGGCAGCCAGCACTTTACATTCCCTGCACCATTTTGGCAGCGCTGTTTCTTTTGAGACACCGAAGCCGGATTGCAGAGATCGCTCCACCATATCTGAGAGCTTGTCAGTCCTGATATTGCCGAGCCTATAATCCGGATATACGCAGTGGTCGCAGGCATAGACATCGCCGTTATGCTCGATGACGACCGAACGGCCACACTGTTTTGCGTGTATGCATACAGGCGAAGGGTTGCCAATCCAGGCATTAAGCGCCCACTCAAAGTTCATTACGAAAACCTTGCCCACGTCATGGTGCACCCAATCTTCGTAGATGTTGATCAGAAAGTTGCCGTATTCTTCAGGGATAACAGTCCATGGAGTGACCTCAGTCTGCTGCTCCTCCTTGTCTAACGCTGTTGGGCCTGCAAGTCGCAGACCTATCTGCGTGCTCGATGAATCAGGCAAGCGCTCCACCACCGGCGAAAACTGGATGAACTCAACTCCTTCATCTTTCAAAAAACGGTATACCTCAAGCGGGTGTTTAGCGGTTTCACGGGCAACACAGGCAAGCACATTGAATTGAACCTTGTATTTTTGAAGAAGTCTTAGCCCGCGCATAACCCTGTCAAAACTACCTTTGCCTTTGTGGTCCCTGCGATAGCGGTCATGGATTTTTTTTGGACCGTCAAGGCTGATGCCTACCATAAAGTTGTGCTTCCTCAGGAAGGCACACCATTCATCTGTAAGTAGTGTCCCGTTGGTCTGGAAAGAGTTAGTTATACTTTTTGTCCCTGAAAACTGATTTTGGAGTTCGATCACTCTCCTGAAGAAATCTACTCCTAAAAGAGTGGGCTCCCCCCCCTGCCATACGAATTCAACAATAGGGGTCGGTTGAGAAGTAATGTAATTGGTTATGAATGCGGAGAGGACGTCATCGGACGTCCTGTACTTTTCGTAAGGACCGAAAAGCGCCTGCTTCTCCAGATAAAAACAATACGCGCAGTTGAGATTGCAGACCGGGCCGATGGGTTTCGCTACGACATGAATACCCTGTGCTTCGCAGACTGTTTGTATATTTTCTGATCCGTTACTCATCAACACTTACCCTTTATCCCCTTCAGAGATAACCGGCAAAGACGCAATATGAATACTGCAATTAGTCGGTCATTACGGGGCAGTAACAACACAGTATACCGTATCATCATCATCGCATGGCAAATAATAAACGCCGCTGTCGTCTACGTAGTAAGTTCGATCTCCCACAATGAGAACTCTCGCTGAACCTGGAAGAATATTGTATCGAGTGCCAACCGCAACATTACCCCGGGGCCCTTCAACTGCAACATTACCACGAGGCCCTTCAACGGCTTCGCCACCCCGTGGGCCTTCAAATGCTCTGCCGCCTCGAGGCCCGGCTTCTGCATTGCTGATAAAGCAGGAAAAAATCGTGACTGCCACTATAAAAAAAACCGCAATATCGAAAACTCCTCTTTCTGATTTCACATGCACTGTCCTTTCTTTATTATTGAGGTGTTTTGCGTTGTTGGTGTATCTGTTATTCATTATGAAAAAATCAGGAAGGAAAGGGCAGAATACCCTCTCCTTCCTGATTTTTGAATCATTTAATCCGACATCGCTTTCTTATGATCAGCTTCCTTTTGGCCCTTCTCGGCCTCTGCCTTATCCGGAGCCTTCATCGGTTTGACCTCGACCGTCACTTTCGTGATATGGCCGGTGAACCGCGACTTCGCTTCCGACCCGATCGCCTCGACGACGGGTGTGCCGAGGTCGATGCCCACGTCGGCGGTCTCGTCGGCCGAGAACATCCCGGCCTGCGTATGTTCGATCCGCCCTTCCGCGACTTTCTCGCCATTCACGAACAGGTTGCCAATGCCTCCCTTGCCGGGCCCTCCACCGTCATAGGCAAAGTCGAACTTGATCGTCGCCTTGCCGGGAGCAAGCGGCTTGGTGGAAGCGATCGAGAAGTGCTGCAGGCCGAGGAAGTTGTAGTCGTAGGCGGGAATGCCATTCTTGACATACAACGACCATCCGCCAAAGCGGCCGCCCTGGGCAAAGATGGTGCCGTTCGCGCCGCTTGTCGGCACTTCTACTTCTGCCGTGATGGTATTGGACTTGTTCTTCACGTTGAGAAAGACGCTCTCCATCATGCCGGTCATGCCTTCTGCCAGGGTTATCGAAGTCCGCCCGCCCATCATGTCGGGACGGCCCACTGCCTGGCCATTGAAGCGCTCCATCACACGGTCATCGATAGGCAGAACATGATACTTCTCTCCTTCCTTAATGAAGAGCGCCTGCATCTCCTTCAGCTTCTTCGGGTTCTTCGCAGCCAGGTCGTTCGTCAGGCTGAAGTCGTTGCGCAGGTCATACAGCTCCCAGACATCCTTTTTCAGGGGATTGCGCGCCTTCATCTCCCACGGAGCCCGATGGATGGTGCGCGCGTACCAACCGTCGTGATAGATGGCGCGGTTGCCTGCGATCTCGAAATACTGCGTGGTGTGACGCTCCTTGGCCTTGGCATTGTCGAACGTATAGACCATGCTCACGCCTTCCATCGGGATCTGCGGCGTGCCGTCAACCACTTTGGGCTCCGGCAGTTTGGCCGCTTCCAGGATGGTTGGCGCCACGTCGATCACATGGCTGAACTGCGTGCGCATTTCGTTCTTCGCCTTGATCCCCTTGGGCCAGCTGACCACCATGCCGTTGCGCGTGCCGCCGAAGTCCGAGGCCACCTGCTTCATCCAGCTGAACGGCGAATCAAAGGCTACTGACCAGCCGGCGGCCATGTGCGGGTAGGTCGCAGGGGACCCCCATTTGTCCATCACCTTCAGCATATCCTCGACCTTCTCGTGGACGCCGTTGAAGTACGTGTACTCGTTGAACATGCCGTTCTCGCCGCCTTCGCCGCTCGTGCCGTTGTCGCCGGCAATGTAAAAGACGAGGGTGTTTTCGGCTTCCCCGGTCGCCGCTACCGCATCAAGCATCCTGCCGATCTCATGATCTGTGAAATCGAGATAGGCTGCGAAGACTTCGGCCTGATGGCTGAACAGGCGCTTCTGGTCATCCGAGAGCTTGTCCCAGTCCTTGATCGCCACAGGCTTGAGCGCGAGCTTGGTGCCTGCAGGGATTATCCCCGTCTTGAGCTGCCGGGCGAAGGTTTCCTCGCGCACTTTGTCCCACCCCTGGTCGAACTTGCCTTTCCACTTGGCGATCCACTCCTGCGGCACATGGTGCGGCGCGTGTGTCGCGCCCGGAGCAAAGTAGACGAATAACGGCTTGTCGGGCGTCATGGCCTTCTGGTACTTGATCCAGGCCACCGCCTTGTCGGTCATGTCGGTCATGAAGTGGTAATTGGCATCGTCCGGCAGTTCGACCTGTGTTACGCCATCATAAAGGTACGGCGCCCACTGGTTGGTCTCGCCGCCGATAAAACCGTAGAACTTATCGAATCCCTGGTGTGTAGGCCAGCGGTCGAATGGGCCGGAAACGCTGGTCTCCCACGCGGCGGTCTCATGCCATTTGCCGAATGCGGCAGTGTTGTAGCCGTTCAGGCGGAGCATTTCTGCAACCGGGGCGGTCGCATTTGGTATCTGGCCCGTAGCTCCAGGAAAGCCGGTCGCCATCTCGGTAATAAAACCCATGTTAACAGTATGGTGGTTACGGCCGGATTTCAGCGCTGCCCGTGTCGGTGAGGAAAGCGCGGTCGTATGGAAATTGGTGTATTGCAGGCCGTTCTTGGCAAGACGCTCAAGAGTCGGGGTGGGGATCGGGCCACCATACGTCCCGGTTGCTCCGAAGCCCAGATCGTCGATCAGGATGATGACTACGTTCGGCGCTCCAGCTGGCGCCTTGACCTCAAAGCGCGGCGGCATCTTCGCGTTCCGCACATCAAGTTCCTTGTAGACAGGCCGCTTCGGTTCCTGGATAGGTAAGACAGTCCGATCGGGATCTCCGGCCATGACCGGTGCAGTAGTCAGTATGATAGCGCTGTTAAGGGCCAGAACTGCTGGTACAACTGTTTTTGTCTTCACGTCCGTTCCTCCTTTTCGTTTGTCATGCAAACTGCATTAAAAAACAACCTGAAGCCTCAGGCCGATGATAGTCGCTGTGTCAACGTCTTTTTTCTTGCTGACAAGTAAATGCTCACTGTCAATCTTCAGCATTTCTTCCTGTGCAGGTCTGATCACCTGTATGTCCGGCGTCAGCTTCATCCATGGTGTTATTGCAAAATTATAGTAAGCCTCAATTCCGTATTCATCTCTCAGGATTTTTCTGTCCTTAAGAAGTCCGGTAAATTTCGGATTGCTGACATCGATATAGTAGGAGCCTATGCCGAACTCATCCAGGGGCCTTCCCGGTATAATTCCCTTGCCGCCGATTCCTAAACTGTAGAAATAATGAATTGGGTTTGCGTCACCATCTGAAGCTCCGAACCTGCCGAAAATACCGACACCCTGTCCCTTTTTCGGTTCATAGAGGTACTGGTCGAAGTTATAGAAGAAAGACCAGGAATCATCCTCTTGTTTGATTTCTCCGTTCTCGATAATGAAGCGCATGCTCTGATCAAGGGAGGAGAAGTCCTTCCCGGAATATGTATAACCCACGAGTTGATGTCCTGTCATCCCGAAGAAGTCCGTCCTTATGTGTGCCTCGATGATATACGTATTATTCCCCTCGAATGCAGTATCAAATCCGCTTTTGTTCGCCTTTCCGTTGCTGTCAACAACCATTAACTTAATAACAGCGGCATTTGGATCTTTTGTCGGAAGGATTATAATACCTGCGCCAAGAGTTGAACTGGGAACAGTCAGAAGTAAAGCTGGGTTGATATTGAGAGCCAGATTGAAGAACTGTTTGTCACCTTTTCCATGAGCAAACTCGTTTTCATCGCCTGAGGTTGTATCAAGTTTCCCGAGTAATACACCAAAATAATGCGAAAGGAACTGGGCAAATGATACCGCAGGTATATTCAGCTCCTGCTTGCCCGGAGTAGGAAATAACTGGTTTGCATTCACGGGCATGATTGCGCCGGTATCCAGATTGATAGGTTTGTTGTAATTACCCTCAACTTCGACTGTAAAGAACCCGCCGGGCCAGAGTCCGAGTTTCTGGGTGTCAATGTTAAGTGTAAGATTGCCTCTCCCCGTATATTCCCATCCGATATTTTTTCCGCCACTGATCACGCTCTGTCCGACCTGGGTCAGATTGATGTCAAAAGTGACTCCCTTTGCAGCCCATTCATTACGGGTTCCGGCCCAGTCACCCGTTAAAGTCGATCTGGACCAGAAATCCCCCGAATATGACTTTGCAGCCGATGCTTCCCCTGCTCCGACCTGTGCAGCAAAAGACAGCCCGAACAGGGCTAAGAGCATTGTAATGATTACGAATTGTTTCATTCTCATTTTTCCTTTCCTCCTTTTTCTATAGGTTTTAAAGTTATTTGTTCTCGTTGTGCTTGTCTCCCTCATGGTCACGCAGCAGGCGGACCTCGCGCTGGGGAAATGGAAAGTTCATGCCGGCTGCACGCACTGCATCGAAGACTGCCACTGCAAGTTCACTCCTGATCTGTGGCCAGTCATCAAACTGGTCTGTCCATGCCCGCAGCTCAAAATTGATCGAGCTATCCCCAAAGCCGGTGAATAGTCCCTGCGGCGGAGGGTCCGGTAACACATGCCGGTTTTCATTCGCTACCTTCTCAAGCACCTTTATCACATCTGCTGGCACTGCACCATAACTCACGCCCACAGACAGGTCGATCCTACGCATTTGGTCGCTGAGCGTCCAGTTGGTAACCCTCTCACTGATAAGCTGTGAATTCGGGACGATGATATCAGCGCCCTGCCTGGTGTGTACAGTGCTGGCCCGGATGCCGATCTTGCCGACCTTACCGAGAAGTTCACCGACCTCGACTGTGTCGCCCACATGGACCGGCCGTTCCACGAGCAATATCAGACCTGAGACAAAATTGTTCACCACGCTCTGGAGTCCAAAGCCAATGCCTACTCCGAACGCGCTGGCTAAGACAGTCACCTTAGTGAGGTCTACCCCAAGCATCCCTATTGCTGCCACAAACCCAAGGGTAATAATTACGTAATGGAGCAGGCTCGAGACTGCGTAAGACTTGCCCACTTTAATCTTCAGCCTTGGATAGACGTCCTCATTGAGCATAAAGCGGATAAAGGCTGACAGCAGATAGGCTAACCATATTGTGAATAAGAATTCCAGGACGTCTCCCGGGGAGATGCTGATCGAGCCCCGCTCAAGTTTGGCATTAAGTACGCTTTTCCCAAAAGAGATTGTTGGCTCCAAAAAACCGATGGTATTTAAATAGCGGGCAAACCAGGCGATAATCGCCAGCCATGTGAGAAGACGGTATATCCTTTTTTCTATAAAGCCACGCCGGTGCTGGACCATCCGGAGGGTCCGGAACGGCCAGACACGGAAAGCAAAATCCACCATGCCGCTCACAACAAGGACAACTGCATACAGCGCCAATGCAAGAGCGCATCCGAAAACTATACTGGGTGTCATAATGAGCGCCAGGCGCATATAACCTGTGACTGCGGCTGCAAGCCCTATGGAGAGGATCAGAATAAAGAGACCGGCCCCTGCTTGAAGAACATACATACGGGACGAGACTGCTGCCTCTCCATCTAAAGGCCGGAAGTTCCGTAAGAACCAGATCAACGCAGCTATCCCTGCGAGAGATTCCAGAATAAGAATTAGCTGGAGCATCAGTGGATCGCCAGAAAATACCTCCCTCACTGTCTCGATCGCAATTAGGAGGCCGAGCATATAAAAGCCGGGTACCATCCTTGCTTCAACTACCGGCCTGACCAGGATAATGACCGGCGCAATTGAAAGAATCCTGAGTATAGCCTTAACAGAGTAATGTACCGGCCAATTGGGTGATGTGGCAACAATCAACGTGAGGGCTAACGCAGCAGCAAAGGGGTGATCAAAGACCCTAACAGCAGATAACATGGATTCGCCGGCTGTTATCCACTTGCGGACCTGATGCCGTGCTGACAGTAAGAGGAGCATTAGAAAGATAAAAATAACAGCATGCAATGGCATGCGCTCATAAGGGTCCTGAAAATACCTGACAATATCCTCCCGGTATGCTGCAGTAATTTTATGGATGTGCTCCGGGAGTTCGGTCAGCACATCAGTCCATAGCGCAGGGTTTGTAACCGGCAGACTGTACCGGACAAATATCCCTCTTACTGCTTTTTTCTGGGCCTGGCTGATCTGGGTCATGGCTTTATTGCACTTTTCGACCTCTTCAGCAATGTAGGCTTCGAGGTCGAGGGCGGCACTAAGCTCTTCATTCAGCGGCTTCTGCGCTGTTTGCAGGGCAGTGATGGTTTCGTTGATCTGCTGAAGCACAGGCTGTGGCGCCTTTGAAGTCTTTGCAGCTTCGAGGGTCATTGACCAGATCTTCTGCAATTCTGACAGGCGGGTCAACGAATTCTGAAGATCATTAGAGCGTTTCGTAAGTACCGAAAGCCAACCGGTATTTTTCAGCTTGATCTTCTGCCACTGCTGCTGCTGCGTCTGGAGTGCAGAAAGCAATGGTTTCTGATTGATGATAATCAATGTGTCAGCAAAATTTCGGTTGATCTCGGCTTTAACTTCAGGAAACATCTCCCTAATCTTTTCTATATCAGGAATGGGCTCAGACTGCTGATTAATGATCTGCAGGAGGTTCTCCACCTCTGTTGCCCGTGTCGCAACATCTGTTAAAGGGATGGCAGATAGGGCAGACGGCAAAGATGCAGGTTTTTTTATGGGTTCCGGTTCCTTCTGCCCTGCTGTCACAACGATGACCTGGCAAAGCAGGAGAAGTCCGGCTGCGATAGCCATGACTAAACAGAAAGGCTTATAGCTAAGAAGTCTATAAATTTTATTCAAAATAATTCCTCTTAAAGTATTAATTAAAAACATACATATTCTATCTAATTACATTAGTTAAAAAAAGTCTCCTCTCTTTCTCTCACTTCGGGAACAGGAAATGCAGATGAAAGCGCATCGACCATTTGGGGTCAAGGTTTTATGGGCTTTTCTCTTTTTTCGATATTACATCAAGAAGCATCTCGGCATCTTTGTGCCCCGGATACTTCTCTATTATTGCCTTTAACGTCTTGATCGCCTCGTCCCTGTCTCCCTTCTGATTGAGATAGAAAGCAAGCGTATAAGCAAACTTTGGATTATC
>WSSedA1B3DRAFT_1000427_pt1 | contig 12164 bp, 7 predicted proteins | sample WetSurSiteA1Bulk_FD_9468 | JGI IMG/M metagenome (IMG submission 9468)
AGGACGTGACCAGAATAACCTTGTTATGCAAGCCCTTGTACTGATATTCAAGGTTGGTTCTCAGGGCTCTGAACGACTCGGCAATGACTGATCGCGGGTATTCAAATATCACCTGGCTGGATTTCCTGTTATTGTGCATGATTTTGCCCATTACCGGAATACTGGTAAGCCGTTCAATGGTTTCCTGTGACTCAATCTTATTGTCTATGGCATTCTTCATCATCAGGAATCCAAAAGGTAAGGCCAGTCCGATAAGGAGGGCAATCAGGTATACCATTTGTACATTGGGCGAAACAGGACGTGTCCCAACCATCTTGGCCGGTTCTATGATGATGTTGTCGGGCATGTTGGATGCCTGGGTGATTTTTGCTTCGGCACGTTTTTCGAGCAGGTAGTTGTAAATGGCATCATTTAACCTGTACTTGCGCTCAATGCCTCCGAGTTGCCGCTGAGTCACAGGCAGACGGCTGATGGCGGACTCAACCTTGCGGATACGCTTGTTCATCTCATCGATTGAGATTTCGGTTGTCTTTCTTACAGCAGCAATGTTTTCAATAATGGTTTTTTTGGTATTCTCGATTTGAATGGTCAGTTTTTGTACAAGCGGATTAAGCTCCTGGTTATTCTGGATGAGGTTTGATCGCTGTGCCTGGGCAGTTATTAATTCCGACATCAGGTCATTCAGCAGCTGATCAGGGATACCCATGGAAGCAGGCACTGTCATGTTGGAGAAATCGTCGTTATTATTCAAATAATCAGACACATAGTCATAATATCTTTTGCGGGTTGTCAATTCAGCCATCTGGTTCTGCAGATCCATGTATTGTGTAGTGATTCCTGTGGCCTGTTCAGTCACATTCAACAACTGGTTCGATGAGCGGAAACGCTGCAGATCATCCTCTGTCAGGCTCAATGAATCAGAAATTTCGCCAAGCTGCTTTTCAATATAATTGATGGCAATACCGGCAGCGTGATTCTTTCTTTCCAGGTTTTGCTGCGAATATACATCCATGATTTCGTTAACGATATCTTTACCCTTTTTCACGGAGGGAGACTTAAAAACAATCTCAATTACCGTTGCCAGTTTGTCGATTACTTTGAATCCCAGCTGCTTTCTAAGCACATCCGAAAGCGAAGCAACATCATTGAACATAAAACTATAGGAGAAATCCTCAGAATAAGCATAATCCCTTGTTGAGTCAAGTTGAACGATGAAAGCAAGATCCTCAGTCTCGATCAACTTTCCTGATTCACCGTATTCCTGATATTTCCATTTCTTCTGCACATTATTGACCTCGCCGGTATTGAGGTCCTTAAATTTTACCTTCTTTCCTCTGGCCCTGATCTCAAAATGACTGTTGTCCTGGATGGATATTTTAAACCTTACATTCACAGGCTGGACATGGTTCTGCAAAACCAGGATATGGAATGGCGCCTGACCATATGCGTCTTGCTGTTTCAATCCTGTCTTCAGGTAATAGCCTGTTGTAAGATCCAGATTCTTAATGGTTTGTTCCAAAACAGGCGAAGACTTCAACACCCAGAGTTCATTTTGAAAATTCTTGTTGACACCAAATAAACTGCTGTTAAGGAAATCATTCATATTCCCGGTTGGCTTTTGTGTATCTTCCTTGATCAAAAGTGAGGAAGATATCTTGTACCTGGATTCCATGAACCGGATTGCCACAAACGCCAGAACCATGGCAACAACAACGCAGACCACGAACATTTTGTAGTTTCTGGTAATCAGCTGAATGAATTGCTTAAGATCGCTATCATCCTGATTGGCTATGAGTCGGTTAGGTGTCATATTCATGCATTATAAGCCTGTATTGGTTACTGCTGATCAATAACTGACCACAACAATATGGCAGTGGTAATGGTAGAAATTACAACTGCATAAGGGAATTGCCGCATATTCCAGAATTTCTTCGGCAAGGGTTTAACATAAATAATATCATTGGGCCGAATGTAATAGTAATCGGATGCCAGAACATCCGATGTGGACAGATTGACAGGGATGCGAATATTCTTCCCGTTTTCATTCCTTGTAAGAATAACATCCTTTCGGTTACCGTAATCGGTAATATCGCCGGCGAACCCGATGGCATCATAAATGGTCAGTTTATCCTGTGAATAGGCAAAATGTCCCGGGTGCAGCACTTCTCCCAATACGGAAACATAACGGTTCACCAGTTTCACCGAAACCACCGGTTGACTTAATATGTTGGCTAAAGCCTTTGTAATTGCTTCACTGACCTGTGTTGTGGTCTTATCCTGCACTTCAATTCTCCCGATCACAGGCAGAAGGAGGTAGCCTTCCTTATCAACGGTATATGCCATCAAGGAAGCCCCGTAGGGCTGAATTGTGGCTATATTCATATACTGTACGGAATTTGCCACGGAAAAAATGCTGGCAGTGGGATCATCCAGACTGTTGATCTGTATATAAAGTTCATCGTTGGGCTTTAGTCTGTAATCCTCGATTTTTGCTTCCTGAAATTCTTTGATGGTCGTGCTGTCATCCTGCAGGTACTCAACGTCGCGCTGTGTGACACAGGCAGAAGCTAATAGGATGAAAACCAAAAAAACAAAGGATGAATAGCTGACAAATAAAAGAGAATCCGGGCGGTTGATTCTGGATTTCATCTGGTTGGGGCTTTGGGGTTATACTTGCAAATATAGGTCTTTGGGACATAATACCTGCCTGGAGCATGAGCCTATTTGATCAACTGGTTAATTTGAATGTTGAATGGCAAAGTTGCTGTGACCAGTGACAAAAATTGCAGATTTATCTGATTAGAATCAATCTAAACGTTTTGTATGTCAGATATTTGCAAATATAAGCGACTGGCATCTCACAGACTATTAAACTCGCATAAATAGGGAAGTTGGGGATGCGATCATCCTATTTGCGAAGGGTTTTACCGGTAGCTGAAATGCTTATTCTGTCTTTTAACTCAATGATCTGTGGTACTTTATACAGGGCAAGCCTTGCTGCACACCATGATTTAATAGTGTCAACAGTCACAGCAGCAGTATCCCGGATCACCACCGTGGCTTTCATTGATTCACCAAGGATTTCATCAAATACTGCATCAATGGTACAATCTATCACCTGTGGCATAAGCATGATCACCTCTTCGATCTCTTTTGGACTCACGCGACGTCCGCCAATTTTAAAGATCTCCTTTTTTCGGGCGGTAAGATAAATAAAACCTTCATCATCAACCGTAGCAAGATCGCCTGTATAAAGCCATCCCTTCTTCAAAGTCAGTCCCGTTAATTCCGGATCTTTATAATAACCTTGCATGATGTTTTCGCCCCTCGCCAGGATTTCGCCGGTCTCGCCTGGTTTTACCGGGTTGCCATGTTCATCTGCCACCTTAAGTTCTACTCCCGGGATGGCTTTTCCACATGAACCTATTTTCTCCGGCAATCTTTCAGGAGGAAGCCAGGAGAGTCTTGCGGTGGCCTCGGTTTGTCCGTACATTACAAAAAAACGGATATCCGGAAAAGCATTTATGAATTCACTGATGAATGCGTTATGGAGTTTGCCACCGGCCTGCGTAACATATCTAAGATCAGGGAAGCGGGTTGATCTGAAAGAATCGGATTTTCTAAGGAGTATCTGGAAATGACTGGGAACACCTGCAAATCCCGTGCATTTGAAGCGCTTGAGGTCGTTTATAACACCACCCAGCATGATGAACATGTTGTTCAGAACAATACTTCCACCCACCCGGAGATGTGTATGCAACAGTGACAACCCGTAGCAATAATAAAAAGGCAGCACAACGAGCATGGTGTCCTCCTGTCGCAGGCCCAGGTATTCAATGATTGACCCGGTATTGGCTATCAGGTTCCCGTGGCTGATCATCACTCCTTTGGGTTCACCTGTTGAACCTGAAGTAAAAATGATTTCAGCAAGCTGACCGGATGGCATAACATCGGTCATAATTATGCTTGTTGAATTATCGCTGATAATCCTGCGCACCATTTCTTCATCAAAGATGCGATCATTCGTAAAATCAATTCTTTTGGCGAGGTGCGTGGTTGTGAAGGTCAGCTTTGACAGGCACTTATCCTTGATAAAATCGAGGTTTCCTTGCTCAATCTCCGGGTTCAACGGAACAACAACATTACCTGATTTGATGATCGCCAGATAGGCGACAACAAAGAATATGGAATTCGGAGCCAGGAGGAGGATATTCTGATTCTGTCCATAGTTTGCCGACAAATAGTCTGCAAGTTTCAGGCTTCGGGTGTATAGTTCACGCAGGGAGATAGTCTCTCCGGGGCCAAGGATAAAGTTTTTCTCCAGGAGAGAGGTGTTTTCGAAGAGGTAGTTGAACGCGTTCATGTAAAAAGCTAATAGGGTTCAGACTTCGGGCTGAATACTTATCAATGATCTACGCATAAAGTGCGTAAATTGTTACCGGAAGAAATGCCAATAAGTTTATTCCCTGATCGGTGCCAGTCGTAAATACTCAGTGGTACGCTGCTTTCTCTCAAAGTTGACAAAAACACTCTTTACCTGCTCCGGTGTCAGCTCCATGACCGGTGCAACCTCATCCGGTTCATATCCTTTTTCAAAAGCGTACCACAACAGGTCCATCTGCCGGAAAGGCATCTGGTAGAAAAATTCTTCCTGTGTTTGTTCGGCTGTATAGGTGTCAGTTGTGGGTGTCCTGTCAATTATTTCCTGTGGAACATCCAGGTAACGGGCCAACTGGTAAACCTGGTCCTTGTACAAATGTCCTATGGGCATTACATCGGCTCCGCCATCGCCATATTTGACAAAAAAGCCCTGTTCCACTTCATGCTTATTGGGAGTTCCTATTACCGCATAATGAAGTCGTTCAGCATGATAATACAACATGGACATCCGGCATCGCTGTTTAAAATTCGAAGATGCTTCAATCTGCTTAAATTCAGCTGCCGGGAGACGTCTTGAGGATTCATTGCCTTTACTGTCAACGATGGTCAGGGAAAAAAGCGGAGGCAGATTTGTATAAAGCCCGGAACTCTTCACACCAATTTTCATTTTATACGTAGCGGGATCATATTCAGGAAAAACCCTCTTGACAGCCTCATCTCGCCTACTATAGCATCCAAAACCCTCCAGCGCCCCGGTAATATTTTCAGTAATAGCCTGAATACCAAATTTATCCGCTAGTTTTTGGGCCAATATTGCACTTTCGTTGCTGGAATCCTTTTCCGGGAGCATAATGCCAAGAACCCGTTCCGGTCCGAATGCACGGGTAGCTAATGCTAGGGTCAGTGACGAATCGATGCCGCCGGAAATACCCACGACAGCACCGAACCGGTGCAATCTTTCAGTAACATTGTGTCTGAGCATGCTGATGATCTGGTTGCATTCCGTTTCCAGGTCGGTTATGACCAGAATGTCTTTGTTAAATGGCCTTTTCATATGTTCATTCATAGGTTTTTTCTTAAATGATCAATTAAAAACAGGGTTATCCTCAACAAATATGCGGCATTGTCTCAATTCAGACAGGGCCGGCCGGTGGCTATCCCTGAGAATATACTGATGAACCAGTAATTGCGTGGAAATGACACCTGACAGGGCCATATTTTCCACTTCAGTAACCAGGCTGCTCGTCCGGGTCTTTTCAAGCAGTCTTTGAATGGCGGGGTAAGTGAAGATGCCTGTCCGGAGTATGTCTTTTTCACCGAGCAGATCTTGCACATAGTTCTGCCCTGAATCAGAAAAGAAACCGCCTGCCACAGGTGCCCTGTATGCCTGCTTGGGGCGTTTCAGGACACTCGGAGGAAGATGTCCATGCATCATGCTCTTCAGGATATATTTCTCATTCAGACCATGCATTTTAAACTGGGGGGGGAGAGAGGCTGCAAATTCAACTACCCTGTAATCGAGAAAGGGATACCGGCCTTCAACCGAGTTGGCCATAGCCATGCGGTCACCCTGTGAAGATAAGAGATAACCCGACATAAAGAGAAAAACTTCCAGCCACTGCGCTTTGCTGAGCCTGCTATAACTGTCAAAATTGTCCGGAAGCCAGGATGTCAGATCGTCCTGGTACTCATATCCATCGAGAGTTGACCTTATTTCGGGTGAAAGAAAATTCAAAAGTGCAGAAGTATTATGCCAACGCAGGAAATGTGAATAGTAAGGTGACGCTGTTTCATTCAGTTTATAGCCAAAGAATAACCTCAGCATGGATTTGTTCCGGCCCTGAAACTGAGCCAGGTAAGGATATAATTTGTTCAGCAGCAATGGCCTGATCTTCGAATCGGGCTGTCGCGACCAAAACTCTCTGATGATCCCCTCCTTGAAAATATCATATCCGGCCAGCATCTCATCGGCGCCTTCCCCTGTAATAACAACCTTGATGTTGTTTTCCCTTACTTTTTTTGCCAGGCAGAACATGGGTACGGGAGCGGTGCGCAAAACCGGAATCTCGGAATGCCACACGACCTCAGGGAAGTATTTGCCGATGTCCTCACGGGTGCATGTATAGGCATAATGACGCGTACCGAGGTATTCTGAAACTTCTTGCTGATAGGGGGTTTCATCAAATTCACCGTCTTCAAAACCAATGGAGAAGGTCTGTAGGGTTGCAGGTTCAACCCTTTTGATCAGTGCCGTTGTGGCGCTTGAATCAAGGCCGCCACTCAAATATGCAGCAACAGGCACATCTGCCCTGAGTCTTAACCTGACTGAATTAGTTAAAAGCCTTTCCAGTTCTTCCTGAGCATCATGGAATGATCCTTTGAAAAGAGATTCCGGTTCAGCCGGAAAACGCAGTGACCAGAAAGACTGTATCAGCGTTTTTTTCCGTGTTACTTTCATGAAATGACCAGGGGGCAGTTCAAAAACTTTTTTAAAGATGGTTCTTGGTGTTATCGTGGTCCATAATGTGAACACTTGTGAAAGCGATACCGGATCAACCTCGGCTTTTACAGCGGGATGCTCGAATAGTGTTTTTATTTCAGAACCGAAAACAAGGGTATTGTCAGTCCAGGTATAAAATAGCGGCCGTATGCCCATACGGTCCCTGGCAATAAACAACTCTTCTTTTACTTTATCCCATATGGCAAATGCAAACTGACCGTTCAGCCTGTTCAGACACTCGGTACCATATGCCAGGTAGGAATTCAGCAAAACCTCTGTGTCGCTCCCCGTCCTGAAGGTAAATCCTTTTTGAATCAACTCCTCCTTCAGTTCCAGATAATTAAATATTTCACCGTTGTAAGCAATCCAGAAATTCCCGTCGCTTGAAGATAAAGGCTGTTGTCCTGTTTTCAGGTCTATAATACTAAGCCTTACACTACCCAGGGCCAGGCATGTATTGAGGTAGATACCGCTTTCATCAGGTCCGCGGTATTGTATCCTGGAAAGCATCCTGCTTAATAACCGGGCTGCATCTTCAACTGGCCCGGAACGATTAAATACTCCGGCTATTCCACACATGTTGGTTTTGGTAAATCGCGATAAACCAACTAAGTGACATCTATTTCGGTTTTCTTTCCGATATACCTGGTGATCGAGTCTATTGACTCAAAATTTTCCTCAACCAGGTCTTCGTCGCCAGGTTTGATTCCAAACGTTTCTTCAATAAAATCGATCAGGAGGACAAAAGCCATTGAGTCAAAGATACCTTCCTTAAAGAGCAATGTCTGAGGTGTCAACATCTGCAGATCTATGTGGGTGTTTTTACCAATATACTCAACTACCTTTCTTTCAATCAGGGTCTTGTCAATTGTCATCTGGTTATTATTAAGGATTTTATCCAACCATAAAAATATAAAAAAAACTGTATCTGTATTCGTTAAAAGCTTTATTTTCAATAAACAGCATGTTTCAGTTGTCCAACAACCATTAATTGATGATGAAAAATGAAATCCGGTTCAGGGTTTCGTAACTTTAAATACACTTTGATCATTGTCATCGGATATTACCAGAATATAGAAGCCGGCAGACAGAGAGGATATATCCAGTGCCAGCTGGTCATCAGCTGCAGCAGGCTGCCTGAATAACAGTTCACCGTGGAGATTGTACAATTGTATAGACCGGTGCAGGCTGAATTCATGAAAACTGATTCTTAATTCCGAATGGATCACCGTGATGACCGGTGGTTTTAAGCTACCTGCTGAGGTCAACCCGTCAGGGATCTCCTGGTTGGTAATATTGATGACCATTGACCCGGAAATACCGGACCCGTCGTTAGCGGTGGCAGTAGCTGTTACTGAACCATTTCCCACGGCAGTAACAAGTCCGGATGAATTGATGTTTGCCTGTCCGGTTCCGTTAACAATGGTCCAGGTGACGCTTTTGTCGGAAGCATCAGCCGGGATGACCGAAACAACTAACTGTAAGGTTCCGCTTTTTGTTGTAATTGCTGAGTTTTCACCTTCCCCGGTCACAGTGATGCCGGTTACCGGTATGGCAATCACTGGTTTGTTCCATCCGGCCAGACTGGCCCAGAGCCACCAGGCTGCAATACCTTTTCTCTGGCAATTAAGTGATTGAGAATGGGCACATTCCCCGGAATAAAAGCAACTATCCGGATGCAAAGTGCTCCATTGCACGGCCCAGTTGGCATCCTGAGAACCATCACCATCCGAATCAAAGTCGCAATTGTCCGTAGCCAGTAATTCCATATAATTTACTTCGCCATATGGCGCATAGCTTTCAATGTCAGCGAAGTCAAACAGAATCTTGTTGTTATTCCGGCAGAAGGTCCTGATTTGTTCATTTCTTAAATGTAGCTTGCCGGTCGGACCTTTGCCATCGAGATGACCGGTCATGTATACGAATTTCTTATCCGGAAAATCCTGTTCCAGCTGATTCATCTGATCAAGATATATGTTGACGTGATTCTCTTCTGCATAGCTCAGTTCTCCGCACCACGACCATATGATAACGTTCACATCTGCGTTGGCAGGCTTAAGCAGGTACTCCCTTGTAAGGGTATCCCATTTGTAAAAATTCGGATTGCCCAGATCAATCGAATAGGAGGCAAAATAGTCATGCAGATCCAGTGATCCTTCTGAACCTCCGTTGCTAAAAGCATAATTGTCTCCGTAATGGCTGTAAATACCTTCCATTCCCGAAATCAGCTGGCTGCCATGAGAGGTATGGCCGTATGCAATATGAAGCTTCGACCTGGCTGAATCGACCCAGTTTGCAGGGATCTTGTTAAGGTAAGTACAATCATGATCAATAATCAGGGGAGATTGCGCATGCAGACTGATGCAGAAATACACAATCAACAGGGCTGGTAAGAATCTTTTCATGACCGAATGGGACTGATGGAAAGTAATTGAACGCCGGTATGCAACAGAAAAGAGAGATTGCATACTTTACCAGCTATAAAGGTAACAATTCGCTTTAAATTGAAAATAAATTGGCCAGTGTTTTTAAAGATAGTTCAGGACACATCCTAAATAAGCTGGAAAATCTATATATTAGCCAGACAGTTCAATTATTGAAACAATAGCTGATATGAAAGCCCGTGATAATCCTTTTCATATTTTAATAATTGCAGTTGCAGCATTATCATTATTGTCATTAATATACGGTTGTAATAAGCCACAAAAGCCAAATCATATGTCGGGATCAACAAATATCCTGTTCCTTCACCACAGCACTGGCAAGGTGATTTTACTTGGAAATACGTCAAGAATAATCTATAAACTGGGCTTTAAGGGTGGAATCGATAAATTGTTTGCCGATTCAAATAAAAAGAACGGCACCAATTACAGGTTTTCAAGCCAGTATTTCCCGAAACAGGAAATATATGGCTGGAAGAACTATCCTTTTGATTACTACAACATATGGGTCAGGAATGCCGGTGACCGGCCTTTCCAGGATGAACCCACGCTTGAGATCCTGACAAAAACGTACAACGTAATTATTTTTAAGCATTGTTTTCCGGTAAGTAACATTGTGGAGGGCAAAGGAGCTCCTGATATTGATTCGGAAGAAAAGACGCTTGAGAATTATAAATTGCAATACGGGGCGCTTAAAGAAAAACTGAAACAGTTTCCTGAGACCAAATTCATTGTATGGACAGGTGCCGCCCTGGTGAAGAATGAAACCAGTGAGGGAAATGCCATAAGGGCCAGGGAGTTTTTCAACTGGGTTGTCAATGAATGGGATGAGCAGGGTGACAACATCTACCTGTGGGATTTCAGAAAGCTGGAAACCGAAGGTGGCTTGTATCTGCCTGATAAATTTGCCAATTCAGCCAATGATTCACATCCTGCAAAAAGCTTTGCTGCAAGCGTGATGCCCTTGTTTTACCAGCGAATTATTGATGTCATCGAAAACCGGGGTGACAGTGGCAGTATAACGGGGGAGAACGATTAAATCTTTCAGAAAGGTTTTACAAATTTGAATGCAGTTGATTTTCCCTTCCCTGTCAGTACTACAACATAGGCCTTTGGTGGCAGGGAGGATATAGAAATCACACAGGTATTGTCAATTACCGGTTCGGTCAGAAGTATGTTCCCGGAAATATCCAGCAGCCTCACCAGTGAAAAATCCTGATCCCTTTGGGTGGAAATCGTTAGCTCGGATGGACTACACTGCCAGCTAAAGGGCTTTAGATCATCCTGTTCCTGATCATTAAATCCGGACTGGTTTGTAATTACAACATTCAGCAAACCGATAACACCCGAACCATCCATGGCAGTTGCCCTTGCAATTACCTCACCCCATGAAGCAGCCGTCAGCAGTCCCCCTGAACTGATGTCGGCACGCCCGGTGACGTTTTGTACGGTCCATGTAACGGACTTATTATGGGCATTATTGGGAAATATCTGTGCGTAAAGCTGCAAAGTACCCCCGATTGCCGGTATTCTGGTCTCAAAACCTTCACCGTAAACTACAATCGACGTAATGGTAACGGTGCCCTGTGAAATCGTAATGACCATGGAGCCGGTGATTCCGGAACCATCTGTGGCCGTAGCAGTGGCCGTAACGGTACCATCAGCTATCGGAGAAACGAGTCCTGTACCGCTTATTGTTCCCTGTCCAGTACCATTTGCCAATGACCAGGTAACGTTTTTGTTGGTGGCATAGGCAGGCAGAACGGCAGCGGATAATTGCAGTGTTCCGTTGTTTGCAGAGATAATGGAAGAGCCACCCGCCCCGGTTACGGTTATCGAAGAGACGAGTATGATCTGATTGGATAGGGTGATCACCAGGGATCCGCTTATACCTGAACCGTCTGTGGCACTTGCCCTGGCCGTCACTGTTCCATTGGTCTGGGCTGTCAAGAGACCGGAAGCACTGATGGTAGCTTGTCCGGTACCATTGATGACCGACCAGGCCACTGTTTTGGTTGTGGCGTTCGATGGCAGAACAGTTGCCGACAATTGCAGGGTCCCGTTGTCGGTTGTTATGGTGGTTGCACCACCTGCACCGGTGACAGTAATGGAAGACACCCACACCAGCTGGTTCGTGATTGTAATGACCATCGAACCTGAAATACCTGTACCATCATTGGCAGTAGCTCTGGCGGTCACCGTGCCATTGGCGAAAGCGGTAACGAGACCGCCGGCACTAATCAATGCCTGGCCGGTTCCACTGACCAGCGACCAGGTGACTGATTTTGTGGTGGCATTGGAAGGTGATATAGTTGCCGTTAATTGCAGCGTACCCCGGTTGGTCGTGATGGTATTGGCTCCGCCGGCTCCTGTAACGGTAATACCGGTCACAGGTATCACCTGGTTGGAAATGGTAATGGAGATGGATCCAAAGATACCAGAACCGTCGACAGCCGTTGCCCTGACAATTACTGTGCCATTGTCAACGGCGGTAACCTGACCGGTAGTACTGATCGTTGCCAGCGTACTGCCGCTTACAATTGACCATGACACCGAATCGTTAGTGGCATTTACAGGTGTTATGGCTGCACTGAGCTGTAATTTTCCGCCGTCAGTATTGATGGTGCTCAGCCCGCCCGCACCGGTAACAACAATCCCCGTAACCAGAATGGGCTGGTCTGTAATGGTTATCAGGAGTGAGTCCTTTATTTCGGAGCCATCATTGGCCGTGGCCTTTGCCGTGACAGTACCCTTTGCAACTGGCGTGAGCAATCCCGAGTTGCTGATGGTGGCTTGTCCCGTGCCGTTAACAACTGACCAGGTCACTGTTTTATTGGTCGCAT
>WSSedA1B3DRAFT_1000429_pt1 | contig 12163 bp, 10 predicted proteins | sample WetSurSiteA1Bulk_FD_9468 | JGI IMG/M metagenome (IMG submission 9468)
TGCGGTTGAATGCATATAGTGCCATCAGGGCTTTTATGCGCAATAATCTTCTGCTTATCATTAATAAAGAACCTCAGATATTGGCTGCAAAAATAACCTTTTTCCGTTACCTTCAAAACAGGTAGTTAAATTTTGGGCGTATTTGGAGGGTCTTGTTTTGATTTTAAAAATAATTGTTACATTTGACAATCAAAACACTAGCCTAACCTAAACCTAAACCTAAACTGACTGAGAAATGGAAGAAGAAGCCGGAATTAAGGAGGTCATAATCGGGAACAATGAAAAAAACCTGAAGGAAGAGATTTACACCAAGGTGGTAAGAGCCGGAAAAAGAACCTATTTTTTTGATGTCAAGGCTACACGGAAAGATGACTACTACCTGACTATTACCGAGAGCAAAAAGCGACTTGGTAAAGAAGGAAAGATCTTTTATGAAAAGCACAAGATCTTCCTCTACAAAGAAGATTTTGAAAAATTTGCTGACGGATTGGACGATGCTGTTACTTTTATTGGTAATGGCATAAACGAAGTAAAAACAGAAACAACACATTCAAAAGAAGAAACAAAACAGGACCCAGTTGATCTTTCTGCCGGGGAATTTACAAATATTGATTTTGACGACCTTGGCAAAAAATAAGAAGTATCTTTCTTAATGGTAGACTATATCCTGTTAATATTAGCTATTGTCCTTCTTATTCTTGGGATAATAGGCTGTCTGGCACCTGTACTGCCAGGTCCACCATTAAGCTATTTAGGTCTGATATTACTCCACTGCACAAAATTTGCTGATTTTTCAACTACTATTCTGGTTACCCTTGCAGCAATTGTTGTAGTCGTATCAATTCTCGATTATATTGTTCCGATATGGGGAACCAAAAAATTCGGTGGATCAAAATATGGTACAAGGGGTGCCACGGTTGGACTGATCATAGGATTTTTTCTGGGGCCTCCGGGGATCATCATCGGCCCGTTAGTCGGAGCCATTGTTGGTGAGCTCATATTTAAGGATGACATGAAATATGCAATCAGGGCCGGATTCGGATCACTCCTGGGATTTCTGACAGGAATCGGATTAAAGCTTGCTACATCATTTGTAATAACTTTCTACTTCGTGAAGGAGTGGATCGCCTGACGACTCCAGACTCACGACGCACGACTTAGGTTCAATAGAGTCTTCAGTCTTAATTGATTTTTCGTGGGTCGTTTGTCTTGTTGCGTGTGTCGTTAGTTTCCCAGTGTTGCAACCATCACCGCCTTGATCGTATGCAGCCGGTTTTCAGCCTCGTCAAAAACTATCGAGTGTTTTGATTCAAAGACGTCCTCGGTCACTTCCATGCCGTCAAGTCCGAATTTACGATATATTTCCTCCCCTACTTTCGTTTCCCTGTTGTGAAATGCCGGAAGACAATGCAGAAACTTAACATCCGGATTTCCGGTTTTTTTTATGACATCCATGTTAACCTGATATGGTTTCAGAAGGTTAATTCTTTCTTCCCATACTGAATCAGGTTCGCCCATTGATACCCAAACATCGGTATAAAGGAAATCCACCCCCTTTACTGCCTCCCCGACATTATCGGTGATATTGATCTTTGCGCCGGTTACTTTTGCAATAGATTTGCAGGTGGAAACAAGCTCTTTGCCCTGCTGGAATGCTTTTGGTGCTGCCGTTCTGAAGTCCATCCCCATTTTGGCTGCACCAACCAACAGGGAGTTTCCCATATTGTAACGGGCATCGCCCAGGTAACAAAATGATATCTTGTCAAGAGGTTTAGCTGAATGTTCGAGCATCGTCATAAAATCAGCAAGTATCTGGGTTGGATGAAATTCATTTGTAAGTCCGTTCCAGACCGGCACACCGGCATACTTTGCAAGCTCTTCAACAATCTCCTGTCCATAACCCCGGTATTCGATACCATCGAACATTCTGCCAAGCACTCTTGCAGTATCCTTCATCGATTCTTTTTGTCCAATCTGCGAACCACTGGGTCCCAAATATGTAACCAGCGCTCCCTGGTCGAAAGCGGCCACTTCAAAAGCGCACCTTGTTCTTGTGGATGATTTTTCAAAGATCAGGGCAATGTTCTTACCCTTAAGATGTTGTTTTTCAGTTCCTGCCTTTTTGGATGTCTTAAGATCAGTGGCGAGGTCCAGCAGATATTTTATTTCTTCAGGTTTGTAGTCAAGAAGCTTCAGAAAATGATGGTTATGGAGATTAATTGGCATTTGTAAATAAGGTTTAAAGGTTTAGAGGTGTAAAGGCATAAAGGCGCAAGAATTAAAATAATTCAAAATCAAAAAGATGATTATTTATAGAATCAAAATTAGTGTTTTTTTTTATTGTTAACGAAGTCCATATTCCATTGTGCCCTTTTGCCTTTGAGCCTTTGCGCCTTAATGCCGTTATGCCTTAGCTTTCATACTCCATTGTGATCTTTGATCCATATTTCTTATCTGCTAGTTTAAACGCTTCGGTGATAACACTCATACGACCACCTTTCTTAATGAAGTTGAGGCATGCTTCGATTTTCGGTGCCATGCTCCCCTTTGCAAACTGACCCTCAGTCAGGTACTTAAGGGTATCAGCATAATTGAGGAATTCCTTTATTTCCTGGTTTGGCTTTTTGTAATTAATGTATATGTAGGGCACATCTGTAAGGATGTAGAATTCATCGGCTCCGATAAGGGTTGCAAGCAATGATGACGCGAGGTCCTTGTCAATTACAACCTCAGCTGGCCTTACATCATTCTTTTCATCGATATATACGGGCACTCCGCCTCCCCCGGCTGCGATAACAATATTCCCCTGTATCGCGAGATCCCTTATAATTGAATTATTCATTATATTAATCGGAACAGGAGAAGGTACAACTCGTCTGAAACCGCCTTCAATCTTGACCTCCTCCCTGAATATCCATCCCTTTTTTGCAGCCATCTCATCAGCTTCCGATTTAGTATATATCTTTCCTATCCGTTTCTGCGGATCATTAAAAGCCGGGTCATTTTTATCAACAATTACCTGTGTAACAATGCAGATAACATTCTTGCTTATCCTGTATTTATTCAGGACATTCCTGAACATCCTTTCAATCATGTATCCAATGCCACCCTGTGAATCAGCAACACAAATATCAACAGGCATCTGGGCAATGTTATACATCTGTTCACCAGCATCATTCCGCATAAGTATATTTCCCACCTGAGGACCATTCCCATGTGTTATCACAATATTGTACCCTTCGTTAATAAGAAAAACAAGGTTTTCGAGTGTCAGGGTAGTGTTTTCTTCCTGTTCATCAATTGTCCCTATCTGATCACCGCGAAGAAGTGCATTACCTCCTAAGGCAATCACTGCCAGTTTCTTCCCCATAATAAAACAATAAATGTTCAACGCCTGATCCCAGGTCTGTATAATAAACCGCTTAAAAATTAGTTATTATCTGAGGCACAAAGCTATCAATTTCTCTGAATAGGTCTGAGCAGGATTCTTTCGGAAAATAGAAAAACCAATATGTTAAAAAACATAATTTCGTTTTTAAAGCATAATTGTCTGAGGGCCTGATACAAGTTAAAAAAATTAATTAATTTTACATTTTTCAAGTTAAATCGAAGTTAGTGAGATCGGGAACCGCACTTCTTTCAGCATTACTTTTCATTTTTGTTTTTACCGCGTGTAACGAATCTGGAGTTAAGACCCTGCATCAGGGAGAGATTCATTATGATGTTCAGTATGAAGGTCATGTTACCCTGATGCCTAAAGATCTTATGCCGAAGAATCTTATAGTGTTGTTCAAGAACGATAATATCATCTATGAGCTGGTTTCACCTTTTGGCAATTCAGGTATTATTAATTTATCCAATCCCTCAAAGGAGATCTATGACACTTATCTGAGCTTATTCACAATCAGGTATTATTATGCATCGAAACCCGGAGAGCTTTATCCGGGATTTGAGGCTATGAGTGGGATGGAAGTAAGAAAGACATCTAAGACCGCTGACATATGCGGTTTCAAATGCAAAAATGCAGAAGTCACATTCCCTTTCGACCGTTCCAAAATTTATAATGTCTGGTACACCGAAGAAATCCCTGTTAAGAATCCAAATGCATCAACTCCTTTCAATGAGATAGATGGAGTCCTGATGAGCTTTTTCTTTTTTATTGGCCGCTCTGAATTTCATTTTGAAGCCCAGAATGTTTACAAGAAAGATATCCCCGATGAAACATTTGAAAGGAAAGAAAAATTTAAGCAGGTTTCCAAAAAAGATATAAATAAGTTTATCAATAAGATGGTAAGCCTGTAAAGGGCAGAGGGCAAAGAGCAAAGGGCATAATGCAAAGGTTTACATTATCAATTCCCCCTTTGAAGCGGTCCGAGCGAAAAGAGGCTTTTGATGCAGCCCATAGCGAGCTAGTCTGCAGGGTAAGGGGGATGTTAATAACCCTTTAAAACCATCCAATAATCCCAAACTTTATTTCCTTCCCTCATCTCTTCTTCAAATTTATTACCTTTGGGGTGCTTTTTTTAGCTGCGACTGAAGGAATAATTGATTTGAAATGAAGAAAGATAAAGAAGTTAATGGCAAGAAGACAGCAAAGGACAAGGCGAAATCCAAATCTTTTTTTACTGATGAAAGAATTAAGTTCATATTTGGAATTCTGATTACCGGATTCGCATTATATCTTCTTCTTGCCTGTGTAGCATACCTTTTCTGGTGGAAGACCGACCTTAGCCTGTCAGATTCACAGGTTGTTTCAAATGCTGATGTTAATGTAAAGAACTGGTCGGGAAAGAGTGGTCATTTCCTGGCAAAAATGATAGTCGGTTTTGGGTTTGGGTACGGGGCTTTCTTCATTCCTCTTATTTTCGGAGCGATAGGGTTATACCTTCTGAGTTTTCCCAAAATCAACCTCTGGAAGATCATTACAAAATTCACTTTTGCAGCCATTATTCTTTCTCTTATACTTGGATATATCTTTGGAAAAGCAGGGGGATATCTCGGAAGCGGCCCGGGTGGTGCTCAGGGATTTAAAATAACAGAATGGCTGAATTCATTCGCCGGCAAAATTGGTACCGGAGTAATTTTGTTGTTTACCGCTGTTGCTTATCTTATTTTCGCCCTGAGGTTCAAACCTGAAACATTTACCAGGACAATACCCGGAACAATTAAAAACATAATACCCGGAATTAAGACCAATACCTCAGCCGGAGAATCGGTAGAAGATATAAAAGGTACAGCTGATGAAGCTGCCGCTGAATCTGAGAATGATGATGAGCCGGATATTGAGGATGAGGAAGAAGTGGAATTTGTAGTAAAGCACGCAACAAGGGAGTATAATGAAGCCGATATCAACCGCGGATCAATCATTCACATAATAGATAAAAATGAGCCTCATAAAGATGTCCCTGTTAATGTTCCGATAGAAATCAAGAAACCTGAGGCTACCGATATACTCCCTGATCATGAAGTTGAGAAAATAATTGAGAACTATGATCCGCATCTTGACCTTTCAAGATATAAATTCCCGCCTGTTTCAATACTTACTGATCATAAATCAGGTATCGAATTTGACGACAAGGAGGTTTTTGAAAATAAAGAAAATATTGTAAAGACGCTTGGTGATCATAAGATAAGCATAAGACAGATATCAGCTACGGTCGGTCCGACAGTGACTCTTTACGAGATTGTACCGGAACGCGGGGTCAGGCTGGCGAGAATTAAATCGCTTGAGAATGACATTGCGTTAAATCTTTCAGCTCTGGGTATAAGAATCATTGCTCCGATCCCGGGAAGAGGAACTGTGGGTATTGAAGTCCCTAACAAGAATCCTGAGATTGTTTCGATGAAATCCCTTATCACATCCAAAGCTTTTCAGGAAACAAAATATGATCTTGCCCTGGCGCTCGGGAGGACAATCACAAATGATCCTTTCATTGTGGATCTTACAAAAATGCCCCATCTGCTGGTTGCTGGGGCGACAGGACAGGGTAAATCAGTGGGTATAAATGCAATAATAACATCTCTCCTTTATAAAAAACATCCGTCGGAGGTGAAGTTCGTGCTGATCGATCCCAAGCGCGTTGAATTACCGTTATACGCAAAAATAGAACGTCACTTCCTGGCAAAACTCCCCGGCGAGGAAGACGCCATAATCACCGACACTCAAAAAGTTATTAACACCCTTAATTCTCTATGCATCGAGATGGATAACCGCCTTGAGCTTTTAAAAGATGCCCAGTCGCGTAATATCAAAGAATACAATGAGAAATTTATCTCAAGAAGACTAAATCCGGAAAAAGGTCACAGATATCTTCCATATATTGTTCTGATAATTGATGAATTCGCAGATCTTATTATGACTGCAGGAAGAGAAATAGAGCCTCCGATCGGAAGGCTTGCACAGCTTGCAAGGGCAATTGGGATCCATCTGATAATTTCGACACAGCGACCTTCGACTAATATTATCACCGGCTTTATTAAAGCCAACTTCCCAACCAGGATTGCTTTCAGGGTATTCTCTTCTATCGATTCAAGAACAATAATTGATGCGACAGGGGCCGACAGGCTGGTAGGACGAGGTGATATGCTTGTATCGACTGGTGCTGAACCGGTAAGGGTTCAATGTGCATTTATCGACACGCCCGAGATAGAAGAGCTTACCGAATTCATAGGATCTCAGCAGGGCTACCCCGACGCTATGCATCTGCCGGAATATATCGACGACAGCGAAATCGGAACGCAGGAAGTTGACCTCCGAAAAAGGGATCCAATGTTCGATGAAGCTGCCAGACTTGTTGTTCAGCACCAGCAGGGATCCACTTCTCTTATTCAGAGGAAACTATCCATAGGGTATAACAGGGCCGGTCGAATAATTGACCAGCTCGAGGCTGCAGGTATTGTAGGTCCGTTTGAGGGAAGCAAGGCAAGAGATGTTCTTTGTTCCGATTATACACATTTGGAACAGATTTTGAAGAATCTGGATTAAAACAGATGCGATGAGGATATTTCTATTTAGCTTTTCCATGGTTTTTATTTCTTTAGCTGCTTATTCCCAGAGTGATGCGGAGGCTGTGAAGATACTTGACAGGTTTTCCGCAACAGCACTCGGAGCACCATCAGTTTCCATGAAATTCAATCTTGAGACAATTGACCAGGTCGAAGGCACTAAAAACAATGTTTCAGGTTCAATCATTCTAAGTAAGGATAAGTATAAGCTTGAAATGACAAACAATATAATCTGGTTTAATGGTGAAAACTCATGGAGCTACCTTCCTGCAGAAAAAGAAGTTACCATATCAAAGCCTGATAAGAAAGATGATTCATTTCAGACCCGGCCATCAGCGATTTTTTCAATTTATAAAAAGGGTTACAAGATCAGGCTTCTTGAAGAAAAAGCCAGTTCATATTTAATAGATCTTTACCCGGAAGATATAAACAGTGATCATATAAGAATAAGGCTGAATATCGGTAAACCGTCACTTGATCTTAAAAGTATCGAGTACAAGTACAAAAACGGAGTAACGGCACTTCTGACTGTTACTGAATACGATCTGAAACAGAATCCTGATAATTCTGCGTTTGCGTTTTCTCCTGATAAGTACAAGGGAGTTGAAATTATTGACATGCGCTAACCCCTTGAGGTTTCTCTTTTCGGATAGGCAATCCTTGCGTGATAAATATTTGAAAGACGTTTAATAAAGACATTTTTTATGTCAGAAATGTCTTTAAAAGTCAATGGAGTTTGAGAATACTGCCCATCCTGTTCCTGAATATAAACGATCCTCTCAACAAGTTCACTTATATTTTCGTCAGAATAATTTGTAAGGCTGCGGGAAGCTGCTTCAACAGCATCAGCCATCATCACTATAGCTGACTCTTTTGAACTCGGTTTCGGACCAGCATATGCAAAACTCTTCTCCATATCGGTCCTCCTTGGGTTCTTGTCGAGAAATTTTTTGTAGAAGAAATATGCCACTGAAGTACCGTGATGTGTTTGTATAAAATCAATGATNGGTGAAGGCAGATTGAATTTTTTGGCGAGATCAACTCCTTTCTTCACATGTTCAATGATTATTTCGGAGCTCTTCAAGGGGTCAAGCTGATCGTGGGGACTGAATCCATCTGTCTGATTCTCTATGAAATATTCAGATTCATACGTTTTGCCAATATCATGATAGAGCGCTCCCGTTCTCGCAAGCAAAACATTTGCACCAACTTCCCTCGCTGCCTCTTCAGCGAGGTTTGCTACCTGAAGGGAGTGCTGGAACGATCCGGGAGCCTCTTCAGCCAGTTTTCTGAGAAGCGGCTGATTGGTATCTGAAAGCTCAAACAATGTCGCGTCTGATAAGAACCTGAAAGTCTTTTCAAAAATAAATATTAGCGGGTAGCTTAGCAGAAGAAATACTCCATTCCCTGCAAACCAGATATAATTATTCCAGTTCATGTTTGCAAGGTTTCCTTCCTGCATCAGTCCTATTCCAAGATAGATTACCGAATAACTCAGAAAAACCATTAACACTGCAAAGAAAAGCTTTGCCCTTCTGTAAACATTTGTGAGCGAGAATATAGCTATCACCCCTGCGAATATAGCTTATAAATACAAACTCAAAAGAATTCGGGACTATAAAACCGGTAAGCATTATTGCAACGAGATAGACAAAAAGTGCAAGCCTCGAATCATAAAATGTCCTGATAACAATAGGTATAAGAGCAAATGGTATAAGAAAGACAACATTGCCCGGCAAATAAATTACCAGTCGCGTAATAATAATAAACAAAAGCAATACAAGTATTATAAAGAATGTCTTGCGTGTTGAACTCAGAACATCAAACCTGAAGTTATACATGAAAAGGTAAAGTGCAATATAACAGGCCGTTACCAGGATAAACCTACCGAGCAGTATAAACCATTTATCATTCTTCCCCAGTCTTTTCTCATATTCGCTTCTGAGGGATTCGAGAACCATATATTTTTCGTCGTCAACAATCTCTCCTCTTGAGATTATAAGCTCACCCTCCTGAACCAATCCTTTGCTTATGCTTATCTCATCAATAAGGCCATCTCTGATGATCGCAGTAGTGGAAGCATCGTAAAACAGGTTTGGTTTAATAAAATCATACAAAACTACTCCTGATATAAAATTGCTTAACTTTTTTCTGGACAAAGAAGCATGCCGGCTTTCAAGTTCTGCTTTTTTCTCCTCAGCAAACTGATAAGCACTTTTCTGCACAAAAAGAGAACTGGTTTGTTTATGCTCGGCAATCCTCCTGTTAACAACAATTACTTCAGAGGGAAGTTTCTCCTGACTGATTGTTTCGTTTGTTTCCAAAACCCCTCTTTGATACACCACTGATAAAATGGAATTTAATTCTCTTTTCACTGAAACAAATCCCAAAGGATCGAGCTGGCCTGATTTTGTTTCGTAATTCTTCAGCAGTTCATTAAGATAGATATCAAATTCCCGGATTTGCACATTCTCAACTTCAGGGTCCAGTTTGAAATAAGGTGAAGAGTGTTTTAAAATACTATCCCGTTCATGGTCAATAATATAATCTGGTTTGAGAATGGCAAAGTCCCATGGTGCAATCAATGAAGAACTAAGCCATGGCTTGCCTTTCTGGAATTCGTACCTGAATTTACCTTCACGGGGAGATATTGCTACAACGATAAAAATGCTTGCAATAAACAGTATAAGGTGATATAGATACTTCTTATTGGATTTAATCTCCGGAGGTTTTCTTGATTCGGCCATTATCTTTAGTAATTGATTTACCTGATAATCAAAGGTAAAAATAGGGAAAATTATAATATCTTCTGAAAGGATAAGTTAATAATCCTCTGTGGAAATCTGTTACTACTCTGTGGAACTCTGTGTAATAAAAAAACTTGCACAGAGAACCACAGAGAACCACAGAGAGACACTGAGACTTATTACAATTTATTCGTAATTTTGAAGGAAAATATAAAAGATGGAAATATTTATTTGCGAGAATGTCTTTGTTCCACTACGCTCAGGTCCTTCACACAAGTCTGAAATGCTCAGTCAGGTGCTCTTTGGTGAGAAATACCGGATAATTGATGAGGTAGGCCATTGGTACAAGATTGAAACACTGTTTGATAAATATTCAGGATGGATTGATATCAATCATTTGCAGAACACAGAAGAGTACAATAATCTTGAGGGACAGGTTCTTAACAGATCATTACTATGCTTTAAAAATGATAGGACAAAGCTTGTACTGGAAGCGGGTTGCGAAATTTATAATCCTGATTTTGAAAATAAATCATTTTCAGTGGGNAAGAATAAATTCTCTGCAACATCTGAATTTAGCCCTTCATATATAAAAGTCAGTGAATCAATTTCTGACACAGCAATGAAATTCATTAACAGTCCCTATATCTGGGGTGGCAGGATACCATCTGGTATCGACTGTTCGGGATTTGTGCAGCTTGTTTATAAAGTCAGGGGTGTCAGGATTCCCCGCGACAGCTGGCAGCAGGCAGAAACTGGTGAAATCATCAGTTTCATTGAGGAAACGCGGCCCGGCGATCTTGTATTTTTTGATGATGAAAGAGGGAAGATAACCCATGTCGGAATGATTCTTTCTCAGGGACTTGTGATACATGCTTCAGGAAGAGTAAGGATCGATAACATCGACCATCAGGGTATTTTCAAAAATGAGATCGGGGGGTATTCGCACAAATTACGGACAATCAGGAGGATTATACCCAAATAATTATACAGTTTTGAGGTTTTGCGGTTAAGCAAATTGNCCATATTGAACCTGCAGAACTTGAATAGCCTGCAGAACAATAAAAAAGGCTGTCCGCACCAGGCGGATCAGCCTTTTTATTATCAGATTGCTTCTTTTCCTAGTTATCGTTACCAGTCATAAGCTTGTTAAAGGTAAGTTCCATATCAGAAATTGGCCAGATGTATGTTTTGCTTGTTGGAGCAACAGAAGAAATATTTCCCATGCTTCCGCCGTCTTTCCCGGGAATAGTAAGGCCTAATCTCATAAGATCCATATTACGCAAACCTTCTCCGAGAAACTCCATGTTCCTTTCCGTCAATATTGCTGTATAGAAATCATCAACAGTCGGGAAACTGGCTACTGTGTATGCTCCTGTCGCAAATGAACGGGTTCGGACAGCATTAAGGAGGTCAACTGCTTGCTGTGTAACTGCATTACCCTGGCGTACAAGAGCTTCTGAACGGTTCAGCAGGACTTCTGCATACCTCATAACCGGGGAATAATTCGAGTGCGTAGTGTAATCAGTGAACTTAGAGATGAAGTAGTTGCTCCCTACCTGTGTAAGGCTTGTCTTCCTGACATCAGTAGCATCCATTGCTGCATAGGCTGTGCCCGGAGCCAGGTTAAGGTAATATGACTCGGTTGCCCCTGAGAAGTAATAAGAGGGCAGACTATTCTGTGAGCCGGGGTTGTCAGTTGATGCATGAGGCATTGAGAAAATAGATTCCGGCGATGTGTAGGGTGACACCCAGAGATTAGTAAATGAAGGAATAAGGCTGAATGTGACACCGGTTGAAGATGTGAATGGAGCCGTAGCTGATACTATTTTCGCTGATTCTGACACAACACTGGCCCAATTTCCCATATGAAGATATACCCTTGTTTTAAAGGCAATAATCGTATTCAGATGGACCCTGGTTGTATTTAAAAGAGCATCACCATAAGTTGTAATTGCAAGAGGTTCAGCATCATTAAGATCCTTCAGAATCTGAGCATAAACTTCGGCTACTGTGCTCCGTGCAAGATCACTGTTTTCCGATGATGTTTCAGCAATTAACCTGAGGGGCAAACCCGGATTAGCTCCCGCATTCATAACATAAGGTTTGGCATAGAGCTGAAGAAGGTGAAAATAGGCTATTGCCCTGAGAGTATATGCTTCACTTCTGTACTGGTCATAATCATCCTGAGTTATAACTCCGTCCAGTGTACCTCCGTCCCAGGCTTTATTTAACCCATCCAGGAATATGTTAACCACATTAATGGCATTATAAGCAGCTGACCATAGATTCTGCACTTCATTGGTCCCACCAATAACTGTATGGTTCCAGGTAGAATAGCCGGTAACAAGGTTTGAACTTTTAGGTATGAAATTATCACACCTGATATCATTGTAAACAAAGTATCTGCC
>WSSedA1B3DRAFT_1000430_pt1 | contig 12123 bp, 9 predicted proteins | sample WetSurSiteA1Bulk_FD_9468 | JGI IMG/M metagenome (IMG submission 9468)
AGGGAGGGTTTTGGTAAGAATAATCCTTGAATCGAACCATCTATCGTCAGCTCAATAAATTCTATCTAAATCAAAACCCTCCTTTCTCGAAATTATTCGTGAATAAATACATTATCCAGTTGTGAGCAGATAATTACCAACCTTATTGGGTTTAAGTTCAATCACTGCACCATTCAACATACCCTGCTCATACATACTACCAGGATTGACGCACAATGTTTTCTTGTACTTACGGGTTCCCTTGCCTTCGTGAATATGCCCATGAAGACCAAGTAAAGGTTGATATTTGTCAATTACAGTCATTACTGCCTTGCTACCGACTGGTATCATGGAGCGGCCTGCGTAGGCGGGTCGCAGATCCTTGGTTAATTCCGGTGCTTCATCCAGACCACTTCCGAAGGGCGGGGCATGCAGGTTGAAGACAGCCTGTGAGGGATTCTTCACCTTGCTTATTATTGCTTCAATACGAGCCAGTAAAGCCTCCTCAGATTCCTCGCGGTGGGTGTTCCACGGGGTCGGGTTGGACCAGCCTGAATTAGCCATTTCGTGGTGTTCATCCAATTCGACAATCTGACCTTCCATGCTTCGCACATATTTGGATGCTGCAATCACAGCATCAATCTCGAAAATATCATCATTGCCCGGGCAGACAATGCAGCGGATACCTGTTCCATCCAGCTTAGCATCCGCGTAATCCATCCAACGTTGTATGGTTAGAATTACCTGCTCCAGGAAAAGCTCGTCGGTTCTGCCAGGTATGGTAGAGATAGCCTGAACTTCATCCGGATCGGTCACATACGGATAATATCCACGGTTCTGGATTGTCTGAACCATCCTATTCACTTCTTCTTTTCCGTGCAGAATAGAAACCTGCTCCAGTAAGGTTACCTTGTATTCGTCATTTCCCTGGGCGATGATTGGGACGATTGCCTTACCGGTCATGTCACCACCTAATATTAAGGTATCCACTTCATAGAATTTACTAGCTGCCAGAAACTTCTTCCAACAGATCTCCGAACCGTGTACATCTGTCGCAAAGTATAATTTCATTGGGCATTCCTCTCCTGTTGGGTTGATCTTCCCGCTTTTTGTAATATGAAATTATATACCTTTTGGCAATTCCAGATTTCCTGGGACCAAATCCTTGTATTGTAACCGGAGGCGTCTCTCGATGTCTTCTGAAAACAGTGTTGTACTCTTCCGAATTAGGATATCACGCACATGGACCATGGCGCGTGCATGCGTATCAAGGGCACCCTTTTTCTCCCATACTTCACGCGCGTCCCGTTCGGATAACCCGGTGAGTAAAGCCTCACTCTTCATGCGTTTTAGGGTGTGTGGATTCATCATGAACGAACCCCCCGGTTCAACCTGGGAGATTACTTCCAATGCCAGCTCCTGATCGTCAAATTTTATTCCGCGTTTCACGCGTTTGAGCATCATGGCAATTTCATCATCAATCACTGCTTTAGCGAAATCAAATGCTTTTAAAGAATCGAGAAGGCCGCCCATGTTCAGCATGTCAATCCCACCAAGAATACCCGCAATCGTAGACATACCAGTTTCATAGCCAGATTGGGCATCATTAATTTTTGAATTGGTTAAACCGATATATCCGCCATATGGCACATTATAGAAGCGAGCCATCTGAGCAAAAGCCATATGTAACATCCCACACTCAATCCCACCGGAAGCGTATGCACCTGTACGCATATCCGCAACAGTTGGTAAGGTAGCATAAATTATAGGCGTACCTTCTCGAACCATCTGCATCAGCACTGAAATGGCAAGGAACTCTGCATTACCCTGAACGAGAGTACCTGCCATAGACATGGGTGAAGTCAGCCCTGCATTGGGGACAATACTTGGATAGACTGGTAATCCCTGCTCGCAAAAGTAAATAATAGCTTCGGTGGAAAGATGATCCATTGTCAATGGTGATACAACCGGACAATAGTGATGAGTCACGAACGGGCGAGCACGATAAGCAGCCTCACTCCCTGCTACAATACTAAGCAGGTGCATGATTGCACGGATATCATCCATATCTTTCGTGGAGCTGCGGATTGGTTTAAGGCAGTATTTTAGCGATGGATAAAGACGTGCAATTGTGAACTGACCTGGCGGTGCATCGTCTGCGAGGGTTGAGATCGAGAAAATATCGTATGCCGGTAATTCCTGGATTAGATGGGCTATTTGGGCAATATCATCTGATCGGGCTCTTCTCGGGCGATTTGTAATGGGATCAATGATATCAGGAGCGGAGCTTCCAGTGACGATGACAGGTCCGTCTTGTGGTAAAGTCCGGTCATACTTTGGATCTCGACCGAAAAAAGTAAAAGTAGTTGGCAATAACGATCGATATTTCTCAACCACTTCTGGGGGAAATTTAACGATCAGCGTATCAGGGTTTACAAAACAGCCTTTATTTTGAAAGATGTTACGAGCATTATCGTTCCGTACAAGCATGCCAACTTTATCTAGTAGATCCAAAGATGCAGCATGTGTGCGTTCAACTTGATCTGGCGAGAGTAGAGTGGCGAAATTTAACACCTGATCCTCCTAATGATGACTATCAGCAGCCAGTATTGAACGTTCAACGGATAACTGTAATGATAGTTCCATTATCTCATTGAAGGGAAACATCTGTAATCCTGGTCGGGTCACTTTGAGCGAGGCGGCGGCTGTTGCGAAACGCACAGATTGTTCAAGATGCCATCCATTTAGATACCCATAGATATACCCAGCCGAGAAGGTGGCACCTGCTCCACAGCCATCAACGGCTCGCACTTGCGGGGCTAACACTCTGATTGCTTCTTTAGCGTTGACTGCCAGGCAACCTTCATCTGCCATTGTGATCAATGCGATCTGCACCCCATTTTTTAATAACCTTAAAGCTACCTCCATAGGTGGGGTATCTCCACATTGAGCTGCATCGGTAATTGCCTGGCATACTATAGCCCGTTTGGCGTAACGGTTTAAAAGCTCAGGGATAGCATGNCCATATTCAAAATTTAGGAAAACGGGAATACCTAGCCGAATAGCTTCGTCCATTGCTCGGATGATGTGATCACCATCGTACCAATCCACATACAACATGTGGGAGCCCCTGAGAATGGAGAGGTCAGCTGTGTCGAGGGTGTCCAGAACCTGTGGTGGTCTTTGCCAGAAATAAGTCCGCGCACCTGTTTCGTCGGATACATCTACTTCCCATGGTGTCTTAATATCCCCGGAGAAACGTACTTCCCCCTGCACGCCCCATTCTTCCAATTGGAGTGCAAGTTGGTGACCCCGCGAATCATCCCCAAGCATAGTTCCAATCATGGCTGTGGGCATATCCCATTGACGTAACAAGCAAGCCACGATGGCAGCGTCATCGAAGATGAATTCGCTAACTTCCTTTACAATCGCGCCAGTGTTATGCTCGGGTAGCTGCTCAACCACCATAATAGCAACTGGCGTGAGCATTCCAAAGCCGACATAGAGAGGGTATTCATTACTCATAAAGGTCATATCACTGTTTAGTCTTATTAAGTAAATATGCTTGATCTGTTAAGTGCGTAGACGGTCTCCTTTTGGATCGAATAATACAGTTGCAGTTACCTCACCCTGAAAGCGACCTTCGATCAGATCTACTTCCAGATGTGTGCCAAGTTTAGTAATCTCTATCGGTAAATATGCATAAATTATATTCTTCCTTAAAGTATAACCAAAACCTCCACTTCGGACACGGGTAATGACTTTTGCATCATGGTAAATAACCTCTCCACCGTAGATCTGGGTAAATTTATCCCCATCCAACACAATTGTACAAAGCTTGCGAGTTACCCCGTCTTTTTTTTGTTTGGTCAATGCATCTTTACCTATGAAGTTGTCTTTACCAAGATCAACACAGAAACCCAAACCAGCTTCATAAGGCGTTTCTAACTGGGTGACATCAGCAGTGTAATAACGATAGCCTTTTTCCAGTCGAAGAGAATCAAGAACTTTGTAACCTCCTACTTCAATTTCAAATTCCTGTCCGGCTTTTATTAGTGCGTCCCAAACGAGTAAAGCACGATCTAAAGGTATATAAAGTTCCCAACCTAGCTCACCTACGTAGCTGACTCTTTGTGCCCAAATACTTACTCCGTTAACAAGGATCTCCTTGGTGTGCATATAAGGCATGGTTTCGTTTGATACATCAACTTTCGTGATCTTCTGTAGAACCAAACGAGCTTTTGGCCCCCATAAAGCCAAACAAGCCCAATCCTGGGTAATATCGCGTATTGTTATCGGACCATCCTTTTCTTCTTGATGCATTTTCAACCAACCGAGGTCATTCCCGATGAAGGCTGAACCGGTGATGACCATGAAACGATCCAAGGCAAGGCGTGAGATGGTAAGATCAGCCTCCACACCACCACGCGAGTTTAGAAACTGGGTATATATTGCTGTTCCAACTGGTTTATCAATATTGCTGTCTGAAACACGCTGCAGGAGGGGAAGGGCTCCGGAACCACTGACCTCAATCTTACCAAATGAGGATAAGTCAAATAATGTAACGGCTTCACGCGTAGCACGATGTTCCTTACCAACTCGTTCAAAGTATGGTGGGCGGTTCCACCCCCAATTCCGTTGGTCAGCACCCATTCTCCGCCAGGGTTTATCGGGATCGAAGTAATTTACCCGTTCCCATCCATATTTCTCACCGAAAACTGCACCCATTTCCTGCAGACGGTAATGAACCGGGCTGATCCGGTGTGGACGAGCCCACTCGTTTTCGTCATTGGGGAAGCGTAAACGGTAATAATATTTGACACCTTCACGGGTTCGTTCGGCAGCGTATTCTGGATTGGCATAATAGTTGCCAAAGCGGGTGGCTTTGTATGCATATACATCCAGAGAAGGCTCGCCTCCCACAATCCACTCCGCCATGAGCTTACCAATTCCTCCAGCTCCGCCATAGCCATTGAGCGACATCCCAGCAGCAATCCACATACCATGTACACCAGCCATTGGTCCTAGCATTGGCTGACAATCTGGAGTGTATGCACCTGGATGGCAAACCAAGGTGATAATACCTGCCTGGTCAAGAAATGGGATGCGACGGATGGCACCTTCAAGCAGTTGTTCGAAACGACCATAATCAGCAGGCAGTGTCGTTCCACCATGCTCCCATGGCACACCATCAATCCAACGTGCCAATGGATCCGGTTCGTAACCGCCAATTACCAGCCCACCCGCTTCCTGGCGCATATACACCAGGTTGTCGGGATCTCGGAGACATGGAGTGTCGGAAGGGAACTCATGTCCACTTACGGCTTTTAAAGCGATGTGTTGATGGTCGACAGGGGTTGTTGGAAGATGCAATCCAGCCATTGCTGCAACCTGGGGTGCCCACATCCCAGCAGCGTTGACTACAATTTCAGTCCGAATAACGCCGTGATCAGTACGCACGCAATTAATTTCTCCCTGGGGAGATAGCTCAAACCCGGTTACACGTACACCGGTGTTCACCTCCACACCCATTTCCTTGGATAGGCGCGCCATGGTGGTGGTAGTGGTATATGGATCCAGTTGGCCATCACGTGGCAGGTAAATTGCGCCATAGAGGTTTTCCTTGCTCAATTGTGGCATGAACTGCAATGCTTCTTCCGGCGAGATGACCTCAACATCCATGCCAATGGCTTTCGCTCGGCTTACACTCCGACGCAACTCCATGAGCTGGTCTTTCGATGATGCCACGCGTAGACTACCGACGTGATCAAACAAACGCAAGCTACTATAAAGCTCTATACTATATTTACGAAATTGCATTAAAGTCTGCGAGGTAGCAAACTGGGTAACCAACCCAGCCGCATGCGACGATTCACCACTGGCAATCTCACCTTTTTCACACAGGATTAGATCTGTCCAACCCAGCTTTGCCAGATGATAGGCAATATTAGCTCCGACAATTCCTCCCCCAATGATTACAACGCGTGCTTGATCCTTCATTTATCATTCCACCTTTCCATGATTTATATTTGTATATTATTAAGCCAGGTGGGGAATTCTGGTGAATCCATCTTGCTAGTCGCTCTACCCCACCTTTCAACCGCCCATCCCCAAAAATCGTAATCAATAGCCGATATCTTTGATTGTATTGCAGCCCAGAGTGCCCATCCGACATCTGACATGACCATATATAATTTCATTCGTGAAATCATGTCTGTTCTTGGACTGCCAAAGTAAACGTCACAGACTTCAGCAATTTGCTCATCGTCATATTGTAATTCCTGGCAGGTATTTCCCAGCTCAAAGCATGGATCATTATTTCCACTATACTCATAATCAATGATACGGATGGAATTTCCGTCGTATATATAATTCTCAGCCAATAAATCATTATTGCACGGCACCGTAGGTAATGGATGTACAGCTATAGCCTGCTCAATTTGCTGAATAGTGGGTATCCTATCTGGATAACCTTCAGGTATCAAAATATTCATTTTCTTGCAAATATCTAAATAATACTCAGTTAGACGAAACATATTGAAATCGGTGAGAAAACGTGGGCTTCCATGTAGACGTTTAATTGCTTCAGCGATTCTCTTAACCATACCCGTCTGAATTAGTGATGCATTGGACATGGTAGTGCCATCGAGAAATTCTAATACCATGACCTGATATTCAGGAAGATAATAATGAACTTTTGGACCTACCCCAGATTCAGCAGCAGCGCAGGTGTTAAAATATTCATTGCGTCGATTCACAGCTAATAGGTCCGTACTCTCACCTGGAACACGCACAAAAAAAGGGGTTCCATCCACCACCACTTTATAATTCGTGTTCGTTAGACCCCCAGACACTGGTTGAATAAATATTACTTTTCCCTTCCAGTCCTCAATCCTTGTAATGACTTCATCGATGATAACCATAATGGCAACAAACCTTTATTTCACGTTAAGGAAAATGGTGGTCAGTGCAGTTGCACTGACCACTTTTTATAAGCAAATAACGAATTACTCTGGGGGGATCTCCTTGAATGCATACTCAACATTGATGCCCCTTGCTTTCTGGCGTGACTTGACAACCAAATACCAGATTGCAGAGATCACGATGATTGTAAGGGCGATGATCTGGGCAAGCAGGTTCTTCGGAAAGTCGGTGAAATTCCAATTTCCAAGCACACCTAAGGCTGGTGAAAGCAAGAAAGCGACGACCATTGCCATCCCAAACCCACCACCGAGCATACCGACAGCGGATAACCAGGGCATTGGCTTACCATTCAGCCACTCCGCCAGATATTTCCGCATTGGGTACAGGAATATGATCACTGCCACTACAGAACCAATACGTGCCAACCAAATGAGTGCAGGATAGTTGGCGAAGGCTTGAGGTGCCAACACCCAGGTTAATCCAATAAAGGCACCAGCACCCAGTAGTGTGAACAGCAAGCCAACGATACCACTCACCCGATATTTTGCACCAGGTGAAGCTTCGTAAACCTCCTTAGCGCGATATGGTAGCAACGAACCAGCAAGGCAGGTTATGATGAATACATACCCGCAACCAAAAGTTACACCCAGGGTGAGGCTTGTCCATGTGAATGGTTGGGTAACGAGGCTGTAACCAAAAATCACTGGTAGACTGGCCAGGAAATAAGCCAGATGGGCATTCCATGGGGTATGGAATTTCTCATTCACCTTACTGAACCAAGCCGGTAACAGACGGTCGAGTGACATTCCTACCATCACCCTGGTCATTCCAATATAGCAGTTACAAACGATTTGGAAGCCATTGAGGAGATAGCCAAGACCGATAATTAATACCACAATCGGGCTGGCGGTAAGGGCAACCGCAAGAATCGGCGGCCAGAGGTTAAATCCGCTTATATTTGCTTCAGCTATCAACGACCAGTAACCAGCGCCAGCTACATATAGGAATTCAGATCCAGCCACCCTTTGGATGCCGTAAGCTAATAACGCTAGCAGTAAACCAGTTACAATCAACGAGCCGACCATAATGAAAGTCTGTGACTTAAAGCTACGGGCATCCTTAATCTCACCATTTTGTTCAGCTGAGTAGGTTGCCCATTGCAAGCTGGTCCAGGCGATTGGGGCTACCAGGAGGGTAGCCATTAAGCTAAATGGTGGGTGGATATCAATTCCAGCGGCGGTTACAGCTGCTACTGCATTTTGGTAAAAGTTCTCCACTCCGCTAGTGGCCAAAGCAAAGGAATTAAGTCGGTTAACGAATTGGGATGCAGGTGTGGAGAACAGGACGAAAAATACAGTCGCGAAGCACAGGATTGTGCCCCAAAAAATCACATGCTGGAAACGCACATAGTTCTTAAATCCGCTACCCAGAAGTATGAGCGCTATAAAAGCATTAAAAATGCTGACTATGATGATTCCGGTCGGTGTGGTGAACCAGACTCCCACACTGGATAAATTAGGTACATGCATAGTCGCTCCCAAGCCAAGGAAGAGCGGTGCAAATCCTAAGTAAGATACCAACCAACCTGAAAGTGCCACCCATTGAAGAATCCAGATAACAAAGCCTGACATCACCACGGTAAAGGCCAGTCCACCACCAAATACACGGCTTTGAAACACGTAATCACCCCCTGAACGGGGGAGGGCAGTTGACAGCCAAACGTAAACAAAAGCGATCGGAATTTCAATCAGCATGGCTAACAGAATCCCCCACACCAATTGTCCACCTGGTAATGAACCAGGAGCCCATAAATATGTCCATGGAAAAATCAATCCCATGGTTAAAATGTTATATACAAACGCAGAATATGGAGACATGACACGGACAAGCCCAGATGCCTTACGAGTGAAGACCTCTGGCTTAGCTGCTACGGCTTCAGACATTGCGATCCTCCTTTGAATATAGCAAATTTATTGAAACATGCGTTAATCCATATAAACACTATTTCACCAAAGCCTATTGTCCATTTTTTCTTTGATCGCGTATAAAAAAAACCTCCTTTCAAGACGAATTGAAATCAACCACTCGTCATTTGATATCCGTCTACTTTCCCATCAATAAAAGTCACGATACAACCACGCAAAATTCCTTCGCCATACTCACTTCCTGGATTGATACAGGTTGTCCGCCCAATTTTGGCGACAGATTGAGATTCATGGATGTGACCATGCAAGCCTAACATCGGTTGATATTTCTCGATCGCTTTCCTGACAGATTTACTCCCCGCACCATGCATGACTGTTTGTCCGCCTTGAATGACTGGTTCTGGCGGATCCTTGCTCCAGTCAAGGAGCGGGCAAGTATCCAAGGTGGAATCAATAGGAGGGTCGTGGAAGTTAAAAATCGTATGACTTAGGTCTGAAATACTGCCTACCATTTTTTCGATCATTTCACCCAATTGTTCATCTGGAATTTCTCGCGGTGTTTTCCATGGTGTCGGTGTGCTATAGCCTACAGAAACCATCGTATGATCGTCATCGACCTGTACAGCTTGATTTTCGCAAGCAAACAACGAACGGGTATCATCCCGCTTAATGGCAATTAACACCTCCGGATCGTCATCGTTGCCTCCCGTTACGTAACATTTTTTTCCGGTTTGAGCCAAACGCTCTTCTGCAATGTCCACCCAGTTACTTAAACGCTGACGCGCCAATAAGTGAAATAATTCATTGACTGCATTTTCATCCGCTGAAAGAGCGCGAAACTCATCCTCATCCATTACCTGATAATAAAAACCAAGCGTTCCTAACCGTGCAATGAGGTTTTCAAGCTCCGTTTGGGTGGATAATCCCTCGACTCTTCCCTGGACGGTTGCACGATAGTGGTCGTGTTTCTCCTTGATAATTGGTATCAATAGCTTACCGGTAATATCCCCTCCCATTACCAGGATATCTACATCATAGAATTTCCCCGCATTTATAAATTTTCGGTAGGTACGTTCGGAGCCATGCAAATCCGTCGCAAAAAACAATCGGGTCGCCTTTTTATGTTCCTTCTTGGAAAATAATGGCATTCGGACCTCCATGAAAAATTTTTATATCTAATTATTGGATCATTCTAGATATTCACCTGGTTTGTGGGTGCAATCAGAATTTCAACTGTATATGCAGACAGGGAGTTTAGGGTGGTGGAATTTATCCCGGCGTCCGTTACTAATTTATTAATTTCATCGATTGTTGCGATTTGAAAATTTGAAACCACACCCCATTTGGTATGGTCTGCCACAAGTATTATTTCTCCTTTGGTGCGTTCAATCATTAACTTTATAACCTCAGCCTCCGCATTCGACGGAACGGTACAGCCATGCATCAAGCTGATCCCATCTACACCTAATATTGCTTTATTGGCATAGATCTGCCGTAGGTTATCGATAGCGAATCGCCCAGCTACTGAATTTGAATGGGGCTGAAATTCTCCGCCAATCAGGTATTGCTCAAACCGTGCATGAACCTCCAACATTGCAATGAGATTATTAGTGAAAACTACAATTCCTGAATCATCACGAATATGTTGGATGACCTGAGCAGTGGTTGTGCCGCTATTAATAAATACAACATCNCCATTATCAATAAGCGATGCTGCCAACTCACCGATTTCACTTTTTTCTACTGGATTTTTAGCTGCCCTTTGAATGTATTCGGCTTCATGTGTCATCCTCTGGCTAAGAATTGCACCCCCATGTGTCCGTTCTAAAACACCTTTGCGTTCCAACCATTCCATATCTCGTCTCACGGTCGCTTCAGAGGCATCCAGTATTTTATACAAATCATCCATGCGAACGATTTTGTGGATTTCCAGATACTCCTGGATTCGCTCTCGTCTTTGAGCTGGAATGAGAGATTTGCTCATTATTTATTTATATATTAATATCAGATAGTTGATGATGGGAATTGATTAATTACTTAACAGATTATAAAAGAATCTGAAGAAATTTGCAAGATTTTGCTTTTTTTATTATAATTGTCGCTATATTTTCCCGAAGCAAAAATTCATCGCAATGACAATAAAAATATGATTACCAAGACTTCAGCATAGGAGCAGGGTATGTTAAGCAGTGCTATTGGGATGGGCGAGCAAGATCGTGCAGAACGCGAGAAATTTGAAAATGAATTAAAACGTATCCTCAAAGCCAGCAGTGAGGCTGGAATAGTTTTAAGGGTCATCGGTTCACTTGCTTTTCAATTGCACTGCCCGAAATTCGGATATCTACAAGCTGCGATGGGACGTGCGTATACAGATATTGATTTTGCCGCTTATCACAGACAAACCAAGGAGATTCAGGGTTTATTGTCTGGTTTGGGTTACAAAGAAGATCGAGAGGTTTTTATTGTTTCTGAAGGTGGTCGAGCGATATTCGAGAAACCTGGAATTGGTATTCACTTAGACGTTTTCTATGGGAAACTAGCCTTCAGCCATGTAATTTATTGGAATAATCGCTTAGAGATTGACAATCCGAGTATTCCTCTGGCAGAGATGTTACTTGAAAAAATGCAAATATACCAAATAAACGAAAAAGATATCATCGACACAATTATGTTGCTTCTTGAGCACCCACTTGGCGAAATTGATGTTGAAACCATCAATATCAAATATGTTGCTGGTCTTTGCTGTAATGATTGGGGACTCTGGCGTACCACGACTATGAATCTTGATAAAGTACGTCAACTTGCCCAGGGATATAAACAGCTTTCTAATGAACAAAAAGAAAGAATTGGTTCCCAGGTGAAAACTGCCCTTTCACGAATTGAGCAAGAACCAAAATCTCTTGCATGGCGGCTCCGTTCTAGGGTTGGAGATCGCGTCAAGTGGTATAGAGATGTGGATGAAGTTAAATAAGAGGAGCAGGATATGAAGAAATTTGTCCGTGATTTGATGCACCTTGGATTACTTACTTGTGAGTCGAGTGCTACACTGGGCCAGGTGGCAGCGTTACTCACTCAATATCATGTACATGCTCTGGTCGTTGTAGATCATGAAAATCCTCCACAAGGGATAATCTCTGATTATGATTTGCTTGCGGGTGAATGGCTTTCAGCTGAACCTCAGGGATTGGCAACAATGCGCAAATTGACCGCTGGTGAGCTCATGTCTTCTCCCATCGAAACCATCGAAGCGGATACATCATTAAAAACCGCCGCAAATATATTAGTCGAGAAAGAT
>WSSedA1B3DRAFT_1000433_pt1 | contig 12095 bp, 9 predicted proteins | sample WetSurSiteA1Bulk_FD_9468 | JGI IMG/M metagenome (IMG submission 9468)
AAAAACTGGTGCAAAGAAAATAAAAATTTTGTAATTACTATATCTTTCTTAAACAGTTTTTAAAAAATTACTATTTTTGTCCCCTCCAAAACATGCTATATGTAAATAAGTATAAAATATTACATCCAGACAATTATGAAAACATACCAGACTGACCAGATAAAGAACATTGCCCTGCTAGGGAATTCAGGATCAGGAAAAACGACCCTCGCCGAAGCTATGCTCTTCAATGGTGGAGTAATTGAACGCAGAGGTACAATTGACGGGAAGAACACCGTTTCAGATTATCGTCCTATTGAACATGAGAACGGTAATTCGATATATTCAACTGTACTTTATACTGAGTTCCAGAATAAAAAAATCAATATCATCGATACTCCGGGTCTGGATGACTTCAGTGGAGGGGTTGTTTCATCGCTTTATGCAGCCGACTGTGCAGTTATGAATATTAACGTTCAGAATGGTGTTGAAGTCGGAACTGAAATACATTTCAGACACGCCGAAAAAGTACATAAACCTCTCATCCTGGTTATGAATGGACTGGATCATGAAAAGACCAACTTTGAGAAGTCACTGGAAATGATGAAGGACAGGCTTAGCAGCAACGTTATCCTGGTTCAATATCCCATAAACGAAGGCGTTGGCTTCAATTCTGTTATTGATGTTCTCAAAATGAAGATGTACCAGTATCCAAAGGAAGGTGGCCTTGCAAAAGTACTTGATATACCTGCTGATCAGAAAAATAAAGCAGAAGAATTACACAGTGCTCTGGTCGAAAAAGCAGCCGAGAGTGACGAATCACTTATGGAGCTTTTCTTTTCAAATGATACATTATCCGAAGAGGAGATAAAAAAAGGTATTGCAAAAGGATTATTGACACGGGGGTTATTTCCGATTTTTTGCATTTCGGCCAAAAATAATGCCGGCGTCGATCGCCTGATGGAATTTATTATCAGTGAAGCTCCTTCGATCACTGATATGCCTGCTCCTGTTAACAGCAAGGGAGTCGAAGTAAAACCAAATCCGGCCGGACCTGCCTCGGTTTATGTATTCAAATCGTCAATTGAGGAACATATCGGCGAGATTAACTACTTCAGGGTTTATTCAGGTAAAATTACCGAGAACCTCGATGTAGTCAATACTAATAACGGCGTAAAGGAAAGATTATCACAACTGTACGTCTGTGCCGGCAAGAACCGGATCCGTGTTCCGGAATTAAATACAGGTGACATTGGAGCATTTGTTAAACTTAAAAATACCAAAACCGATCATACATTGAATGCTCCGGGTAACGACTGGAGATATGAGGGCGTAAAGTTCCCTGAGCCAAAGTACCGTACTGCAATAAAAGCTCAGAGCGAACACGATGATGAAAAGCTCGGTGAAGCCCTGAACAAGATCCATCTTGAGGATCCTACAATAATCATTGAATATTCAAAGGAACTCAAACAGATAATTGTCCATGGTCAGGGTGAATACCATTTGAATATAATGAAATGGCACCTCGATAATATTTATAAGATCCCGACAAATTTCAATCCCCCAAAAATACCATACCGGGAAACAATTACAAAGGCAGCACAGGCTGACTACCGTCACAAAAAACAATCCGGAGGTGCAGGCCAGTTTGGTGAGGTACATTTGATTATAGAGCCATATACGGAAGGATCACAGGAACAAACAATGATGAAATTTGGAGGAAAGGAGATCAAGCTTTCAATAAGAGGTAAAGATGAAATTGATCTTGACTGGGGAGGAAAACTTATTTATGTAAACAGCATTGTAGGCGGATCAATTGATGCCAGATTCATGCCGGCAATCCTGAAAGGTATAATGGAAAAGATGGAAGTTGGTCCGCTTACAGGATCTTATGCCCGCGACATACGGGTTTATATTTACGACGGTAAAATGCACCCGGTTGACTCAAATGAAATTTCATTCAGGCTTGCAGGAAGGAATGCTTTCAGTATGGCCTTCAAAAATGCAGGTCCCAAAATCCTTGAACCAATTTATGATGTTGAGATCATGGTTCCGGCAGACCGTATGGGAGATGTAATAAGCGACCTCCAGGGGCGACGCGGAATGGTTCTGGGAATGTCGAGTGAGAAACGTTTTGAGGTAATCAAGGCAAGGGTTCCGCTCGCTGAAATGAACAAATATTCCACGGCACTAAGCTCAGTTACCGGCGGACGGGCAGTTTACACAATGAAATTTTCCGAATATGCCCAGGTTCCGGGCGATGTTCAGGATGCTGTAATTAAGGCTTACTCAGAGGAAGAGGAAGAGGAATAAGACCTGTAGGGGGGTTGCATGCAACGCCCCTACGAGTTCAAACTGTCTTTAGCACATCCCACACAAATGCACGGATCCCAACCTCCTCGTTAATAGCATCTATCTTTTTCACATTATTCAGTACAAGATCTACAATATCGTCCTCAACAATTGCTAAAGTACTCTTATTAATCTCCGGCCATGCATGTGTGCCCAGGTGGGGAACACCTGTGCTGGTTCCCCTGCCCTGAACATTTTCCCACAAAGTATAACCCTTAATTCCAAGCCTTTCAAAGAGATATTCTATCTTCTCAGTATGAGCCTGGTTGTATATTATCATAATTGCTTTCATAATCAAATATTTATCTCATTCTTATTTATCAATATGTCTGCCATCATCTATAATGATGTCCATCTCTGAATAGATAGCCAGGTTCTTGTTGCGTTCCCCATGTTTGGCAAATATCGCATATACTACAGGTACAAGAACCAGCGTCACCAATGTTGAAAACACAAGTCCTCCGATTATGGCGACACCCATTGGACTCCACAGTTCTGAACCTGCTCCGGAACTCATTGCAAGTGGCAGCATACCCAATATTGTTGTTGCAGATGTCATTATAACAGGCCTGAGACGTGACCTTCCGGAAATTGCAATAGCTTCATACATTTCATTCCCTCTTTCACGCATCAGGTTTATGAAGTCGACCAGAACGATGGCGTTCTTAACAACTATCCCGATCAGCATAACTGCACCTATACCTGAAATCACACTTAATGCAGTATTTGTAAGAAACAATGCAATTGCAACTCCTGAAAATGCAAATGGAATTGAGAACATAATTATAAATGGCATTTTCAATGACTCGAACTGTGATGCCATGATCAGATAAACAAGTATAAGGCTTATTACAAGAAGAAGGGCAATATCCATAAAAGATTCCATCTGATCTTTAATAGCACCGGAAATCGCAACCATTACTCCTGCCGGGACAGGAGTCTCATCAATAACTTTCTGAACCTCTGTCTGAAGCTTGGTCAGTGATTCCTTATAAGGAGTAAATGACACAGTAACGATACGTTCCTTGCGTTTACGTTCGATACTTGGCGGAGCCCAGTACTCTTTTATCCGGGCAATTTCTCCCAACCTGATTATTTGTCCTGCCATATTGGAAACACCAATATTCTCAATTTCAGTAATAGTGCTTGTAGCACTTCTTTTGAATCTTACAACAACGTCATATTCATCTCCGAACTGTCTGAGCCTGGTAGCGGTAAGACCTTCTACCCTGTTTTTAACAGCTGATGATACCATGGCAGTATTCAGACCATTGGCAATCATTTTATCCTGGTCGAAGATGATCTGGAGTTCAGGCTTTGATTTGTCGCGACTGATTGTGACATCCTTTGCGCCCTTAATTTTTTTGATTTTCGTTGCAATATTTTCTGCAACAATGTTGGTCTGCGCCACATCATACCCATAAATTTCAACATCAACTGTACTTCCTCCAAAACTTCCCATATTATCAGAGGTACTGACCGTATAGTCAACGATCTCAGGATACTTGGCAAAGTCGCCACGAATAGCTTCAGCTATTTCAAACACAGATCTTTTCCTCTCTTCAATAGGGACGAGATGCAGGCTATAGCTGATAGTATGAGTTCCCTGTGAACTGAAGATTGATGCAAATCCACCCTGGTCGTCAACTCCACTTGTGGTTGACATAATAGTTACCTCCGGGTACTTTGCCCTGATAAGTTCATTGAGCTTTTCTGCTGTTAGAATTGTCTGGTCAACCCTGGTTCCGGTTTGGAGCTCAATTGTTGCCGATATACGTGATTCGTCAGCCTGCGGAAAAAACTCAGTCTTCACTAAAGCGAACAGGCTCATCGACCCAATAAAAACCACAATTGCTATAATTGTCACAACTGTTTTGTGATGAAGAGCCCATCGTAGTGTCTTTTCATAAAAATGATCAAATGAGTTAAGCCATTTCCTTATGCTGCCGTCGTAGGTCCAGAAAGGTGCATCTTTTTTAATTGGATACCACTTCAGCAGCAGGGAGCTGAGAGTTGGAGTAAGTGTTATTGCAGCAAAAACTGATGTAATAATTGTAATGGTTACACTCATTCCCAGCTGTTTGAACAATACGCCTGTAAGGCCTTTAACAAATGTAAGCGGGAAGAATACTGCAACCACTGTAAGTGTCGTTACGATAACAGCAAGCCACACTTCATTTGTCGCATAAATTGAAGCTTCGCGTGGCCTGCTTCCCCTTTCGATATGTTTTGTGATATTCTCCAGCACCACAATTGCATCATCCACAACCATTCCAATCGCGATTGACAGCGAGGTAAGAGAAATAATATTTATTGAGGCACCTGAAACAAAAAGATATATGAATGCCACAATAAGGGAAATAGGAATTGTAAGTATTATTATAAATGTTGCTCTCCACCGGCCAAGGAAGAACAGAACAACCAGTACCACGAATATTGCAGCGTACATTAATGTCTCAGTGAGGTTGCTGATTGAGTCCTTGATGAAAGATGCAGAGTCAAAAAGCTTGTCAATTTTAACATCAGGAGGAAGTTCTTTCTTCAGGGTTTCAAGTGATTTCTCTATCTCTTTGGTAACCTTGACAGTATTCCCGCCGGACGCTTTCTGGACAAGCATGCCCATACCCTTTACGCCATTTATCCTGGTGTCGAGTTTGGATTCACGTATCGTATCACGGACTACAGCAATATCTTTAAGATAAACATTCGACCCATTAAAGCTGCTCACTACCAGGTTCTTAACAACATCGCTTTCGGGGAATTCACCCTGGATACGCAAAGGGTAGTCATTTTTACCCATTTCTATATACCCGGCCGGCATATTCATGTTTTCTGCCCTGAGGATATTTCCAATCTGTTCAATTGTAAGATTATATGCCTCCATCTTCCTGGGATCGACATCAATATAGATCTTACGCCCGGGAACACCGCTAAGTGAGACTGAACCTACTCCTTCAATCCTGTTAAGAGGATTCACAATTTTTTCATCAAGAATTTTCTCCAGCCCGGCAAAACTCTCCTTTGCAGTTATTGTATAAAAGATTATGGGCATCATGGTAGTATTAAACTTGATAATCGTAGGCTTTTCAGCATCAGCAGGGAGGGCTCTTTCAGCAAAGCCCAGGATACTGCGGATATCATTTGAGGCCTCATCGAGATTCGTACCATATTCAAAATTCATGAAAATGACAGATACCGCATCACTCGATCTTGAGGTGATCTCCTTCAGGTTGCTGACTGAGTTAAGGGAATTTTCAAGAGGTCGCGTCACATTTGTTTCCATATCTGTCGCACTTGCTCCCGAATATGTAGTATAAACCACTACGTACGGAAGTTCCATCTCCGGATAGAGATCAATCGGAAGCTGAACCAGCGAATAGATTCCCATGACCATCAGAGCAACAAATACCAGAATTGTTGTTACTGGTCTTTTTACAGAAGCACTGTATATACTCATCTTAATAAAGTTGAAAACTGATTATTACTTAACTACTTCAATCTTGTCATCGTTGATAAGCTTTGACTGACCTTCTGTAACGAGCCGGTCACCTTCCTTAAGGTTATCTGAAATTATCTCCAGCTGGTCATCAAATCTCTTTCCAAGCAGTACCTCAACCCGCTTTGCCATATTCTGCTCTTCAATAAATACATATCTTATATTGGTTCCTTCCTGCATAAGCACGGTTGCGGCTGGTACAACAAAAGTCTCAACCTCACCCAGGTCCATCGAAACCCTGACAAACATACCGGGTTTAAGAAGGTCGTTCCTGTTAGAGAGTTCAAGTTCTGCAATGAATGTACGTGTTGCAGAATTGATAGTCGGAGATTTTCTGAATACTGTACCGGTAAAAACCTCCCCTTCGTAAACATCGGCAGTTATTTTTGCCTTCATCCCGTTTTTTATTAAAGGATAGTATTGTTCTGAAATCGCGACATTTACCTTCAGGGGATTGATCTGCATAACGGTAACAATAGCCGATCTTCCTGTTTGCGTTGTAGGAGCTCCTGAATACATTTCACCATTCTCGAAATATTTACCGGTAACGACACCCGCAAAGGGCGATTTCATAACAGTATTCTGCTCCATAAATTCAACATTGGTTCTCAGAACCTCAACCTGGGTTTTAGTCTGGTCGTACTGCTGCTGTTTAACGCTTCCTGTAAGGAGCAGTGTATCAAGTCTTGAAAGGTCTTTCTCAAGGTTTGCAAGCTGAAGTTTCAGCTGGTAAAGCTGAGTACGATCCATAAGGAACAGCTGTTGCCCTTTGGTTACTCGGTCTCCGGTCTCAACATATATTTTATCTATCCTTCCGGGAGTTGACGGAGCCATATTTACTTCTTCAAAGGGCAAAATGGTAGCAGTGTAATCTATAGTTCTGGAAATTTTTGTTTTTGAAAGTGTTTCCACCTTTACAGGGATTAATGCTTTATCATTTGCCGTGATTCCTGCTGCTGTGCCGTTTGCTTCATTTGACTTCTTTGATGAACAGCCTGAAAGGACAAGGAAGCTTATCACCATTACTGAAATTGTAAAAGAGTGTTTCATTATTTTATTTTTTATTATTTCTGATCTGATTATATGTTATTCAATAGTTTGTTGAAAGCTACCTTTGTCTGAAGCAGATTCAGCAGAGCTGAGAGATAATTATTTTCAGCCTGCAGATACAATGTATTTGCCTGGGTTAGCTCGAGACTTGAAGCCATTCCCTGCCTGAATTTATTCTCAGTACTTGCATAGACTCTCTTGGAGACATCAACATTTTCTTTCTGGCTTAAATATTGAAAATTTGCATTCACAAGGTTATACCTGAGTTGCTTTTCCTGCAATAGAAGCTGATCGGTTACCATTTCCTTGGTTGTCCTAGCCTTATCAAGGTATATCTGAGCCTTGTTTATCGAAGCAGTTCTCTGTCCTCCTGCAAAAATCGGGATCGAAACCTGCAAGCCTGCCATAGAATTCTGGAACCATCGCAGATCGGAAAGCTGATCACCCATACCATTTGTTCCGTAATTATAAAATCCTGCAATTGTGGGCAGAACTGAAGCTTTTTGTGACCTGAGATTAAGAGCAGACATCATTTCCTGCCCATCCACAAGCCTATAATCGACATTCTGTGTATGATCAAAAGACTGGGAAATCACCGCTTCAATATCTAATTCATTTTCAATCATCTCAAGTGTCTGGGTAAGTGTTATTTTTGTTGCTGGTGATACACCAAGCTGAAACCTGAGGAGATTGTAGTTTAATTCATTTGTTCGCTCGAGTGAGCTCCTTTCATTCTGAACCATAGTCACGTTTGAGGCCATCTGATCGACATCAGTCGCCTCAGCCATTCCTGCCGAGTACATTGCCTTTGTCGATTTAAGAGTCTCATTAAGGTTTGTTAAGTTACTATCGAGAAGTTCAATCGACTTTTGTGTAATAAGTATAAGGAAATAAGCAGANCTGACTGATTCCTTTGTATCAAGTTCCGATTTCACAAGGCTTTCTTCACTNAGCTTTTGAGCAAGTTTTGTCGTCTCAATGCCAATATATAACGGGGCATTGAATATCAGCAGGCTTGCATCAACCGANGCGCTTGAATTGAACTGGGAACCAAAGGTTACAGGTACTTTTTCTCCGGGTTTTCCAAAAAAATCCCCGGGCAATAGTGTAGTCATNAGCTTAAGGTTATCTGTAAATGAGCCTGATGCATTAACCTGGGGCAATGCTGCTGCTATNGTCTCCCAGACCGCCGCTTTGGATGCCTGCACATCCGCCCTTGCTGTCATAACCATCTTGTTATTGACAATTGCATAATCCTGGGCCTCTTTAAGAGATAAACTCAGCTCACCTATATCCTGCTGAGCTTTCATTACACTCCCGGTAAATAAAATTGAGAGTGCGGCTGCAATTAAAAACTTGTTTTTCATACGATTTGTGTTATTCATGATCACTTGAAATAGTATATGTTTACAATTATACTCTCATTTTTTTTCATAAAAATTTATAAGATCAAGACCCTTTTGTGTTGAGATGCCCCTTAGGTAATTGATATAAAAGTTCCTGATAACATCTTTATTCAGGAAATTATCAGGAGGAAAAACCTCATTATCATTCGACATTCTTACAACTTCAAGCAGACATTTATTAGTGATTTCAATATTAATATCATCCCTGAAAACACCTTCCTTAATACCCCTGGTCAGGATTTCAGAATTATTGGAATAATATGGAAGATCGTGCACATCAGCGGGATAATCAGCCAGACCTTTGTGGAATCTTTTAATGTCCATCAAAAAGGCAGGTGACATTTTTTGAAAATGGTCACTCATTAAATCCAGCATTTTAAATATTGCCTCGATAACGTTTTCGGATTCGCTGAATATTTTTGTCATTACTTCACTCTGCTTCTGAGACATCCATTTAAGGACCCCTTTGAGCAGCTCATCCTTATCGCTGAATACTTCATAGATTGTTCTTTTCGAAATACCCAGACTCGAGGCCAGCATATCCATAGTAACTGCCCTGATCCCGTAGGTCCTGAACATGACTGAAGCTTCTTCTATTATTTTTTGCTGATAATCCATGTTTGAAAAATAACGCGACAAAAATGAGAAAACTTTTTCAGTTTACAAAGTTTTCTTCGTTAAATTCCTGTAAAACTCAGTAAAAAGACGAAATTTACCGGTGAACAACAAAAGGCGTTAAGGCGTTAAGGCGTAAAGGTCTTAAGGCGTGAAGATGTTAGGGCTTAGCCATCAAGTTATACCGTCATGCCGCTATGCCGTTATGCCGTTATGCTGTTGTGCCGTTATGCTGTTGTACCTTTAAAAACTATTAATTATGACTGCAACCCAGATAATTTACCAGGTCGACGCTTTTACCACTGAACCATTTAAAGGCAACCCGGCAGGTGTTTGTATTCTGGAAAAAGAGATGACTGATGAATGGATGCAAAGTATTGCCGCGGAAATGAATCTGTCGGAAACAGCATTTATTTCAGGTGGAAAGGATGATTATCGCATCCGGTATTTCACACCTGAATCGGAAATTCCTTTATGCGGACATGCCACCCTTTCGTCGGCTCATATAATGTTTGAGTCAGGTATCGTCAAAAAGAATGAGATAATTACTCTTTCTTCAAAGGCGGGAATACTTAAGATACGTTACTCGGAAGGCTGGGTAGTTATGAATTTCCCATCATATAACCTTAAGTCAGCCCAGGTCCCTCAAGACATTGGTAATTACATTGGAAGCATGCCGGTCGAATTTTACCATACTGACCATGGCTGGACATTTGTCCTCCTCCGGAATGAGGAAGAAGTCCGGAATCTTAGTCCTGATTTCAAAGCTATGAAACATTCTGAATACGGCGATCTTATAGTCACGGCTCCGTCGTCTGATCTCCGTTATGATTTCTGCGTCCGCTGCTTTGCTCCAGCTCTGGGTATAGATGAAGATCCGGTAACAGGTTCGGCCCACTGTGTGCTGGCGCCATTCTGGCATAAAAAGACCGGCAAAAAAGAATTTATCTCTCACCAGGTATCAAAACGAGGAGGAATTTTGAAAGTCACCTTGCTTGATGACAGAGTCGAAATAGCTGGCCAGGCACTGACAATCTTTAAAGCAGAGTTGCTTGTTTAGAATTGGTTCGAAGTACGAGGTGCAGGGTGTGCTGGAGTTACGGCAAAATCCACTCCTGTGAGGGGTAAGGGGTAGATGTTTTTATTATCGAGATACATTATATTTTTAATGATTTACAATAATTATTTAACGTAAAACAATAAATAGTATTACAGAAATGAAATCGAATCCTGAATTGAAAATCACTGAACTTGGACTTGAACTGCCAACAGCCCCCAAACCAATGGGTGTCTATAAACCTGTACTTATAATAGGGAATTTCCTTTATGTCTCCGGTCAGGGACCCCTTAAATCTGACGGGACCCTCATAAAGGGAAGGGTAGGAAATGATCTTGATCTTGAACAGGGTAAGAAGGCTGCAAGACAGGTAGGTCTTGCAATGCTCTCAACAATCAAAGCAAATATCGGCGACCTGAATAAAATAAAGCGCCTTGTAAAAACCCTCGGGATGGTAAATAGCTCTCCTGATTTTGACCAGCATCCTGCCGTTATCAATGGTTTCAGCGAACTAATGTCTGAAGTTTTTGGTGAAGAAAACGGTATCGGTGTCAGAAGTGCGGTGGGAATGTTCCTTCCTAATAATATTGCCGTAGAGATTGAAGCTATGTTTGAACTTCATCAATAATAAAAATGATTGAAAGCATAAACACCCGGGCATCATGGTACCTGGTCGATAATCCGGATGAAGTTTTTTCTCCTTCATTGCTGATCTATCCTGATCGTATCGAAACCAATATCAGGAAGATGATAGAAATTGCAGGTGATCCTGATGTGCTCCGTCCGCATGTAAAAACACACAAGATGCCTGAAATAGTAAAGCTCCAGATGAAGCACGGCATCGGCAAGTTCAAATGTGCCACACTTTCTGAAGCAGAGATGACTGCAGAATGCGGAGTAAAAGACATTCTGCTTGCTTACCAGCCGGTTGGCCCGAATATCGGAAGGTTTTTCTCACTCAAAAAGAGATACCCGGATACAAAAATTTCATGTATTGTCGATTGCGGTGATGTAATAAAGCAGCTTTCAGAAAATGCAGTCAGATATAATGCGGAAGCTTCGTTATGGCTCGATATTAATGTTGGCATGAACAGGACTGGAATTACCCCAGGAAAATCAGCAGTAAGCCTTTATAATATGATCGGAAGTTTACCCGGGCTTCATGCGGAGGGGCTGCATGTGTACGACGGGCACATTCATGAAAGTGACTTTTCACTCCGGGAGAAAGTCTGCAATGATGCATATCTGCCTGTAGAATCGCTTATCGCTGAACTCAAAGCATCCGGCAGAAACCAGATAAAAGTAGTTGCCGGCGGAACGCCGACATTTCCCATTCATGCAGCCCGAGGAGGGATTGAAACGAGTCCTGGAACAACTCTTTTGTGGGATTACGGATATGGCTTATCATTCAGTGACATGGACTTTCTTCATTCGGCTGTTCTTCTTACCAGAGTAGTCAGCAAGCCTGCCGGCGATTTGATCTGTGTCGATCTTGGACATAAAGCTGTAGCATCGGAAATGCCCCCGCCAAGAGTACAAATCAAGGATGTTGAAAAATATGAATTCATTTCACATAATGAAGAACATCTTGTATTCAGATCTATCGATGCACAAAAAATAAAGGTTGGAGACGTGCTGTATTGTATCCCGTTTCACATATGTCCGACCGTTGATCGTTACGACAAGGTTTCAGTTGTCAGGAATGGCAGAGTTACCGAACAATGGAACGTTGAAGCACGAAAACGGGAAATAACTATTTAACAAGGCGTAAAGGTTTGAAGGCGTGAAGGAGTGAAGGCGTGAAGGCTTTATAGAACAAAATCAACCTGGAGTTGTTTATTTACCAAATTTATGACATCATGGATATGCAAAATGCTTTTCAGAACCTCAACTGGCTCGCAATAATAGTCGCCGCAGTCAGTGCGTTTGCCCTTGGAGCACTCTGGTTTTCTCCTATTTTGTTTGCTAAAAGATGGATGAAAGAGAGTGGTGTAACAGAAGAATCAGCAAAGAATGCCAATATGATTAAAACCTTCGGACTCGCATTTCTGCTTTCCCTTATCGCCTCGTTTTTTCTTGCGATGTTTATCGGAGCAGATGCAGGGGCAGGCTTTGGAGCCCTCGCGGGATTCATGGCAGG
>WSSedA1B3DRAFT_1000434_pt1 | contig 12081 bp, 9 predicted proteins | sample WetSurSiteA1Bulk_FD_9468 | JGI IMG/M metagenome (IMG submission 9468)
CCGTAGATCCAATGGCCGGCGCCCCATCCACCAATGCCACCTTCAACATTACAGTGCGAAATTCAGGCAACGTCGCCTTGCATAACATCACCATTATCGATTCTATTCCGGAAGGAATGAAATACATATCCTCAGATGAGCCAAATGAAAATATAACCGGCAGAGTTGTAACCTGGAATGATGTCGGCTCTCTGCTCTCCAACGATACGCCGGTATCCATTAGGATGATAGCCAGCGTGGATCAGGAAGCGTCGGGAAATCTGACGAACTCAGTCCAAGCCACAGGAATAGCAGAGGATGCAGAGAAAGTCGTCGCGAAGGCCATAGCGAATTTCACTGTCATCAGGGCAGGACTGCAAGTGGAGAAAAAGGCATTTCCACAGGTTGCAGGCGTGATGTTCCCAGTGACATTCATCATCAGGGTGAAGAATACGGGAAATAGCACGCTACATAATGTAACTTTGACGGACATGCTCCCGGCTGGGTTGATTTATTTATCAAGCAGACCTCATGGGACGACTGCCGGCAGCGGGAAGGTCATTTGGGATTTAGGGGCCCTCAATTCTCAGGAATCCAGATTTATCAAGCTGGTAGCTAAGGTAGGCTTTAGGGCTGGCTGCCTTCTTGAGAATGAGGCAATTGCAGTTGGATCAACTGCTTCTGGATCCAATGTCAGCGGATCTTCCAGCGCAGTGGTTGAGGTGGATCGAGATCTGAACATGGCATATATCACCGCCTAATGCCAGCAGGTTGAATGGGATAGCTGCTGAGGTCAGATAAGAGCCGATACCTTTCTGTCTCACAGGGAAGAGCAGGACGATCAAGTTCTAGCCTGCTTCCACCCTTCCTCTTCCACAATTCTCATCACCGCTTTTAGAGCCAGCCCAGTTCTTGCAGCGATCATCTTGCAGTCCTCAAACTCCGGCTTAATATTGATTATAGCATCTCCCAGGCGGCTGATTTTTGCCGATGCGTTGTATAAAGAGCCATTTATCTTTACAGTCACTGACTTTGCCTCCCTCTCGGCCACATAGCGGTGGAGGCTGGGGAAGATCCTAATGCCCAAGCTGCCGGTTTGTTGCATAATCAGCCGGGATAATTTTTCCATATCATCCTGTCGGGCTATGACTGTAATGGTATTCCCGGGCCGCCCCTTTTTCATAACTGCCGGGGCTACGCAAGCATCAAGGGCTCCGGCATCCATGAGAATATCTATCAGGTTTCCCAGGACTTCTCCGGTAACGTCATCCACATTGGTCTCTAGCTGGACTACCTGGTCGGGATTGAGGTGGTGATGCGAAAGATCGCCTATTACGGCGCGCAAGGCATTGGGAAGTGAAAGATCTCTGCTTCCTGCACCGTAGCCAACCCTCTTTGCCCGAATGCAGGGGTACTCATCCAGGAATTCGTCCACAATATGGGCAAATATGGCAACGCCGGTGGGGGTAAGAAGCTCCCCTTCAATTGGGCCGCTCCTCCAGGGAATCTGATTTGATCTAAGTATCTCTAACGCTGCAGGCCCAGGAACGGGCAGAAGGCCGTGGGCGGATTCGACATATCCCTCTCCAACAGATATTGGACGGGAGAATACCTTATCAACATCCAGGCTATATAGCGCAGCACAGCTTCCCGCAATGTCAGCCAGGGCATCCAGAGCACCTATCTCGTGAAACCTGGCGTTTTCTTTTGAAAAGCCATGCACTTTGCTTTCAGCCGAGGATAGCGTATCTAATATACCTAGTGCGCGCTCTTTAGCAGGTGGCGGAAGGTTTGCATTTTGGAGAAGGGAAATGGCTTGATCAATGCTGTGGAATCTCTTATCAGAAGTCACTATAGCCCTAGTGGCCAGGATGTGGCTCTTCTGCTCTTTGCGAACCTCTAGGCGGCACCCTAGAGATTCGATGGCGGCGCTGACCATAGACTGGTCTGCGCCCAGGTCGAGGAGACAGCCTATGGTCATGTCGCCGGATGCACCGGCAAATGGGTCAAAGAGGAGGGCTCTCATAATTAACATCTCGCCTGGGATGCTAAATATAAATTGGCCATCTGCTTAGGATTCAGTTGGATGCCAAAAAGTTGCCATTTATTGATTGGAGAACTTACCAAACGCGATCCCTTCGAAACATGGCTGATCTTAGATCAAGACACCATCTTAAATAATTTTTTAAGGCTTACTCCTTGAGCATAATTCTGCGCGAAGATAACCTCATGCATTTAAATGCCGAGGTTGTCATTTGAATCCATCGTGGTGAGTCCCCAATGGCAGAAGATTCCAGCTCTCAGTGGGATGGCTATGAGTGGGTAGCCCTATCCGTCACCACAGTAGGCGCTCTTCTAGCCGCACTTCAAGGCTCAGCCCTGCTAATTGCGCTTCCAGAGATCATGACTGATCTCCATACCGGCTTTTTGACAATAATGTGGGTCATCCTCAGCTTTATGCTCATTACTACTGCGGTGGTGCCCGTGGTGGGCAGGCTGTCGGATATGTTTGGCAGAAAAAACCTCTACAATTCTGGCTTTGCCATTTTTACTCTCGGATCATTGCTGGCGGGACTCTCTTCGCCCCAGTACCATGGCTGGGATCTAGTGTTGGCGAGGGTAATCCAGGGTGTAGGCGGTGCCTTGCTCTTCACAAATAGTGCTACAATAGTCACTGATGCTTTCCGCAAAGGCCGGATCGGCTTTGGCCTGGGGATAAACCAGATCGCTTTTGCTGCAGGATTTTTGCTTGGGCCAGTGGTTGGTGGACTGCTCACAGCCATTAACTGGCGCTGGATATTTCTGATCAACGTCCCTTTGGGAATCCTGGCTACTATCTGGGGGACGATACGGCTACGAGAGCCGGTCTCTTTGCCATCCAATCAGCAATTCGACTGGATGGGGAGCCTAAGCTTTACCATCGGCCTTGGATCATTGCTCCTGGCTTTGTCTTTGATAGCCTTTCCGATGGTGGGCATGACCGGCATTTATATACTGTTCGGGTGCGCAATCGTAGGACTTTCCGCCTTCTTCATCGTCGAGCGGCGGGTATCCCAGCCTATGCTAGATCTTCGGCTTTTTCAAGATAAGCTCTTTGCTTACGCATCAGCCGCCAACTTCCTAAATGGACTGGCCAGGGGTGCCGTTCTATTCATCCTGATATTCTTCCTGCAAGGGCCCTATGGCCTAGATCCATTATGGGCAGGAATCATGATGGCTCCATTTGGAGCTGCTTTTATGATTGTAGGGCCAATATCTGGCTACCTTTCTGACAAATATGGCTCCCGGGGACTGTCCACGGCCGGCCTTCTGGTATCAGCTGTTGGATTGCTCGGATTGGCAACTGTTGTCAGCACTACGCCATATTGGTTCGTAGCATTTTGCATGATCCTTATGGGTGGTGGTTCAGGTCTCTTTGCTTCCCCCAATACCAATGCCATCATGTCCTCGGTCCGGCCAGAACAACGGGGAATTGCTTCGGGCACAAACGCTATGCTAATGAATACTGGACAGATGCTCTCCATTGTGGTGGCATTTCCATTGGTGTTGAGCAGGATTCCTGAAGATGTCATGTTCCATGTTTTCCTGTATGGGGGCGGCATGAGCAGCTCGCCGGAGGCTCTGGCAGCTTTCGAGATGGGTATGCAACAGGCTTTTTTGGTTTCTTTCGCCATCACTATGGTCGCAGCAGTTGTATCATATCTTCGTCCTTCTAATCATGGGACGGCCAATTGAAATGCTAGGATGATTGGCGATGGAGGGATTTTCAGAGGATGCTCCTATCTTATTTCTTCCAGAACTCCGGGACCAGAAGAACCAGAGCAGCCACTATCTCTAGTCTTCCAATCCACATACAAAAGAAGAGAATCATCTTGCCAGCCGGATGGATGTATTCGAAGCTATACATGGGACCTACCATGCCAAAGCCGGGACCAACATTGCCCAGAGTTGTGGCCACGGCAGAAATTATTGCCTCCATAGTCATCCCCGGCTCGTTATAAGAAACTATAGCCAACAATAAGCTGGCTACGGCAAGGATAATTAGATACGAGCCGACAAATATATTGCTAGATCGAAGTATCTCATCTCTGACCGTCAATCCGCCCAGCTTCACAGGGATCACTGCTTTGGGATGAAGCGCATGCAGCAGCTCGCGGTAGCCGCTTTTCAGAACCAGCAAAAATCTAACCACTTTTATGGCGCCACCGGTCGATCCGGCACAGGCACCTATGATCATTAGAAGAAGGAGCATGAACTTGGCAGCAGCTGTCCATTTATCGAAGTCGGCGGTTGCAAAGCCGGTGGTAGTCATAATTGAGACTACCTGGAAGCCAGCCATCCTGATTCTGTAAAATATATCCCCATCTATACCCCCCCATATGACGATTATTGCCGTAGCCGCCAAGACTATCAAGGTGTAGAACCTGAACTCTGGGTCTCTAAATAGGCTCTTTCTGTCAGAATAAATCGTCCTGTAATGAAGAGCAAAATTTGCCCCTGCCAAAAACATAAACAATGTTATTATGGCATCGATGAGCACACTGTTATAAGCTGCAATGCTCAGTCCTTGCGGAGAAAATCCACCTGTGGCCATAGATGCGAAGGTGTTGCATAATGAGTCATAAAGGGGCATGCCTGCCAGCATCAGAAGCACGATTTCAGCGATGGTAAGGAGAATATAGACCCACCAAAGAAGTTTGGCTGTCTGCCTTATGCGGGGGGTGAGCGCGTCTTTATCCGGCCCCGGAACTTCTGCTTTGTAAAGTTGACGCCCAGCCACGCCCAGTTTTGGCAGGATGGCTATGAAGAGCAAAATAATGCCCATTCCTCCCAGCCATTGGGCAAAAGATCGCCAGAATAGCAGCCCCATGTATGTGATGTCTGGGCTGTTTTCCAGCTGAGGTCGGGTAGCATTGCTTAATAAAGTGCTGAGCTCCCGCTCCAAGGTGGAGGCTATACTGTGGTCTGCAAGCGTTGTATTTATTATCCAGTATCCTTGGGCGTTTGTCTCGGTGAAAATGCTCGAGCCAGTAGTTGTGAAGGCCGACATTGACTCGAATAGGCCATCTACCATGCTGGTTCCAAGAAAGACGTACGGCAGAGCTCCGAAGAAGGCTGCCCCCAGCCACCCCAGGCCAACCAAGGCAAAGCCTTCTTTATGGCCCATCTGCTCTTGGGAGCCCAGGCGCTCAAATAAAATCCCGCAAGTTAGGGTGATGAAGGAGGTAAGCGCAAAGGCTATCACTCCTCTGGTCTCCCCATAATAAGCGGCAATCGCTCCAGGCACTAGCAGCAATAGAGCCAATAGCTTCAGAAGAGTACCAAATAAGTGAATAAATATTTTAACTCTCATTTTCTAACCTGGAATAGTTGGCTTGAGATGGTCCCTCTTTTTGAGGCCCCTATCCATATCTTCTCGGTATAAAAAAACTCCCTTCGAACTTGAACATCATGAGAAGTTTGGAGCGAACAGCAGGAGATATTCGAGCATGTCGGCTGCGAGTATCCCGAAAATAGGTCTCAGATGATGTATTTTTCTTATGCTTTTCTCCCCTAATTTTTTTAAAAATTTGATGATCCAATATTTGCTCCAGCGAATCTTTCTAGGCATCGGATTATATGCTGTGCCCTGCGGCTCTTTTTAGCGCAGGTGGACATGATTGAAGAACCATCAGAAAGGAAAAGGATGCAGCCAATGAGACGGTGCGGAATAATTCTAGATCTTATAGGCACGGCAATTACATCTTATGAAATATTATGATTAATTATGAACTTCTCTTAAATATAACTAAGTAAAAGGATTGCCAAGATATAAATGGTGATAGCTAATGAAAGCTGCATACTGGAGGGCCTGGGAAAAATATTCACCCTCTGCAAAATTGGAGATCAGGACAGGAGCCGCTATACGATGCCTGAAGCCGAATGATAGGATCTTGCCAATAGAGGGACTAGAAGAAAGAATGTATGGTACCGAGCCGCAGTGGAGACTCTGGGAAAAACATCTACCACCGGAAGCCACAAATGCAATTGTACCATTATCTGAGATCGTATCGGAAAAGCCAGAGAAAGTCCATATATAATTGAGTTTTTATTATATTATTATTTTTATTACTTACGTGATGATACTAACGCATGTTATAATTATTATAATAATTAAAACAGTTTTAAAATTTCTATAGTCTATTTTTCTCTTGGATTTATATAGAAATCTCCTCTGTTCGAGCTCTTATAGAGGATGCATCCTGCTCATGGACGTGCACATTCTCGTCTATGATTGGATTCTCGCTATCCAATATTGGCTTGAACAGGAAATATTTCTCCGCAAATGCCTTCAACTCATCGTCAGAAATACACGAGTTTCTTAGCTCATTCTCGTAAAGTTGGCTTATCTCCTTTTGAATTTCTCGTACCCTCCAATCGTCTTTTTGGAGGCTTGTTTTTACATCTGTCAGCTCTCTTAAAGCCTCTTCTATCTTGAATCTTATCACTTCTATGCCGGAGGTGCTGCCAATCATTATTTTGCGCATGCCTCCCACGAGCTGCGGAGGATATGGTTCGTAGATGAAGGGATCTTTAATTACTCCTGCTGTATGGATACCGCTTTCATGAGCAAAGATATTCCTGCCCACTACTGCCTTGTTTCTAGGGATATGTAAGCCTACATGCTCTTCCATATATTTTGCAAATTCGGTGAGATAGGAGATGTCGTATTTCTGAAATCCGTCCACCCTCTGGGACAAGAATAAGAGCGCCTTCTCTAACTCGGAGTTGCCAGCCCTCTCTCCAATTCCCATGAAAGTCAGGTTTGACCAGTTTGCACCATGCCAGTAGCCCGCCAGAGAGTTGGCTGTGCCGAGGCCGAAGTCGTCATGGATATGCGTCTCAATATTCTTGGCTCCAAGATCTGACAAGCCAGAGATCATCTCTGGGATTCCATAAGGATCACAAGCACCTGCAAAGGGCACTCCAAAACCCAGCGTATCGCATATGCGCAGAATGCAATTCGGTTCCCTCTCCAGGACCTTCCTTGCCAAAGGATAAACAAAGCCCTTTAAATCTGCTCGTGTAATATCCTCTAAATGAGCTCTTGTCTTCAAGCCGTGATCCAAAGCATATTCTTGGGCTTTTAGGTACTTCTCTTCTGCTTGTTCTCGACTTTTAAGGCCCATCTTGGCATGAATGTGGGGATCAGATATGGACATCAGAATGCCCGTTTCTCTGATGCCGTCCATTTTGAGCACAAGATCTATGTCTTTGGGATTGGCCCTGGACCAGCCGGTAACCTCGGGACTGGCATAGCCACAATTTAGCATGCATCTAGCTGTCTCTTTGTCGCTCTCGGTAAAGAGAAAGACCTCCAGCTTGTCGACGCCAATATTATGCAAATATTCGAAGATTTTAATTCTATCCCTGACTTTTATTACCACTCCTGGCATCTGCGCTCCATCTCGAAGCGTGGAATCACTGACAAACACTTCCTGGCCGAAGGGCAGCTTAAGCCTGGGAAGATCCCTATACGATGTGTACATCTTTGTCCAACCCCATATGCAGCTTCAAGCTTTGTCTCTGCTGGCAACAATGGCTAATCGAATGCTCCCACAAGATCATACTCTCTGCAGATATCGGATTCACTTATGCTAAAGGCTGGTTCGCTAATTGAGCCGAATTGTGCCTCATTTTGGTGTTTGTGATATTCAGCTCCGGAAATCCAGCGTCTTTCAGCCAGGTTCTTCCGAATATCTTGAATCATAGTCTCACTGGAGTCCTTTAAAGTCCCATAATCCGACTCTGGAAGAGAGCATTTACCATGGGCGCGACCGTATTCGCAATCTCTACAATTTCCGTTCATGTAAAGGCAAGAGGCACACTCCCATGGCCCTATGGGCAGTCCTAGAACTATATCCAATAAGAACTTCAATGCTGAATGACCCGGATCAGAAGTCTCCTTAAGCTCTTTGTTGGATAGAATCGCAATCCACTTAGCATTTTTGGCTGCCGACTCTAGTCTTGATCGAAGAAAGCATGACCAATCTTTGCTCAAAATATTCTTATGCTTAAGAAATCCCTCCAAATCAGAATCATCCAATTGACTCCAGGCAGCGGATCTAAATCTCGATGCAGCCGATGAAATTTCCTGGTGATCAAGGATCACGGAGATGCTCTCAATTATGGCAGCTGTGTCAATTAAGTATCTTTGTTTGACAACCATCAAACCATGATCCGAAGATGATTGCTCCAAACCATATTGGAAATCTTCTGCTGATTTGCGATATTCGCTCAATAAAGCCGCCAGGCTATCTCGTAAAAATATATCGTCAACCTGCAGCCATCTATCTTCATCCGCTCCGAACATATTATTCACCTACTAAGATGCTAAAGCTTGTTCGCCCAATCTTGCAGGATAAATGGGAGCTTCGAGAATTGGAGGGCGTGAAAAGGAGATTATTATCCTGCCGCTGAGGTCTTGGGGCGGATTTATGCAAACGTAGTTTTATGTTGTGGCTCCAACATTATCCAATATTGCTATTTAATTTCCCATCGTTGGTCGTTAAGAAATTCCTCCCAATAATATCAAAATATACCGATAGGTTGCACATAGTTTTTATTTAAATCTATTTAAGAAAATTTCATAATATCTCATAATATTTCATATGAAGTATGATGTCCTAAGATGGAAATCCTTTGAGATGCAGACCCAAATTAGGGAGAAGGAACCAGAATATCGAATGCCTCAACAATCTTGAAATATATTGGCTATTTTCGATTTTAACTCTTCAATTCACAAAGATCTAATATTGATGCTTCGGCATATATGCGAGGGACCTCATATCGATTTCCATAATTAGCTCTGCGCAGTCACTTTGCCACCTTAGTCCATGCCAGTTCTAAAACAAAGGAGTAAGACCGTCTTTGTGTTGGTCTCACTCAGAATCTTCAATAAATTTTCAAAAAAAATCCGGATTATTTCTACATCAAATATGGTCTTATTGCATGCGTTTCCTTAGGGAGGTATAGGATACAACCATAATCCCAATCAGTCCAAGTACAAATTCAAATCCCGGTTGCTTCTTTTCAGCGGTCTCTATCACTTTATCGGAAGTCACATTGTGCAGGTTTGCTCGCTGTACCGATGAAACCTCATTAGGTATGAATCCGTTCTCCTCTGCGATCTTTTGTCCCTCCGGTCCTTTAACAAAGTCAATGTATGCTTGAGCGCCCGGTTTGGGATCGCCGAAGGTGTCCAGATATAGCGTTCTGGCCAAAGGATAGGTCTTATCCCTAATTGTCTGGGGGGTAATCTCAATATCATCAAGTTTGACCGCTCTGAGCTTTTCGCCGTCAGAGTAGCTGTAGCCTAAGTAGCCGATTGCATTGTTGCTTCCAACTATGGCAACCTTGACTTCAGAGTTGCTGGAGGAGTATGTACTTACACCGGGTGTCTCGGCCTTCTTGCTCCCAAAGATGTCCTCCAGGAATGTATCCCTAGTTCCGGAACCCTGTTCTCGGGAGATAGCATAGATGGGCTCATCAGGGCCGCCAAGCTCCTTCCAGTTCTTTATTTCGCCTGAATATATCTGCTTGACCTGATCCTTGGTAAGGGATGTAATGTTTGAATCATAAATGGCCTTGCTGACGCATACGGCCAGTCCGTCGTATCCGATTAGATTCTCCTGGAACTTGTCGCCGTATTTGGATTTCTCATCGGCGGTTACTTCCCTGGAGGCCATGGCCACATCTGACCTACCTTCTGCTATTTCGGTTATGCCTCCGCCGGTTCCTCCCTGAGCAACGGACACGCGGTAATCACTTTGAATATCATTAAATGCTTCGGCACATGCGGCACCTAGAGGAAAGACTGTAGTAGATCCTGAGACCTTTACATCAGTTGCTGCCATCGACGTTGCAATTGTCATTGCCATCAAGGGAATTAGCAATGTTGCCATCAATTTTCTTATTGTTATCACCGGGCAGCCAGAATATATTGGAAATATGTAAAGGTATTCAAAATAAAAAATAGAGATGGCGATAAGGTGTATAGGGTATATATCTCTTTTTTCTGGCTCACTTCTTCCACAGGTCCGGCACAAATAGCAGGAATATGGGCATCAGCTCAAGCCTGCCGATGTACATGCAGAAAAATCCAATCATCTTGCCTGCCGTAGATATTTGAGTCCAATCGAAAGCAATTACTCCAAAGCCCGGACCTACCCCGCCCATGCAGGAAGCAACTCCGGAAGCTACAACCAACAGATCAACATTTGGATTTCCAACAGAAGCCATCGCAAGCGCAAGGGAAAGGGCAAGGAACGTGGCCAAGTAGAAGAATGAATAGAAGAGCATGGGCCGCAAAACTCCTTCTTTTACTTTTTGTTCTCCCAGCCTTACCAATAAAAAAGCCCTTGGATGTATCATATGAAGCAGCTCGAGATAAGCGTATCTCAGGTCGACTAGAAGCCTGCCCACCTTTATGCCTCCTGCTGTTGAGCCTATACAGCCACCGATCAGCATAACGATGATCAAAGCCATCTTTGCTGCAGTTGACCAGTTATTGAAATCCAAAGTGTTGACAAAACCGCAGGTTCCCATGAAGGAGATTACCTGGAAAGAGGCAAACCTGAAACGTTCTGTCCAGTCTCCTTCAATCCCTCCAAATAGGATCAAAATAATTGTGCCTACTGCTAAGATGGAGATCATGAATCTGAACTCCTCATCCCTGAACCACCCTAGCCTATCTCGGGTCAGGACTTTATAATGCAGGCCGAAGTTGGACATGCCCAGAATTATGAAGACCGCTACTATCGCTTCGATCAGAGGGCTATTGTAGGCAGCAATGCTGGATGCCTGGGGAGAAAATCCGCCCGTTGCCAGAGTTGAGAATGCAGTGCATATCGCGTCATAGACGGGCATGCCTGAAACTATCAGCAGCACAATCTCGACGGCATTGAGAAATAAATATACCCTCCACAGGATTCGGGCAGTTCCGGCTGCTCTTGGCGTTATGGTATCCTTGCTTGGTCCTACCGTCTCTGCCCTGTAGAGCTGACGACCGGCCACTCGAAGGTGAGGGAATACGGCCACGATCAAGAGGATTATTCCCAAGCCTCCTATCAGCTGTTCGAAAGAACGCCAAAAAAGAAGACCAAAAAAAGTTTGGCTAGATGGGGCATTAATGGCGAGATAAGGCGTGCTTCCGGCAAGGTTTCCAGATACCGCTCTGGCCATGGCCGATGATATGCTGTTGTTGGCCAATGTGGAGTTGACTATGTAGTAACCCTGAGCATTGGATTCTGAGAGGATTGTAGCTCCGGTAGCCGAAAAACCGGAGATCGATTCGAACATGGCATCCACAAAGCCTATTCCCTGAAAAACAAAGGGCAAAGCGCCGAAAAAAGTGGCAAAAAGCCATCCTAAAGATACAGCTCCGAAGGCTTCTTTAGTTCCCACCTCGCCCTTTGTCCCCAGGCGGCGAAATAGTATGCCTGTAGCTAGGCAAAGGAGAGATGCCAAAGCAAAGGCGGCTATTCCGTTTGTCTCGTCATAGATGGCAGCTACAATGCCGGGAATAATCATCAAAAAGCCGAGCATTTTCAATATAGTGCCTATTGTGTCCAGGACTATTCGAATTTTCATTATGTCTAGAGAAGGGCGTCATGGTAATTCATGGATATAAACGTATTCAACGTCATAATCATTATGATTAATTCATAACAATACTTATAGGGAAGAACCCTTTCAAAAGGCTCCAATGACTTGCATTCCTACATGGGAAATTGAGCGTCTCACGTATTGGATAGCATTTGCTTTGGCAGTACTGTCCATTGATAGAGTGGCAGGAAATAAGAATTGGGACATGTTCGGAGTGATGGCAAAAAGTGAAGGAGCTATTACATTCATAACACTCTTAGGGATGGCCTTGCTTTTTATATGGGGGATTTTTCATTGATGTATTTATTCACGGGAAACATTAATTAACCTAAACAACAATGCAATGAGTTCTAATCGCCTTTGTTCTTGAGCGCATTAATCCAAGAGGTATTATGAGGCCAATTATCGACCTAGAGATAAAGACTGAAACTTTGATAACCATTGTAGCATTTTTTG
>WSSedA1B3DRAFT_1000435_pt1 | contig 12077 bp, 11 predicted proteins | sample WetSurSiteA1Bulk_FD_9468 | JGI IMG/M metagenome (IMG submission 9468)
TCTCTATACCGAACTCCATGAGGGCGGGGAAGCCCAGTACTATCATTTCCCGATGCAGAAGGGACAAAACCTCTATGGCTCAATCCAGGTTCCCGGTCCTGATTCGATGGTCCCTGATATCGCCATAATAGGACCGGGTATTGCACCGGCAGGAAATGTTCCATCCTTTGTTGAGATCCCCGAAGGGTCAGGAGCAATGGTTATCCCGGGAAAAACTCCGGGTAAACCTTCATACGAGCCATTTTCCCCACAACCAATCTATGAAACAGGGCATTTTAACGTAACCGTTCCCTCTGATGGTGATTATTATATCGCGGTATACGGCCCCACAGGAGGAAAATACAGTCTTGCTCCCGGGTTCTTAGAAGAGTTCACCGCTTCGGAATGGCTGCTGATTCCCTTCTCGGTCATTGCCATCCACCTCTGGGAGGGCCAGTCGCCCTGGGCTGTTTTCGCCCCATTGATTGTGGTGGTGATCGGGGGACTGGCACTTCTGGTAATATACCGGAAGGAACTTGGATTACAACAAGATCCCATCCGATGGATGATACTCCTTTCCGGTCTGCTGTATCTTGGCGGTGCGGCNATGACTGCCCTTCAGATTGTCCATGCAGTCCGGGTAACCGGCTATGGCAATGAAGTACTTGTGACTCTCATGTTTATTGCAGGTCCGGTCATTCTTGGCATCTTTGCCATTATGGAGGGAATACAGCAACCCCGACCAGACTCTTTGTTGAAAAGTGGTATAAAAATGATTATTATCGGGATTCTAGGACTGCTGGTCTGGGCCGGTCTCATCATCGGGCCGGTGCTGGCGATATTCAGCGGGGTTCTGATTCTTGTGAAACGATCCAAAAAGCCAAATCCGGCCTGACGGAATGATTATTCCCTTTTCCGTCTAACATTTTTCCATGGAAGCAAGCAAAAATTCCGGTGAACCGTCACCGGGTTCGCAAGAAAAGTCACCGGGCTCTCCCCACCATGAAGTATTCTCCGCATCCCATGCCAGCCATCTTGATTCCCGCTTCCGCAGGTTTTTCTATCGGCCTGATCGCCTTGCAGAACGGTTCGTACAACCCGGTAATCTCGTGCTGGATTTCGGCTGTGGCCCGGGGTTTTTTACCCGCGAGTTTGCAAAAAGAAGCGGTGATAACGGCAAGGTATTTGCAGTCGATCTGCAAGCAGAAATGCTGGGGATCCTCAAAGAAAAACTTGAACCAGAAGGGTTAATGCCGCGTATCAGAACCCACCAGTGTTCTTCGGACTCCATCGGTCTCTCCCCGGAATGGAATGGCAGGATCAATATGGCTTTTACTATCTTTGTTGTTCATGAAGTACCGGATTCCAAAAAATTATTCCAGGAGATCCATTCGCTTCTCATCCCTGGTGGCCTGCTCTTCTTTACCGAACCCCCTTTTATTGTCCCAAAAGAGGAGTTTAACAACACCTTACTACGGGCTCAGGATGCAGGGTTTGAGTTACTTAAAAAGGAATGGTTCTTTGTCAACCGGGCAGCAATACTGAAAAAGAGAGAGTGAAACGGTTATCCCGAAACGGTTCATCAACCAGATCCCCGGATGTCACCATATACAAATGTCATTTTTTATCGTCAGGGGATTATTTGGGATCTCCGGCATTTTCTTATGCAGGTGTGAGGAGTTCAGACTAAATCCCTTAGAACACAATATCCTCTTTTGCAAAGCGCATTTTTGGCATTGGTTTGTCAGCAGCGTACCCGACCGGACAGAGCATGACCGGCACAAGAGGTTTTGGGATTTTCAGGATCTTTGTGAATTCTTCTGGGTTAAATCCACCCATGGGGCATGAATCAAAGCCAAGAGATTTTGCCCCGTTCAATGCATTTCCGAGGGCCAGGTAGGTCTGTGCCTGTGACCATGCAAACCGCTGTTCAGGTGACATCGTAGTCGCGAACTGGGATGCCATCCCCAGAATCATCTTTTGTGTGTCTTCAGGTACCTTGTTTTTCTGTAACAGGTCCCCAAGGCGTTTCAAAAGGCCGTCGTAATCAGGATCCGCACAGAATACCAGAAGGTGAGAACAGGTGGTCACCTGTTCCTGGCCGAATGCCGCCGCTTTCAACTGTTCTTTTAATTTCTGGTCGGCAACTATCTTTATCTTCCAGGGCTGGAGGTTCAGGGCTGAAGGAGCAAATCGCACAAGTTCGATCAGTTCGCTGATCTTTTCCTGTGGGATTTTTTTACCGTCGAATTTCTTTGTCGCATACCGTTGCATCACGATATCTTTGAATTCCATAGTCGTTTCACCTACTAGGGAATCCGGCATAATCTTTATTTAATTTTTTCCGGCATCGCCTTTTGTCTCACATCTTCGACTGGTCTTTTGGCTTTGCCGTTCCGTGAACTTTTTGACCTTTTGCACCAAGACCCAGCATAGGATCCCGTTTCTTCTTTTTTTGTTCTGCATCCACCTCTGCTACCGGCGGTTTACCCAAGAAACATTCGACCGGGTCCCGACCACCGGCACAGGTCCGGTCCTTAAACTCCCCGCACTCCTCGCAGGTCGGCACCTGGGTCGGCAGCAGCGAGGGAAAGTGGTTCTTCCACAACGTTGCATCGATCCTGCCCGAATCGAGGAAACGCTGGATATGCCGTGCCGTATACTTCATAATGGAGTATGGGTGGTGCAGGGATTTATGAGATTCGGAGGGGATTTGCCTAGAAAGGCTGGTGCTGATGAGTTCAGGTTTCTCACCCGGAGTTGTTTTTAAGCACCGGTTGCACGAAACAATCCGGCCCGGGTAGCGGTGGGAACGCCATACAATTATATATTTAAAGTAGTATTTATTGTCTGTATTAAGATCTGGTGTACGATATCTGCTTCAGGATTACGTCTAAAAATATTCGGAGTGAACAATGTTTAAAAAGATCCTTTTCCCCACAGATTTTTCAAAACCGGCAAAGACTGAACTCCATTGTATCACAAGTATTCCCGGTATCCATGAAATTATCCTGCTCTATGTCATCAGGCACTACGCAATTCCCATGGGCAGAGAGACCGTAGAGACATTGGAAGCAAGTACTGCTGAAGTATATCTTCACGAGGCGAAAAAATACATAACCACTCTCAATCCTGATATCCGGGTCTCTCTTGAAGAGACCACATCACGTGATATCACTGACGCAATTCTTGAAACCGCAGAGAAGCATAAGGTCGATATTGTTGTCATTCACGGGTACATAAAAAGTATCATGGCAGGCCTGCTTCGTGGATGTGTCCCGGAAAAAGTGCTTTGCCGGGTCAGCAAAACCAATATCATGATTATGCCAAATACTCTTGTAGAGTCTCTTACCGGAAAGAATTTTGAAAAATTCTGCCCGATGATCTTTTCCCGTATTCTCTGCCCGGTAAATTTCTCGGAACGATCAATAAAAACAACTGATCTTGCTGGTTCCATGAAAGGAGTAGGAGAACTAATTCTCCTCCATGCTGCACAAAAGGGAAAAGATGGGCAGGACCATAAGGAAACCGTTACCACCGCGGAAAAACAGATAAAAAAACTCTGCAAACAGATTGTCGGACAGGGTATTAAAACCCGTACGATAGTAGTAACCGGAAAACCTGAACACGAGATTCCGCGGATCGCCGAAGAAGAGGATGTGTCACTTATCTGGATGGGTGGTGCCGGGAAAGGCTGCCTTCACGACTTCTTTTTTGGCAGCACAGTACATGATGTCCTGTTGAAATCGAAACGCCCGGTGATTGTCATCCGCTCCCACCAGTGACAAAGGAGTTAAGCCGTTATCTTTTTTAAAAAAAAATACTCTCCGTGAAAGATAGTGATGATAAAAGGATTTCTCTCCTTCCGTTGATGTCTTACGATGGTTAAAAAGTACTTACGCAATCATGGAGTAAACCGGTTTTAATCCTGCCTGGTTGTCCACATAATCCACTGATGATGTTCAATGCTGTCCTGCCAGGTTCAATGGTGTAAATGATACCTCAAATTTATGGGATTATAATGTACCGAACGGTGTGATAAAAATGGGTTCTAAAACCGGGTTTTTGAATTTTTTTGATCGGTAATATCAAGTGCAGTAAACATGACTCCACTCCTGATATCTGACAGGTCAATCGGCGTTGAGCTCAGCAGGATATCACAGATAGTACCGTCCTTGCGTCTCCAGTGGGTTTTTACTGTTCCAATCCCCTGTTCACGCATCAGGGCATATTTTACCGTTCCAACGTATTCATAATCTTCGTCGGTCGGGTAGAGGATGCGGGCGTTTTTACCTATCAGATCATCAGGTGAGTACCCGGTCATTGCACAGATCCGATCATTTACACGAAGAAGAATCCTGTCTGATACGATGCCAATCCCTACCGGTGCAGCCCGGAATATACTTGCCAGTGATGCCTCGCTTGCACGCAATGCCTCTTCAGCGAGTTTCTGTTCGGTTACATCCCGGCCAACCGACTGGTACTCGGTGACCGTTCCGTTCTTATCAAAAATTGCCCGGTCGCTCCAGCGCTGCCACCGCACCTGGCCATTGGCCAGCAGGATACGATGAGTTATAATATCGGTGGGATGATCCTTTGTCAGCGATGCGAAATGATTTTTCACAAGATTTTGATCTTCTGCTGGAACCGGAGGGATGAATTTTTTCCCGATTAACTCGTCACGGGTTTTATTGAAATACCGGCAGTATGCTTCATTGACAAAGACATGGGTACCATCAGGCAGGAAACGGGAGATAAATTCTGTCTGATCCTCGACAATATTCCGGTAGCGTTGTTCGCTCTCTTCAAGCATTTTATTCTGGAGAGCCAGGAGAGATTCACTCGCTTTAGCCTGCTGTAACGCCGCATTCGTCTGTTCATATGCTGCCTCTAACTCCTCTTCTTTTCTGCGGATTGACGTTATATCCTGGAGTGTTTCGATAGCACCGGTAATTTTTCCCGAAGGATCCCGGAGAGGTGCAGCAGTGAAATATAACCATGTGCCTCCTTTCATAGCAGGGAAGTAATCGGTTGCAATAAAATTGTTTTTCAAGACCGGCGACTGAGGCTGTTTTCCTGCATACCACCTCGCGATACCATCAACATTTTCATCTATGAGAAGGTCGGCAAGGCACGGGCGTTGCGAGGGATAGAATGCCTTCCAGTGATTGGTTGTACCCACGACATCGGATGCTGCAACGCCACTGTAATCTTCGAGCGCCTTATTCCAGAAAATCACGCGGTGGTTTGAATCGATGACAAACTCCGGAATTGGTGCGCCCTGCACGAGATCCTGCATGGTCTTTTGCGCGATCCTGATCTGAATGGCCTGCCGGACCTTGTGCGCAAGTTCGACAAACTGTGATTTCGGGTCACCACCTTTCTGGAGATAAAAGTCAGCACCGTTATTGAGTGCCTCGATAACAACTTCTTCCCTCCCTTTTCCCGTAAAAATAATAAATGGCCCGACGTTTCCTTTTGAACGGAAGGTCTTTAAAAAGACGATCCCGTCCATCTCCGGCATCTGGTAATCTGAAATTATACAGTCATACGAAGTTTTTGCCAGGATATCAAGCGCTTCTGTGGCAGAAATGACGGTATCAACCCGGAAATCTCCTGTTTTTTCCAAAAAAAGTTTGGCTAATTCAAGCAGCATGGGTTCGTCGTCGACATACAGGATTGAGTACATTGAGGGGGTATTCCTGTTTTTCTGGTATAGAAATACTTCAGGAAATGAACAGATATACATTTCGACTCTGATCAACCCCGGTACTTAAAGGGCAGAATCAGACCATGATTCGTTATCAGACCAGGTGAAATTTGTTTTTCCTTCAGAATTTGATGAACGCTGGCTTGAACCCCGCATTCATGAAACCATGGCAACATTAAAAAAGAAAAAAGAAGGAAATCTTCCGGGAAAAACAGACGGGGGATACTATGACTGAAGGAAAAGAATTACCGGGAAATAAACTGATGAAAGCGACCTTTGCCGGGGGGTGCTTCTGGTGCATGCAACCCCCGTTCAGGATGCTTGATGGTGTTATTGACCTTGTCTCAGGATACGCCGGCGGGATGAAGGAAAATCCAACATATTCAGAGGTATCGTCTGGTACGACCGGGCATGTTGAGGCGGTGCAGATCACGTACGATCCTGAAAAGATCTCGTATGAGACACTGCTCACGGTTTTCTGGAAGCAGATAGATCCTACCGATCCTCTGGGACAGTTTGCAGACAAAGGATCGCAGTACAAAACCGTGATATTCTATCACGATGATGAGCAGAAACGGCTTGCAGAAATGTCAAAGAAGAACCTTGACGCCTCAGGACATTTCTCACAACCTGTTGCTACACAAATCCGGGCTTACACAAATTTTTACCCGGCAGAGGAATATCACCAGGATTATGATAAGAAAAATCCTGGGAGATACCAGCAGTATAAGGCTCTCTCCGGCCGCGAATCCTTCATCAAAAAAATGTGGCGAGAACCAACAAATATCGTAGTATATTCAGTACCGGGATGTACCGGTTGCCGTGCGGTAAAGGCATACCTCTCCTCCCGTAACCTGGAATTCAAAGAGATTGATATGGCCGCAGATAGTAAAGCACGGGATATGGTAACTGAAAAGAGCGGGTACATCGGATCACCGGTTGTCCAGATCGGGAACGATTTTATCTTCGGGTTTGATAAAAAGAAAATGGAGCAACTGCTGGGTGATGAAGGCTGAAGTTTTAAAAAATTATGTGAAAATTTATTTCATATGGCGAACCTTACCGGTCGGATGTTGCATGGTACGCTAAAAAATATGCGCAGCGATTGAGATTCGTGTAAGTCGTACCCAAAGACTAAAAACTTTCCAAATCTTTTTCCTTCAATCGCCCATGATTACTGGTAGAGCAAAAACCATGTCTCTGTCTGGGAGGCACTTCCATGCATGACAGCCCGGCGGGGAAAGAACCATTACTTTTAGGTTTGCCACTCGAAAAAGGGAGGTGGGGGCTCATTGTATGCGGTCTGGTCATCAACCTCTGCCTTGGGACAATATACTCGTGGAGTGTTTTTGTCAATCCGCTTACTGATTATTTTTCAACAAACCTCGGCCAGTCTGTAACAGCAAATGAAGTACTGATGCCATTTTCGTTATTCCTCGCCGTCTTTGCAATCACGATGGCCCTGACCGGAACATATGTCGAAACCCGTGGGCCACGCGAGGTCACAATCACCGGGTGTATACTGACCAGCCTTGGCTGGCTGTTTGCGTCAATGGTCACATCCATAACAATGCTTTCTGTCGTGTATGGTGTGATCGGTGGCATTGGGGTTGGGATTGTGTACGGAACAACGGTTGCTATTGCGGCCCGATGGTTTCCTGATCGCCGGGGGTTCGCAGTCGGAATATCTGTGTTTGGTGTCGGGTTCTCCGCTTTTATTACGGCTAATCTTGCCGGGTTCTTTATTGCCGCGTATGGCGTCATGAGTACATTCCGTATCTTTGGCATAGGGATTATCATCATCACTATTCCCCTTGCACTCCCGCTTACTTTCCCGCCATCGGGATGGAAACCTCACGGATGGAATCCTCCGGTCCCTCACGAGGGAGAGCAGAGGACATGCGAACGCAACCGTTCAGAGATGGTAAGAACTTCTGCATTTTATGGTCTCTGGATTTGTTATTTCATTGGGTGTATTGCAGGACTGATGGCGATTTCCATTTCGCAACCTGTCGGAACCGAATTGATATACATCCCGGCAGGCATAGCGACTGCTCTTGTCGGGTTCTTTGCAATCTTTAACGGGTGCGGAAGGCCGGTTTTCGGGTACCTTACCGACCGGCTCAACCCGGGGACGACTGCCATGATATCTTTTGTACTGATATCTCTTTCCTCCCTGCTCATGTGGCAGGTGCCGGTATATCCGGCGTATATTATTGCCTTTGCAGTCCTCTGGGGTTGTCTTGGGGGGTGGCTTGCTATCGCACCGACTGCCACAGCAGGTTATTTTGGGACAGGCGATTATCCGAGATGCTATGGGGTTGTCTTCCTTGCATATGGTGCGGGAGCGATCGCCGGCCCCCAGCTTGCCGGGTTCATCAGGACCTCAACAGGGAGCTACCTCGGGGTGTTTCCCTGCGTGCTCTCGCTTGCAATCATCGGCTTTATTATCGCATTCTTCCTCATGAAGCCCCCAAAACAAAAATCCTGATCATTTAAAATCCTGATTATTTACCCGGTGGACCCAATTATTTCAGTGATATGACCGGGATGGATGGTTCCCACTCATGCTTTAGCAGAAAGCCGGGAGTTTGCCGCTCATGCTCCCTCTTCTGCCAGCTCTTTTAATCCGGATCCTCCTTTTGACCTGGTGCCTTTTAGTTCGCGTTTGATCGGCCGTGTCCGGATACTGATATTGTAAAAATGGCTGCTGGTCTTGCGGACGATGACCCGTTCCAGTTCCTCGCCATGCCTGCGAACCTCCCGCAATAGCACATGCGGGATTAAAAAGAGTGGGATATCCCGCTCAATGGTTGCTGATCGCCGGGGCATCAGGACCCCTTCTTTATGTGACGTGGGATCATTCCCTTGTCTTTTATTAACCCGGGCGATTTTTTCTGCCGCCTTTTCGGGGTTCTCCCTGTTACCGTATCCAGTCCGGCACTGTTCCTGTTTTCTGATTGTTCTTTATCCATACCATTTCATCTCCTGATTATTGTGTGTTCATCTGCGATACAATGCGAAGGTTACCTTTCCCTTCCGCGATTTTAAAAACAAAACAGAGCAGTTTGCCAAAGAAGAGCCGGGTAGAGCATAAGCTTGAAAGATGCCCTGTCCTCAACTACGCAAAAAGCGGCAGGTAACCTTAAAGACCAACACCAGAAATTACCCGGCAGACCCTTAAAAAACCATCGTCTACAATCTATTACCAAAGTAGGTAAAAAGTGAAAAGATCGGGGCATGGCAACTGGTTAAGTGGTACCGTTTCCCCACGTGGAAGACATTACCGGATTCAGATGCAATGTAACATACGGTAATGATTTCCCGGACCGGGATAGTCGTGATGAGATAGCGATCCAGGCAGGTTATTGCGGCTTTGTATGCAGATCCGGATGCTGTCAGCTCTGTGGACCTCAGGGATTTTATGGCTTTTATAACCGCCTTTGCCCTTGTTCTAACATGTATGCAGAGTTTCCGGATCATTGTACTATATCCATCAAGCACACATGAGGTCTTAAAGAGAGCTCCGGATTTGGTCACAGTATCCGATTGTCTGACGAAATGCGGGTTAATTCATGGCGGGATTGATCTGGGCGGGGGATATTTTTTTTAACCGCGACTACGGTGTTATGAAAATCCGGTTTTACGGGGAGATTTTTCCAGGATACGGTGATTAGTGAGCGGAGGTGCGGCATCTTGGGGGACGAGTGCCGTTGCTGGAGATAAAAAATATGAAGTGATTAGACTGCCGCTTCCGGCTGGACTGTTTGTGCCACACCCTGATCGTACACCAGGGTGAAATACCGGGCACAGAATATTGAGAAAAACGGGGCTATAATGAGGACAAGCACCCAGCCGATGTATGGGATCAATGAAAGAACTGAAGTAACAATGCCGTAGATGATGGCAGTAACGGCGAATATGACAAGGGCAAGAATATACGAAAGCCATCCCATGGTCCGGATTGTCGCGACAATCGCTGATATCCTGATCCCTTCGCGGACACTGCCGGTACGGGCAAACCGGACTGCTCCTATGATCCCGAGAAGCAGGACGCTAACAAGGAGCACCAGGGCAACGAGAATGAGGAGAAGCACGAGAAGCAGCATACCAATATTCGGTCCGGCTGCCGGCGCAGACAGGTACATAATGACAGCAATCGCAACTCCTGTCAGCAGCACGATAAGGAAGGGTAAGATCCAGAGAAACCAGACAATTGCAAGTTTAATGCCATCGATAAACAAATCTGTCCACCCAATGAAATCAGGAGCTGGTTTTACTCCCCGGTATATACGGACCATATAACCTGAGATAAAGAACGAGAGAACAATACCGAGGAAAAAGAGAATTACAATCCGACCCCAGGGGATTGCGTCCCACCCCATCTTCATACCGTCTGATATTTTCTTTGGATCAAAGACAAACTGGATAAGCGAGAACGGGAGGGCGAGAACGATAAAGATCGCCCAACGGGTCCATTTTCCCACCAGCGCTTCCTGTGCATAGGCAAACGAGTCTTTCAGCAGTACCTCAGAATCCATAGAGTAATTTCGTGATATAATCGTATAGAAGTGTTGGTAATGTGGTGCGGGTTTGATGGCAGGAAAAGCGGGCTCCGGACTCATGTGAGAATCAGGTCAGAACGGGTTGTTTTGATCAGAAGTCCGCCAGAAAGATATGGAGGGATCTCATCTCAAAAAAAATTCCGGGATACGGTTGATATTATTTAACATACGTTTTCCGCAGTGCCTGTAATGTCTCTAACGCCCTGATATATCCATGGTTCGTTGCACCTTCTGATAATGCATCAATTATTTGATCGGTGAGGGGAAGATATACGGACAAAAATTTTTGTCCCCGGTCCCGTGCATCGATAAGGTTATCCATACGATCACAGAGTTTGAGAAGGATGGCCTGCGACGGGGCCTGGTTAATTCTGTCCAGGATATCTGCCAGTCTCTCAGATTTTCCATGTATATTGGGGTTCTTGGTGAGTGCCGATATGATAGCAAAGATCTCATCCTGTTCATGCTGTGGCAGATTCGTTTGCCGGAGCGCATCCTGTACAATATTTTCCCCATCATCGCAGTCCTCAATTACATCATGAAGCCATGCGGCAATAACGCCAATATGATCACCACCATAAAACTTCACCAGTTCCGCAACCCGTTTCGGATGAACAATAAAGGGCGTTTTCCCGTTTTTCCTGAACTGCCCTCGATGGGCCTGTGATGCTGCTTCGGCGGCAATTTCTACTGCCTTATGATAATCGGGAGTCATGGAAGTCATATATCCACTAATCTATCAATGAGATGATTACCATAAATATCCTGTGAACCTTTTACATGCTGCAGCAGTTATCGGGTGCGGTTATCATATTTTTGCTTTAAATACCTGAAGAATCGCCCGATTCAGACCCTGTTCTGCAATCAGACCTCATAACATTTTTATTCGGCACACCCGTAAAAGCCTCTTAACAGCCTTCCTGAGGCATTTGAAAATTCCATGATACTTATGCCCGGAACCTTCGAGATCTTCAAAATTCGACCCATCTTTGGGAGTTCGGTAAAATCGGCCGTTTGACAAAAGGAGCCTGAATTGAGGACTTGATTAATCGGGGCGTAAATTGGGCTCCTTTTTGTATGTCAGACATCAATCGGAGACCACAATGAACCCCGATTGACATCAGGTATTGCACAGGATCCTGGTTATCTGATTATTCATTTTTTCCTGTCATTTCTTTATAAAAAAATTAGTGATTAAATTGAGATTTTGCTTAAAAACAAAGATCTTAAAGGGACTCCCTGCTCATGGTTATCAGCTGCCGGTAACCGTAATATTCATTGAATTTGAGTACATGGTCCCGCTGATAACGGTATTCATGGTTACCGTGTACTTCCCGGGTGATTTGTAGGTGTGGACCGGGTTTCTTTCGCTGCTGCCGCTCGTATCTCCAAAATCCCAAACCCATTTTATGGGTCCGCCCAGTGTCAGGTCATAAAACGAGACGGTCAACGGTGCAGGACCCGCGGTGCGATTTGCCCGGAATTGTGCCTTGCTTGATGGACTATATTGAGTTGTGGATAAAGCACCTCCTGAGACCTGGCTGCTCACTGACGGTGAAGTGGAAACCGGTGTGGATGATTTCGTTGTATAAACCTGTTGAGCGGCGGTGGCGGTTGGGTAGGGAGTGGGCATCATAGTCTGACCAGAAACCACCGAAAGGGGGCCCTTGGGTATAGCAAGAAAAACAATAAGGATTACAAGAATACCTGCAATGGCGATAATTGGAAGTTTATATCTTTTAAATACTGACGGATTTTGCGGGGATTCCTGTTCTTTGAGAGGTGCCACTGGTGGCGAATAAAGCGGTGGTGGTGGCGGGGGG
>WSSedA1B3DRAFT_1000437_pt1 | contig 12069 bp, 13 predicted proteins | sample WetSurSiteA1Bulk_FD_9468 | JGI IMG/M metagenome (IMG submission 9468)
TGCTGGCGGGACAGGGAATGTTAACACTTGATGCCTCAGTGCCCTTGCTGATCGGCGCCAATATCGGAACGGCAATTACGGCCATCATTGCCGCGATTTCCGGATCACGGGAGTCGAAGCAGGTAGCGTTGGCCCACACCCTGTTCAAGGTGACCGGTGCCCTGATCATTGTCTGGTTTATTCCGCCGTTCATCAGGCTGGTCACTGAGATTTCTCCTGCCGGATCCATTCCCAGACAGATCGCCAATGCCCACACCGTGTTCAATGTAATCATTGCCCTGGCCTTTCTGCCATTTACCGGTTCTTTTGCACGGCTTATCAACCTGATCATGCCTTTACGCGATGAGAGGCACCATGTGCTGCAGACCTGGTATATCGATGACGGATTGATGCATACCCCGGCTCTTGCGCTCAGGGTCGCCCGGCAGGAGGTGCTCAGGATGATGGAAACGGCGCAGCGCATGACGGAAGATATTATTATTCCATTTATGGAAAGGAAGGACAAGGTTGTGGCAAAGATCAGGGAACGTGAGAAGGAATTGAATTACCTGCGGGACGCCATCAACAGTTACCTGGTCAGGATCATCCGGCAGGATGTCACCGCTGCACAGGTTGAAGAAGCCTACCAGATGATGTATGCCGTGGATGAGTTTGAGCAGATCGGCGATATTCTTGCGGTTACCCTGTGCGACAAAGCGGAGAGCTGGTGTCAAAGCAGCACCAATTTTTCGGAACAGGGAAAGGAGGAGATCCTTGATTTTCATCTCAGAACCCTGAAGATCTTATACCATACTTACAGGACCTTCAGTGAGGCAGATATGAAGGGGGCACTGAAAGGGGCCAAAAAGTCAAAGGAAAAATACAGTCATTACAGGAATTTATTCTTTGAGCTGGAAAAGCAGCATTATGAAAGGCTCAAAATGGAAATCGGGGAGTCGATAGAGACCAGCAGGACCCACATGGAGATCATTGCCTCGCTGAAGGTTATCGGCAGCCATGCAACCAATATAGCCCGAATTATCCTTAAAGAAGAAAAAAATGGAGGTGAATCCGCAGATCGAAGAAAGCTGGAAGGCGATCCTGAAAGATGAATTTGAGAAACAGTACTTCAAGGAACTGAAGGAGTTTCTCGTCGGAGAAAAGTCAAGGTATACGGTTTACCCTCCCGGCGGATTGATATTCAATGCCTTCAGGCTCACTCCTTTTGATGCAGTGAGGGTGGTCCTTCTTGGCCAGGATCCTTATCACGGACAGGGACAGGCCCATGGCCTGTGTTTTTCTGTACCGGCAGGCGTGACACCGCCGCCATCACTGGGGAACATTTTTAAGGAGATTGAACGGGACCTGGGCATACCGGTCCCGCGCAACGGGAACCTTGAGAAATGGGCGCGACAGGGAGTGTTGCTGTTAAATGCCACACTTACTGTAAGGGCCAACCAGGCCGGTTCACATCAGCGGAAAGGGTGGGAGAACTTTACCAATGCGGTTATCGGGAAACTTTCCGAGAAAAGGGTGGGATTGATTTTCCTCTTGTGGGGGAAATTTGCCCAGGAAAAGGAGGAACTGATTGATACCAACCGTCATTATATCCTGAAAGCAGCTCATCCGTCCCCCTATTCTGCCTACAATGGCTTTTTCGGATGCCGGCACTTTTCAAAGGCCAATGAAATTCTTAAGAAACACGGGTTGGATGAGATTGACTGGGGGGTGTGAGGGTTGCAGGTTGCAGATGGGGTGTGGCAAACGGAACCCGGATCACCGATTGCTGATTACTGGGTACCTTTTTCTACTCCTCGTCCTCTGAAACATCATCACCGATTTCGAGACTTTCGAAATTGTCGAATTCATCAAAGGAGGATGATTCCGTTTCTTCTTCTTCTTCAGCAGGATTCGTGCGGGGCAATTTGATCAGGTAGAAAATATCTTCTGTTTCAAATGGTATAGCCACCTCAATTTCACCTCTCGGGTTAGTGAAAGTAATGGTCCGGTCTTCATAACCATCGGGATATTTCTCTTTCAACTTCTCAACCAGCTCCTCCGACAGTTGCTCATATGACTTGATTATTCTTTTCTTTACCACGGTTTTACAAGTGATTTAGATTGTCTTATCAACTGGTGGTAAATTTATATAAATTTTATTCTTATTTGCAAAAGCAAATTGTGATATTTTTTTTTGCAATTGGTTTTAAAAATGGATAATTCGGAGAGCAGTATGCGATATGTTCCGGCCGGCGAGTAGTATCAGATGTTGTTTTCAGTGAGGACTAAATTAACGGAAGGATCGTCCATCCATTTTGCCTTCATCAGTTTCAGCAGGCTGATCCTGCCCACGAGGTAATTGAAACCCGGTGATTCATGGCGCACCGAAATACTTTCGAAATCAGCGGCAGCAGGTTGTATGGCCCCGTTGTAGCTGACATAAACTTCGAGCTCGATTTCGCGGGTGTAGGTGTGATTCAGATTCTGGTTCAGCTTTTTGTATTCGTAACGGTAGTCATAGGTCAACGCTGAAATGTCGGAAAGAACTGCCGAGCCTGTTGCATTTCCGCCGGCTCCCTTGCCCATGAAGAACTGGTGTTCCGCGAAAGCGCCTTCGAGGAGAAGGCCGTTGTATTCATAGGTCACCTTGTTCAGGGTATCGGAAACCGGTACAAACCGGGGCATACAATAAGCATATACCTTGTTGCCGTTTTTGCAGCACCGGGCGATGAGTTTGATACGTGCATTCTTTTCGCGGGCGTACCGAATGTCGGCATCTTTCAGGTTCTGTATGCCATAATTGAAAATGTCACCGGGATTCAGGATAATTCCAAAGGCGTGCACCAGAATGATGAGCAATTTGTATTTGGGATCCAGCGCCCTGACATCGAGGCTGGGATCACTTTCGGCATAACCGAGCCTTTGTGCATCCTTCAGGGCCTCGTCAAAAGCCTTGTTGTTTTCAAAAATGTGTGTAAGGATATAATTGGTAGAGCCATTGAGAATCCCTTCAACGCTGGTGAGCAGATCATTATCATAATACTCCTCCAGGTTTCGTATTACCGGGATACTGGCGCAGCATGAAGCTTCGTAAAGGAACGGGGTTTGGAATTCCTGCTGAAGCTTCAGCAATGCCGGGAAATTTTCGGCAATCATTTTCTTATTGGCGGAGACAACCGCTTTCCTTTTTCTCAGTGCCGAGGAGACAATCTCGAAGGCTGCATCCACTTCATCTATCAGCTCAACAACTACGTCGATCTCCGGGTCATTCAGGATCTCATCACGGCTGGTAGTAAAGAAGGAAGCATCAATCGGCCGTGCTTTATCCGGATGTTTGATGCATATCTTTTTGATTTCCGCATTGATCCCTTTGGTCTGATGTAAAACGCTGTACAGGCCCTGTCCGACACACCCGAATCCGAATACCCCAAGTTTTATTTTTCTTTTCATGGTTATATTTTATTAATCTCAAGGGTCTGAGGATAAACAGGCCGCTGTAAAACAAAAAATCCCTTCTGATAAGTCAAAAGAGATCAAGGTTCCCGACTTATCTTTCTCCGTTTAACCGGAGCAGGAGTTAGCACCTTCTTTCGGTATCTGAAAGGGTTGCTAAGGTTTCACAGGGCCATACCCTCCACCTTTCTGGATAAGCAATTAAAAAATGAACTTGGGCACAAAGGTAGGACTTTTTTCCAAAAATAAAACTTCATGCCGTATTTCGCGTTTAAGATTTTTAATTTTGCATCCTGAATTTCCTTACAAAATGAGAACCATTATAACTGTTGTTACAGGTCTTACTTTCAGTAACTTATTCATGACCTTTGCCTGGTACGGGCATTTGAAAAACATGAAATCCTACCATTGGATAATTGCAGCATTGCTCAGCTGGGGCATTGCTTTATTCGAATATATGATCCAGGTGCCGACGAACAGGATCGGAAGCAACCAGTTATCTGTAGGGCAGCTCAAGATCATGCAGGAAGTAATAACCCTGAGCGTATTTGTTCCATTCAGTATCCTGTATCTGAAGGAACCCTTTAAGACCAATTATTTATGGGCTGGTTTGTGTATGGTGGGTGCTGTATATTTTATGTTCAAGCAGTAAGTACCGGAACGCCGCCTGAAAGGCCTTACGGCAAACAGTCCCTACTTGATCATGATTTTTTCTGTATGGGTGATCTTACCTGTAAAACCAATCCGTACCAGGTAAATCCCCTTTTCCAGTTTGGTCAGCTCAACTACCACAGTAGTTGTGTTGGGTTCGTATTCCTCGGACAGAACGATTTTTCCTGTAATATTCAAGATCTGCACGGAAAGGATTGATTCCGAAGCTTTGATGGTAACCTGTCCGCCGGTAACCGGATTCGGGAAGATCTCAATCTCTTTTTCGGGCTCACTGTTCTGGTAAGTTAAAAAGAAAGGATTGCCATCAAACGATCCCGGATAAGGTGTCAGATCACCTGCTATTGCTGATGTAGCCCACAAAAGGAAGATGGCTGCCAGGGGTAATAGTTTCTTCATAGGCTAGGCATTTGAAGCAAATTTAGTACAAAAATCGTTCCAAATATCCACTTCGACTCCGCTCAGTGTGACAAAAAATACGACTCCGCTCAGTGTGACAAAAAAACCACTCCGCTCAGTGTGACAAAAAATACGACTCCGTTCAGCATGCCGTTCTGGCCAGGCAGCGTGCAGCCTGAGCACAGTCATCACAGCATCCCTAATTCAAGCATGGCTTCTTCCGACATCATCGAATGATCCCAAGGCGGATCAAACACAAGGTCAATATCAACCTGAGATACTCCCGGAATGGCGGAGACCTTATCCCGGATTTCATTTGGCAACACGTCGGCGACCGGACAATTGGGCGCTGTGAGGGTCATGGTTATCTTCACCCTGTTCTGATCATCCGTTTCAATATCATAGATCAGTCCAAGGTCATAAATGTTTACCGGAATCTCAGGATCATAAACATTCTTGAGGATGCTGACGATCTCTGCTTCCAGGGATAATATGTCATGTTCCTTTTGCATTTTTTCTTCACTTTACACCGAACTTGGTCTTGTATGCCAGTGCATACAGCTTCATCTGCCTTATCATGGAAAGCAATCCGTTTGAGCGTGTGGGAGAGAGATTCTGGCGCAACCCGATCTGGTCAATAAAGGTAAGATCGGCATTGATGATCTCATCCGGTGTGTGGTTCGACAGAACGCGGATCAGCAAAGAAACAATTCCTTTGGTGATGATTGCATCGCTATCGGCCGTAAAGCGGATTGTCCCTTCCTGGTATTCGGCATTCAGCCATACCCTCGACTGGCAGCCACTGATCAGGTTCTCCTTTATTTTCAGCCGGCTATCAATTACCGGCAGGTCCCTGCTTAGCTCAATCAGATAATTGTATTTATCCATCCAATCGTCATATATCTCAAATTCACTGACTATTTCCTCCTGGATTTCCTGGATGCTTTTCACGTATGTTGAATTAACAATTGACATTACAATAGGTTGAACATATACGAAAATTAACCAAACATTGTTTTTACCTTTTTAACGGCTTCAATGAAGGCATCAATTTCCCCGGCAGTATTGTACAGGGCCAGGGAAGCCCTTATGGTGCCCCCGATACCGTAATGCTGCATTACCGGCTGGGCGCAGTGTGTCCCCGTACGAACGGCAATACCCATTTTGTCCATCACCATCCCGGCATCATAAGGGTGTACTCCGTTGACTAAAAAGGAAATAATAGAGCTTTTTGGCCTGGCGGTTCCATAAAGTGTGATGAACCCGAGTTTGTTCAGCTTTTCTGATCCATACTCCAGCAACTGATGCTCGTGGTCAGCAATGCTGTCGAGCCCCAGGGAAGAAACATACCTGAGCGCTTCGGCGAGTGCTATGGCACCGATGTAATTGGGTGTGCCGGCTTCGAATTTAAAGGGCAGAACATTGTAGGTAGTTTTGGCAAAGGTGACGATATCCACCATGTCGCCGCCACCCTGAAAGGGAGGCAGTTCTTCGAGCCATTTTTCCTTTCCGTAGAGTACCCCGGTACCTGTGGGCCCGTATACCTTATGACCTGAGAACACGAAGAAATCACAATCCATTTTTTGGACATCGATTGGAATGTGCTGAATGGACTGGGCGCCGTCAACGAGCACCGGTATGTTAAACGCGTGTGCTTTGCGGATGATCTCTTCTACCGGATTCAGGGTGCCCAGCGTGTTTGAAACATGAATGACCGCAATGAGCCTTGTTCTTGGGGTAATCAGACTGTCAAGCTCTTCTGTTCTCAGGAGGCCGCTATCAGAGAAAGGAATGACCCTGAGCAGTGCTTTTTTGCGTTCACAAAGCATCTGCCACGGAACGATATTGGCATGGTGTTCCATTTCCGTGACAATGATCTCATCACCTTCGTTCACATATTTTTCACCGAATGAAAAGGCTACTCCGTTGATGGATGCCGTAGTCCCTGGTGTAAAAATGATTTCATGGGGATGGGCAGCATGGATGAATTGCTGAACGGTCTTCCTGGCGTTTTCGTAATCTTCGGTAGCCTGTTCGCTGAGAAAGTGAATCCCGCGGTGAATGCTGCTGTTTTTAAGCACATGGTAATCATTGACGCAGTTAATGACGGGAAGCGGTTTTTGGGTGGTAGCTCCGTTATCGAGGTATACCAGCGGCCTGTTATATACCTGGCGCTGGAGAACCGGGAAGTCTTTCCTTATGGCATTGATGTCAAAACTCATGGTGGTTGAATTTGCTATCCGCAACGGATATCGCAGTTGTTGCACTTTGAAAGTTCACCACGAAGCCTTTTATCGACAAGCTCAATGATCCGCTCCTTGAGAATGGGAACGGATATCCGGCTCACGATCTCATTGGCAAAAGCATACATGAGCAGGAAACGGGCTTCTTTCTCGCCGATACCCCTGGATCGCAGGTAGAACAACGCCTCGTTGTCGAGCTGTCCTACCGTGGCGCCATGGCTGCATTTGACATCATCGGCATAGATCTCGAGGTGCGGCTTTGTATTCATCCGGGCGGCTGAGGACAGCAGGAGGTTGTTGTTCTTCTGGTAGGCCTGTATTTTCTGGGCATCTTTCCGCACCAGGATCTTGCCGTTGAATGACCCGGTGGCATCGTTGTCGAGTATGCCCTTAAAAAGCTGGTTGGAAGTGCCGTGGGGACTGGCGTGGTCCACCAGAACATAATTGGCCACATGTTGCTTATCGTCGCACAGGAAAAGACCATTCAGGTTGGTTTCACAGTTCGGACCATCCTGGCGGGCGTAGAAGTTATTCCGGATAAGGCCGCCATGCAGTGATATGCTTGTTCCGTTGAACAGGCTGTTTTGAAGCTGGTGAATAAACACATGGTTGATCTGGGTGGAGAGGTTGTTCTCGTTTTGCAGCCGGTCAAAGGAAATCCTTGCGTTTTCACCGGCGAAGATCTCGGTGAGGGAGTTGGCCAGGTACCGCTGGTTGCACAGGGTATGGTCACACACCACAATATTGGCAACCGCATTTTCTTCGGCAACAATAAGGTTTCGCCGGGTGATCCGGAGATTTTTCAATGAATGGCTCAGGTTGATGATCTGCAGGGGTTTTTCCATCACCGTGTTCGGTGGTATATACACAAAAACACCATCCTGCGCAAAAAGCGTATTCAGGGCAACAAGGCCATCGGCTTCCGAATCGGCGTAATGTGAATAATGTTTGTGGAATATGTCGGGAAACCTGACAGAGGCTTCATTCAGCCCGCAAACGATCACACCTCCGGACAATTGCCCGGTCTTATTTCCGGAATGGAAAAACCCGTTCAGGACAAGGACAACGTCTGTATCCAGCTCAGGAACATCGCATTTGAAAACGCTTCCGACATCAATTTTAAAAGGATTGGCATTCAGTTCCACATCATAATTGCCCTGGAAATATTTTTCGAGCGGGGTATACCGGTAGGCTTCGTTTTTGGTGGAAGGGATCCCCAGTTTGTCAAAATCGTGGAAAGCCCTTTCCCGGTAAAGGTTAAGTATCCTTCCCGAGTTTGTTTCAAGGGCGCCCGTATTCTGCCGGAACAGACTGATCAGATCCCGTTTTAATTCCAGTGACAAAGCGGATTCATCCATGTTGGTCAGGTATTTTTTATTCCTCTGTTTTAATCCAGTCGTAACCCTTTTCTTCAAGCTCCAATGCCAGTTCTTTCCCACTCGATTTCACAATTCTGCCTTTGTAAAGCACATGTACAAAATCGGGAACGATGTATTCAAGCAAACGCTGGTAGTGGGTAATAACAATCGTGGCATTGTCTTTCCGGCGTAACTGATTTACGCCTTGTGCCACGATTTTCAGCGCGTCGATATCCAGGCCGGAATCTGTTTCATCAAGGATCGCCAGTATGGGTTCAAGCATGGCCATCTGAAAGATCTCGTTCTTCTTTTTCTCGCCTCCGGAAAAACCCTCGTTAACCGACCGGTTGGTAAGGCTGCTGGTGAGTCCCACCAGTTCTTTCTTTTCGCGCATGTGTTTCAGAAAATCGGATGCGGAAATGGGTTCAAGTCCTTTGAACTTCCTGTGCTCGTTAATGGCTGTTTTCATAAAATTCACAATGGAAACGCCCGGTATTTCAACCGGATACTGAAAACCCAGGAACAATCCCTTGCGGGCCCGGTCTTCGGGACTCAGCTCGAGCAGGTTTTCATTCATATAAGTTACCGAGCCTTTGGTGACCGCAAACATCTCCCTGCCTGCAAGCGCTGCAGCAAGCGTACTTTTCCCGGATCCGTTGGGTCCCATGATGGCATGCACTTCACCGGCTTTCACCTCGAGGTCGATGCCCTTGAGGATCTCCTTGCCATCGATGCTGACATGCAGGTCTTTTATTTGTAGCATTTTGTTTTATAATTTATTACATAATTATCCGACGCTTCCCTCCAGACTGATAGCCAGCAATTTCTGGGCCTCCACAGCAAATTCCATGGGAAGCTTGTTCAGCACTTCACGGGCGTAACCATTGATGATCAATCCAACAGCGTTTTCCGTATCAATACCACGCTGGTTGCAATAGAAGATCTGGTCCTCACCAATCCTCGAAGTGGTTGCCTCATGCTCAATGACAGCCGATTCGTTTTCCACCTCGATATAGGGAAAAGTGTGGGCACCGCATTTGTCGCCCATGAGCATGGAATCGCACTGGGTAAAGTTACGGACCTTGTCAGCTGATTTAACCACCTTTACAAGGCTGCGGAAGCTATTCTGTCCGTGTCCTGCAGAAATGCCCTTTGAAATAATGGTACTCCGGCTGTTCTTACCGATGTGGATCATTTTTGTGCCGGTGTCGGCCTGCTGGTAATTGTTGGTGACGGCAACCGAATAAAACTCCCCGATAGTATTATTGCCGCGCAGGATGCAGCTTGGATATTTCCAGGTAATGGCAGAGCCGGTTTCAACCTGTGTCCACGATATTTTTGAATTGTCTCCCTTGCAGATCCCCCGCTTGGTAACAAAGTTATAGATACCCCCTTTGCCATTCCTGTCGCCCGGATACCAGTTCTGCACAGTTGAATACTTCACTTCCGCATTTTCGAGAGCGATTATTTCAACCACCGCGGCATGAAGCTGGTTCTCATCGCGCATAGGAGCTGTACAACCTTCGAGGTAGCTGACATAGCTGTCATCCTCAGCCACCAGCAGGGTTCGTTCAAACTGCCCGGTATTGGCTGCATTGATCCTGAAATAGGTGGAAAGCTCCATCGGACAGCGCACGCCTTTGGGGATATAGCAGAATGATCCGTCGCTGAAAACAGCTGAATTGAGTGATGCAAAGTAATTGTCGGTATAGGGGACTACAGTCCCGAGATACTTCTTTACCAGTTCGGGGTATTCGCGTATGGCCTCGCTCATGGAACAGAATACGATGCCAAGTTCGGCCAGGGTTTCACGAAAGGTGGTCTTTACGGATATGCTGTCCATTACCGCGTCAACAGCGACTCCCGAGAGCATCTTCTGTTCCTCCAGCGGGATCCCGAGCCTGTCGAATGTCCGCAACAATTCGGGGTCCACTTCTTCAAGGCTTTTAGGACCAACCTGTTGCCTGGGCGCAGCGTAATAGATGATGTCCTGGTACCTGATCTCCGGAATGGTCAGATGTGCCCATTGCGGCATCTTCATCGTGAGCCAGTGCCGGTAAGCTTTCAGGCGGAATTCGAGCATGAAATCCGGTTCCTTCTTCTTGGCCGATATAAGCCGGACGACATCCTCGTTCAGACCTTTGGGAATTGTTTCGGTCTCTATGTCGGTAATAAAACCATATTTGTATTCACCCCCGGTAACCTCATTCAATATATGATCTTGCGATTCTTCCATTCCATGCAGTGTTTGTCAGGTAACAACCCTTTCTTATAATATATTTAGACTAATTCTAAATAATGGCAAATATAATAAATCTGTATCAATTTATGCGGATATTTGCTGGCGTTTTAAACGGATTTGAATTCATCACATGAGTCATGACAGTCATCGCAGCGATGAGATCTCAAGCCTCGGAGAGTTTGGGCTTATCAGCCATCTGACCAGGGATCTTGTTGTAAAAAACAACAGCACCTGCAAGGGAGTCGGAGATGATGCTGCTGTACTGGATTTTCAGGGTAAGCGCGTAGTAGTATCTACAGACTTGCTTGCCGAAGGGGTTCATTTCAATCTGGTTTATACACCCTTGAAGCATCTGGGGTACAAGGCTGCGGTGGTAAATTTCTCCGATATCTATGCCATGAATGCTCATCCCAGGCAGTTGCTGGTTTCCATGGCCATATCACGCAGGTTTACCATCAGCATGGTCGAGAGTCTGTATTCAGGGATCAGGCTGGCCTGTGATCAATACGGGGTTGATCTGATAGGTGGTGACACAACATCGTCCTTTACCGGACTTACCATCAGCTGCACGGCTATTGGCGAAGCACCGGCGGATGAGCTGGTATACCGCGGAGGGGCCGACAAGCTCGATCTGATTTGTGTGACGGGAGACCTGGGGGGCGCCTATATGGGTTTACAGCTGCTGGAGCGGGAACGGATGCTGTTTGAGAAAGAAGGGAATATTCAGCCCGTGCTGGAGGGATATGATTACGTACTGGAAAGGCAGCTTAAACCGGAAGCACGCAGGGATATTATCGGACTGTTCAGGGAACTGGGTATCCGGCCCACCTCCATGATCGATATTTCCGATGGTCTTTCCTCTGAACTGATGCACCTTTGTCTGAATTCTGACAAAGGCTGCAGGATATATGCCGATAAGATACCTGTTCACGGAGAAACACAGCGTGTCGCGGAAGAATTCAATATTGACCCGGTAATAGCTGCGCTAAATGGCGGGGAAGATTATGAACTGCTTTTTACGGTACCGGTCAAACAGTTTGAGAAAGTAGGCAACCGTCATGAGCTGACCATAATTGGTCACATGGTTGATGCAGCGGATGGACTTAAAATGATCACACCGCAGGGACAGGCGATTACGCTCGAGGCCCAGGGCTGGAATTCCCTGCGCTGATCAATCGTTTTCATCATCAAGCATACCCTTGATGATCCCTCTTTCCGAATTCCGGATAAACAGTATTACATGATCGCGCTCTTCGGATTTCGGGATGCTGGCTTCGATGGTCCTGAGGGCATCTGAGTTGTTCAGCCCTTTCTGGTAAAGGGTCCGGTAAACTTCCTGGATCTCCTGGATCTTGTCTGAGGAGAAGCTTCTGCGCCTGAGCCCGACCAGGTTAAGTCCGGCATAAACCACAGGATCCTTGCCCGCCATAATAAACGGAGGAACATCCTTAATGACCTTGCATCCTCCCTGGATCATTACATGGCTGCCAATACGAACGAACTGGTGAACAAGACTTCCTCCGCCCAGGATTGCCCAATCTTCGATAACAACTTCACCGGCGAGGCCGACATAACCGGAAAGAATGCAATGGTCTCCCACCTTGCAGTCGTGCGCAATATGCACATACGACTGTAAAAGGCAATCGGATCCGATCACCGTTTTCCCCTTTGATTTGGTGCCGCGGTTAATGGTAACACATTCACGGATCGTGGTATTGTCGCCGAT
>WSSedA1B3DRAFT_1000439_pt1 | contig 12034 bp, 14 predicted proteins | sample WetSurSiteA1Bulk_FD_9468 | JGI IMG/M metagenome (IMG submission 9468)
GCCAATGCAAAGCATTGAAACCCTAAGCACTAAATCCTATATCCTAAACAATCTCAAAATCCAAATCCCAAAACAATTTAGAATTTCAGTCATTCGGATTTGTTTGGAATTTAGATATTCGAATTTAGAGCTTGGAGCCTCAGTGCTTCACACTGGCTCCGTTCGACTTGCATGTGTTAGGCACGCCGCCAGCGTTCGTTCTGAGCCAGGATCAAACTCTCAAAATTAACTTTAAACGGGGCCTACTTTTTAGTTTTCAAAGATCATCTCTGCAACCTTGGTTGATGAGCTTCTGAGACTTTCTCCTAAGTTGGTACTGTGGCAAATGTTTAGGCTTCCCCACCATATTACAGGTTTTTGGGGCGTGCATCACCACATTTGCACATCAACTCCCATTATACTCGGTGTTCCCTCAGCTTGCCTTAGCCCCAAGGTATTGCAGAGAAAAAAAAGGCCATACCCAAGTAGTATAGCCTTTTTATCTACAAACTACAACACTACCTGGATGTAAATCAGCCCATAATTAAACCATTATGGAACATCCTTACCTATAGAATATCATTTTTGAAAAGATAGTCAATAGATAAATATAAGTAATTATAACCGAAGCAACAATAAAAATTCAAATTATTTTCGAATATACGGCCTTTTCTTTAGTTTTTCTGAAAAATTCACGAAAAGGTCTCAATAATGCACTGTTAATCAGACTTCCGCACTAAAAAAATTTTCGTGTTTTTCTCTTCCGATTGTTGATTCAGGCCCATGGCCCGGCAATACCTTTATCGTTTCAGGCAATAACATAATCCTTTTAAAAGAATTTTTCAGTTGCCGGAGGTCTCCACCGTGCAGATCGGTTCTTCCGACAGAGCCTGCAAAAAGGGTATCCCCTGTTATAATCATGCCTTCTCCATACAGACATATCCCGCCGGGCGTATGGCCGGGTGTATGGAGAATTTCGAACTTCAGGTCTCCTATTGCAAGTATGCTCCCCTCCTCGACGATAATATCCGGAGCAGGCAACGGGTCAAGTTCGACTCCCCACATCATCCCCTGCTTGTCTATATGAGTATAGAGATCCAGTTCGTTTTGATGGATTACAATCTGAGCCCCTGTTTCCTGTTTCAGTTCAGGAACTGCACCGACATGGTCATAGTGGGCGTGGGTGCACACGATATACTTCAATTTAAGACCTTTTTCCCGAATGAAATCAATAATTCGATCCGGCTCATCTCCCGGATCGACGACAAAAGTCTCTTTGCTTTTCTCATCACTAATGATATAACAGTTATTCTCCAGCGGTCCTACGATAAATTCCTGAATAATCATGCAGTACCTCTCTCCTGAGCTTAGGGGTTCCTAAACGTTAATGACTGATTTTTCGTTTTATCATTCCTATCATATATGAGCATTCTTCGCTTCTCATTATATATGTTATAACAACATAGAGGCATAGGCACAACGCTATTGTCCCGCCAAGAGAGAATATTTTCGAAACAGTGTTACCATGGCTGCTCCATAACTCTCCTTGCAGGAGTAAAGCCCCTGTGATACCTATTATCAGTGATGCAAAGGCAGTCTTTAAGAGAGAGTTCAGTATCCTTTTCCCGTCCGCCCTTCCAAGCCTTTTCCTGAGGAAATAAAAAAGCAGGATAAAGTTAATGCCCGAGGCAAGTGAGTTTGCAAGGGCAAGTCCGCTATGCTTCATAGAATTCATAAGCGCAATACTAAACAACACATTTGCTACCACGGATACTACTGCTATTTTCACGGGTGTTTTTGTATCCTGCATCGAATAGAAGCTTGCGGTGACGGTCCTCACACCAACAATTGACCATATTCCGATAGAATAGAAAAGAAGCGCCTGGGCAGTGCCGACGGTGGCTGCATAATCAAACCTGCCTCTCTGGAACAGAAGATTTACAATCGGCTCTCTCAGGGCAATCAATCCTGCCATAGCCGGAATAGTAATGAAGAAGAGCAGCCTCAATGCAAAGGAAAAATCATTTCTCAGTTCGTCATAATTCCCTTTCACTGCATGCTCGGAAAGTGTAGGCAGAACCGCCATCGCCATAGCAACACCGAATATCCCGACCGGGAACTGTATAAGCCGCATCGAATAATAAAGATAGGTAACACTGCCCTCAGGGAGATACGATGCAAGTATGGTGCTGATAAAAATGTTAATCTGTGCAACAGCCATACCCATGGTTGCAGGCAAGATCAGGAGCGCCATCTTTTTCAATCCGTCGTGACTGAAATTATAAGCGGGCTTCAGGGAATATTCATTTTTCAAGAACGAGGGCACTTGAAAAGCAAATTGTATGAATCCGCCGAACGCAACGCCTGCCGCTACAGCAATAATCGGATGTTCCAACATGGGTGCGACAAGAAGGACTGTCCCGATTATCGTGACATTCAGCGTTGCAGGGGCAAGCGCCGGAATGAAAAATACCCTCTTTGTATTGAGCGCTCCCATAATGAGTGACGCCATGCTTATGAACAAAAGAAAGGGAAACATTATTCTGGTAAGGAGCACCGTCAGTGAGAATTTTTGTGGATCTGAGAGGAAACCCGGCGCAATGACAGTCACAATCGCCGGAGAAAAGAGAACCCCTGCAAGGCAGATAAGGCCAACGAAGATGACAATAAAGGTAAATGTTATTTGGACAAGTTTTCGCGCTTCATGGTCACCTTGTTTCGTACGGTATTCAGTAAGCACAGGGATAAAAGCGGAAGACATTGATCCCTCGGCAAAAAGCTCTCTCAACAGATTGGGAATCCTGAATGCGACAAAGAACGTATCGGCTATGCCTGTAGCACCGAAAAACCCTGCAAGTATCATATCCTTGACATAGCCGAGGATACGGCTGATCAGGGTTGCTATGGACATGAGTCCGGCAGCTCTGGTTATATTCTTTTTCCCATCTCCACGCTCCATGGGGGATAGGGTTGTTTTATCCTGCAAGTTCCTTGACTGCCCTGACACTTTTCGTCTCCCCAATAAGGATTAGAGCGTCTCCATTTTCGAGTACTTCGTCACTCCGGGGGCTAAAGAGATAATTCTCACCCTTTTTAATAGCGGCAACCGCAATCCCCTGTTTTTCGAGGAGCCCGGACGCTTCTAATGTCTTGCCTCTCAAGAAACTGTCCTTATGGATAACGATGTCTTCCACCCTGTACACGTCATCCGGGCTTTTCAGCATTTTGTCAAGGAATGTCACTGCTTCCGGTCTCACCATTTCTGAGGCCATCCTGAGACCTCCTATGAATTCGGGGAGGACAACACCATCCGCTCCGGCTTTTCTCATTTTATGATCTGATTCATCTTCCTCAGCTTTTGCGATGATCTTCAGTCCCGGATTGATTCCCTTTGCAGTCAGTATGAGGAGAAGATTATCAGCATCGGAATGCAGCGAACAGAATACGCCTTTTGCCTGTTCGGCATTCGCAGACCTGAGGACAGTACTGCTTGTTGCATCTCCCCTCACGACCAGAATTCCTTCCTGTATTAATCCGGCACACACCTCTTCCTTTTTGTCTATGGCAACAAAGGGGCGGTTTGTCTTCAGCAGTTCTTCTATAATATGCCTGCCGACCCCGCCTATGCCACAAACGATATAATGTCCCTGTAACTTTGCAATTTTCTTCTCCATAGTTCGCCTCCTCAGTATTTCACCCAATTCTCCTTCAACCAGAAAAGCGGTAAATGTCGATATTCCGAACAGGAGAATCCCCATCCCGAATATGATCAGGAATATTGTGAATAACCTCCCTGTCGGGGTAAGCGGATTCACCTCCATGTATCCGACAGAAGCAATAGTGATAACTGTCATATACAGTGAGTCAAGGAATCCCCATCCCTCAAGCACCATATATCCCGATATTCCGCATACAAAAACAATGACAAGCAGCAGGAACGCCAGTCTCAGTCTCATCAGTATCATGCTGTGGATTATAGCAAAAAACTCTTGATAAATTTGCAAAAGATACTGTTCTTTCTATAAAATCTGTCATGGGAATTCTTGAGAATATTGTTGAGAAAAAGAAACAGAGAGTAGAGGAGGCAAAATCTGCCAGGCCATTAAGAGACATGAAAAAGATGGCCCTTAATTCCACCCCCCTTCTCGATTTCGGCCACGCAATCAAGCGCGTTCACAGAGAACCAATACATTTGATCGCCGAAATCAAGAAAGCTTCACCGTCAAAAGGCGTTATCAGGCAAAACTTTGACCATCTTGCAATCGCACGTATATATCAGGGAAAGCACGTCCATGCTGTTTCAGTGCTCACTGAAGAGGATTTCTTCCTTGGGAGCCTTGCATTTATTCCTGACATGAAAAAGGTCCTCTTCAAACCTGTTCTGCGAAAAGATTTTATCTTTGATGAATATCAGATTTATGAGGCAAGAGCAAACAGTGCAGATGCGATCCTGCTGATCGCTGCGATACTCGGGAAAAACCAGGCCGCTGAATTCATTCATCTGGCGAAAGAACTTGGCATGTCTGTGCTCTTTGAAGTCCATGATTTTAAAGAACTCGAAACAGCACTTATGATAAAGGCTGACATTATAGGCATCAATAACAGGAACCTGAAAACGATGCACATCGATTCCGGGACAACACTGAAGCTGAAAAGAGAAATTCCTCCAGACAGGGTTGTTGTGAGCGAAAGCGGTATTCGAACCAGAGAAGATGTCCTGAGGTTCGACGAGGAAGGCATCGATGCTCTTCTCATCGGCACATCATTTATGGAGGCGGAGGACATTGGGAAAAAGATTGATGAGCTCATGGGTCAAGTATGATACAATTATTGTGTGCCGGTCAGAGTAAAAATTTGCGGGATTACGAATAGTGACGATGCATTTGCAGCAGTCGAGGCTGGTGCTGACGCATTAGGCTTTGTTTTCTATCAGGATAGTCCCCGTTCTATATCTCCCGGGAAAGCCGCTGATATTATCCGAAAAGTCCCCCCTTTCATCATAACCGTCGGAGTCTTCGTAAATGAGAACCCTGGGCAGATCGAAGAAATAATCTCCCTAACCCATATAGGCGTTGTGCAGCTTCACGGCAGTGAACCTCCTGAAGCATGTTATTTTTCACGGCCCGCAATAAAAGCAATCCGTGTCAAGTCCCTCGACAGCCTCGATCCGCTTATCCATTATCAGGGCAACGTATCGGCATTCCTGCTCGATACCTTTTCACCGGATGTGTTAGGCGGTACCGGCCAGATATTCAACTGGGATATCGCTGCATACGCAAAACAATTCGGACCGATCATCCTCGCCGGAGGGTTGACACCGGCGAATATTTCAGAAGCGGTAAGACACGTTAGACCGTATGGCGTAGATGTAAGCAGTGGTGTAGAATCAGAAAAAGGGAAGAAAGACCATCAGAAAATAAAGTCGTTTATCGAACTGGCGAAAGCAGCCTGAAGGTGCTTATTTTTTCGCTCTCAGCTTTTTGGCTTTTGTCTGTGTATCCGAACAGACCCTCACAACCGTTTTAACATTCCCCCGTGGATTGAAATCCCCGATGACTTCCAGAAAACACGGGGTTAAAGTCCTCTCAAGCTCCGTATAAACTCTGTTCGTCACCTCTTCGTGGGATACGGGGACACTCCGGAAAGCATTGAGCCAGAGTTTCAGGGACTTCAGTTCTACAATCTTCTTATCAGGGACATACCGAATCTTTATCGTTGCAAAATCAGGATAGCCTGATCGAGGACAAAGACAGGTAAACTCAGCAAATTCGATATGAATCTCATAGTCTCTTTCCGTTGCCGGGTTTTTCCAGAGTTCCAGCTCTGCTTTCCTGACTGCTTTCTCACCGTACTTCATGACAGAATCTTTTCTCCTTTGTCATTTTCTGCGCAGTGTGAAGGATTTCTTCGAGTATACCACAAAACCGCGGGTCCCTTGACTTTCTTTTCATCAAAAAACTATAATGTATGTTCTAAATTATGGCAACGTATACCACATATCGTCCACATAATAAGAAGCGGAAGAAGACTCACGGCTTTTTAGAACGGATGAGTTCACCAGGAGGGCGTAAGGTTCTCAAGAGGAGAAGGGCCAAGGGGCGTAAAAGACTGGCTCTTTAATGCGGAGGAACCTCTTACGTTCGCTGACCAGGAGACGGGATTTTGAAAGAGTTTTTCGTGAGGGTGTCAGATCCTCTTCAAAATATCTCGTCGTGTACGCAAGACTCAATGAGCTGGAGTTTAACCGCATCGGTCTCGCCATTGGGAAAAAGGTCGGCATAGCCGTTACGAGAAACCGGATACGGCGTCTCCTGAAAGAATCTGTGAGAAAGGTCCTTGCAGATATCCCTATGCACTTTGATTATGTTGTAATCGCAACACGACATACGGCAGAAGGGACCTTTGATGATTTTGTTCAGGAACTGAAACAGTTTATAAAACGGTTACATAATGAAAAAATTGCTGATAGTGCTCATCAGGCTGTATAAGTATTGCCTGTCTCCTTTTTTCCCCCTGAGTTGCAGATATACGCCGTCCTGCTCACAATATTCTGTCGATGCGATCAATAAATATGGCGCTCTCAAGGGAGTCTATCTGACGCTGAAGAGGATAGCGCGGTGTCATCCCTTTCATCCCGGCGGATATGATCCGGTGAAATAAGCTATGGAAAAAAGAGCCCTCATCGCAGTTGCAATATCATTTGCAATCCTTCTCATCTATCAGTTTTTCTTAACACCGCAGGAACCACAGAGGGTCCAGCCGAGCTCAAAAGTTGAAGAACCATTAAAACCTGCTCCCGCGGAAACAATGCAGCAGGCGCCTCCGCCTCTTCAGAAGCCTGCCGCCGTACCGGAACAGGAAAAAGAGATCAGGGTGGAAACGGAACTCTATTCTGCGGTGTTTTCATCAGTGGGTGCAACAATAAAGCATTATGAACTTAAAACCTACAAGGAGAAGGACGGCAGCAACGTTGTTCTTCTGAAAGATCCCGGAGCAATACCACCTTTAGGAACGGGAACAAAAGACGATTTTAATCTTGCAACCGTAAACTTCAGTCTGAACGGATCAGACATAACTCTGGATAAGACTACCCCTTCCAAGTCTCTTGTTTTTGAATATTCAGGGTCCGGAATCTCTGTCAAAAGGACATATACTTTCACCAACGATACTTACCGTATAGACATCAAAGACGAGGTTGCAGGTGCTCCCGAGTACTGGATAACTGTCGGTGCAGATTTCGGTGTCCATGATATGAAGGATACCACCGTGCATAAAGGTCCAGTGGTTCTCAAGGGGACCGACAGGATGGAATACGATACGAAAAAACTGAGCGAGCCGACTATAGTAAAAGAAGGGATCAGATGGATAGCGCAGGAAGACAAGTATTTTTTTGCTTCTCTTGTTCCACTTTCCCCGGTTGACGAGGCAAAAGTCTGGAAATATAAGGACTCCCCCATAACCGCATTAAAAGCAAAGCCGGGCACAAACAGTTTCATCCTCTTTGCAGGCCCGAAAGAATATGACAGGTTAAAAACCCTGAATGTCGGGCTTGAACATATTGTTGATTTCGGTTTCTTTTCAATAATAGCCGTCCCCCTCTTCTGGGTGCTGAAGCTTTTCTATAATCTGATAGGCAATTATGGATGGGCAATCATCCTCCTTACACTGATCACACGGATACCGTTTATCCCGCTCATTAACAAAAGTCAGAAGTCTATGAAGAAAATGCAGGAACTGCAGCCAAGAATGGCTGAATTAAGGGAAAAGCACAAAAAAGACCCTCAGAAATTACAACAGGAGATGATGGGTCTCTATAAAACACATAAGGTCAACCCGGTCGGTGGATGTCTCCCCATACTTTTGCAGATACCGGTTTTCTTTGCACTCTATAAAATACTCCTCATAGCTATAGAACTTCGCAGCGCTCCTTTCATGCTCTGGATACAGGACCTTTCAGCGCCGGATACCCTGTTCGGTCATATCCCTACTGCTATTCCACTGATCGGCGGTTTTGCAGTCGGTCCGCTTCCGATCGTAATGGGCATCACAATGGTTATTCAGCAGAAGATGACTCCTACATCACTGGATCCGACACAGAACAAGATGATGATGTTCATGCCTGTCATTTTCACATTCCTTTTTCTGAACTTCGCATCCGGCCTTGTTCTTTACTGGCTTATGAATAACCTATTCAGCATCATCCAGCAGTTCTATGTAAACAAAAAAGCTGCCAGGGAACAAGCATAGAGTCAAAGCCGGTATTTTCTCTGTCCGGAATAAGTATTTCAACCAGCGTGAAACAGAGGGACACAGCACAATTTCCGGATTGAAATCACGGGTAATCTCGATGAGACCGTAGACGAAGCGGAGGTCTCAGCTTCCAATAGATCAAGAACATTACAATCAGAAAAAGGTTCGAACAAAAACAGAGGGAGTTTATTTCGGTCCGGAAATTGTGCTGCGTCCCTCTGCCTTAATATTTTGACAGCAATGATATATTCTATAGAAGATGGTTCTCTCAAATGATGATACTATAGCCGCGATCTCCACTCCTCTTGGCGAAGGAGGGATCGGTATTGTCAGATTAAGTGGCAGGGATTCGATTCAGGTAGCAGAAAAAATATTTTTCTCATCAAAAAAGAAACCCCTGTCACAGGCCGCCGCATACAAGGCTGCCCATGGCTTCATCGTTGACCCGTTAACCAACGGAAAGATTGATGAAGTGCTTGTCATGATTATGCGTGCTCCCCACTCATACACAAGAGAGGACGTTGTTGAGATAAACTGCCATGGAGGAATGATTCCCCTGAGAAATACCCTGGAACTCGTCCTGCGTCAGGGTGCGCGTCTTGCTGAACCGGGTGAGTTCACGAAGAGGGCATTTCTCAACGGGCGGATCGACCTCAGCCAGGCAGAGGCTGTCCTTGATCTCATCCGGGCAAAAACCGACGAGAGCAGAAGAATTGCGGTCGAACAGCTTCAGGGCGGCATTTCTGAAAAAATAACTGCATTAAGAGACAGTCTGACAGACGTCTGCGTCCACATTGAAGCATATATCGACTTTCCGGAGGATGAGATTGAGACCACGACGCAACTTGATTTGTTGCAAGTATTGGGCCGTATCATCGAAAACCTCGGGCGCCTTGCAAAAACCTATGATGAGGCGAGGTATTTCAGGGAAGGGCTTTCGACTGCCATCGTCGGGAGACCAAATGTCGGGAAATCTTCGCTTTTAAATGTACTCCTCCAGAAAGACAGGGCAATCGTGACAGAGATCCCGGGGACTACCCGTGATGTAATTGAAGAATATTTGAATATCAGAGGACTTCCTTTGCGTATTATGGATACTGCAGGGATACGTGCTGTAGAGGACATTGCCGAGCAGGAAGGAGTAAGGAGAAGCCTGAAAAGCATTGAAAACGCCGACCTCGTCATCGCTATTTTTGACGGCAGCGAACCTCTGAAAGCAGAGGATTTTGAGGTGATTGAAAAGGTTACTAAGAAAAATACAATCTACGTCCTGAACAAAAATGATTTGCCTGCCGCTGTTGATGAAGATGCTTTTTCATCTTTCATCCTTCATCCTTCATCCCTCTTGAAGATTTCTGCTGTAAGAGGAGACGGTATTGAGGCGCTGAAAGAGCAGATTTTCGCAGCCTGTCTGAAAGACTGGAAGGAAGGAAGAGAAGGGGTTGTGATCACGAATCTCAGGCACAAGATGGCAATAGAGCATGCCTGTACAGCACTTGAGCGAGGTGTAGCTGCGCTTGAGGGAAATCAGCCCCTTGAGATTGTTGCACTCGAACTAAGGGATGGCCTTGACAGTCTCGGCGAAATCGTCGGGGCAGTTACTACAGAAGATATTCTGAACAGAATATTCAGTGATTTCTGCATAGGGAAATAGTCCTCTATCCCGGATAACTCATATACCAGGGTTACTATAACAGGACATAGTATTTTCGCTCATTCTCGTCCCGATCCCGAAAGCATTCGGGACGGGACTCTCTATGAGCCTTAGGCCGAGGAATTTTGCCTCTTTATTATCACTATTTATACTATCTGAATATCAGCAAAATAAATCCGTTCAAACACTATGTCCTGTCAATCTCTGTGAAAAATTACGGCTAAAATGGGTTGGATTGCAAAATGTAAAATGTAAAATGTAAAATTAATAGTCATGGAATGCATACAGGAGAAATTCAAAAAATTCTGCACATGCACCTACGAGCCGTGTGAGAGGAAGAATAAATGCTGTGAATGCCTTCACTATCACAGGAAGAACGGTGAACTCCCCGCATGCTTCTTCACAAAAGAAGCTGAAAGGACATATGACCGTTCTATAGCGCATTTCGTTCACACGCAGAAAAAGTAAGCTGTTCAGTTTTTTAGTGCTCACTTTTCACTAGTAACTTTTCACTGTTTTTATTGTGCCGGTGTGGTGGAATTGGCAGACGCGCCGGACTCAAAATCCGGTGGGGGCAACTCCGTGTGGGTTCAACTCCCACCACCGGCACCATATAAATCAAGGAGTTACGACGTTTCATGCTTTTCCTCAATTGGGGAATTTGTGCCGATTGTAATGGTTTGCTCCGCTTTCTATTCTTTTTTGGGTCTCCTGGTGAAGGGTCCAGACACACTCCGATGCTATTTTCAGGTCTTCCTCATTCACGATGTTATACCGGTCAAATACTGATCGTGTCTTATGCCCTGAGATCTTCATTGCCATCTTCTCAGGTACTCCGGCACGTATTATGTTTCTTACACCGGTCCTGCGGAGATCATGAAAAATCTTTTCATACTTCTTCATCCTCTCACTTCCACAGGCCTCACAGGCAATAGATTTTTTCACCTTCTCCATCTCTTTCTTGGTCTTTACTTCGTGTATCCCTTAGTGCAGCGTTGACACAAGCAACGATTTATCTTCTCCTGGACAGTATCGGGAAGCAGCAACAGAAAGTTGAAGAGCTTGAAAAGGAGAACTTAAAATTAAAGGCCACTCTCGAAACACTAATTAAACGCCTCAGAAGGTGAAAAAGTCATTTCGCTTCTTTAATTAATTGTCAAAGCTGTTTCACGTACGAGTTAACATCCTACGTAGGAATTCTTTCTGGAGGGATCTCGTCATCAATGCTGATCATATCCAGCAGTTCACGTTACCTGAAGTGCATATTTACATACTTCCATATAATAGGTATAATAAAACATTACATAAGAAGGGCAGGTGAGATGGAATGGAAACCGTAATAGTCGGCGAAAGAGGACAGGTTACAATTCCTAAAAAACTGAGGGATCGGTTCGGCATTAAGTCAAAGTCCCCTGTGGTATTTGAACTCAGGGAAGACGGTATCATGATTAAGCCGGCTGTAACTGTTATGCTGCGGGAGTTTTCCGATGACTTTATTAAGGATATCGCAAAGGCAGATCAACTGAAGGTGGGAGAAAGAAAGGATATCCTCGCTAAATGGAAAAGAAGATAAAAATCTTTCTCGATACCAATGTATTGTTTTCAATTGCCTATACGGGCAAAGACAAGTCCCGGTCATACCTAATCTATGAGATTCAGACGCTCGGTATGCTCAAGGTGTACCTTTCAAAATTGGTCTGCGAGGAAGCTCTTTTCAATATCAGAAGGAAAAAGCCTGATGCAGAAGAGCTTCTCATCGAATTAATCGACAGATCAGAAGTATTAATGGACATCGCTGCTGACCTCAAACATGCAGAGGCACGCAAACTCCCCGAGAATGACCGGATAATTCTTTCAACGGCGATCTATAACAAGATGGACATTTTTGTGACCGGCAATGAGAAGGACTTTAAAAACTTGTATCACAAAAGGGTCCTCAGTACTCTAATACTTAAACCGGTAGACTTCCTAAACTTAAACTTTTAATATCCTCAACAAAGTTAAGGACTGCAAGCCATCTCGGGATATGAGTATCAGTAATGTTTTGCTCACACTCAAAGTCCCTTGCGATCCGCAGACTGCATCTCTTGAACATCGGCCTTCATCCTGACATACTCCTTCGGCTTCCATCTGTTGTCGCCACCCATTTTG
>WSSedA1B3DRAFT_1000440_pt1 | contig 12028 bp, 7 predicted proteins | sample WetSurSiteA1Bulk_FD_9468 | JGI IMG/M metagenome (IMG submission 9468)
GATACTTTTCCCTTTGTGTAACTTTGTGTTGTACTTCGTGATCCTTTGTGGTTCAATGATTTAAAACTTAACCACAAAGGTTCTCAAAGGTCATCACAAGGGGGCACTAAGGACTTTTGATACCGCCTCATTCAGTCATATTCATGACTGCTCTGTCAAGCCTCTTGCAGGGCTTGGATCTGAACTACACTGCATTTCTACCAGATATTGGTGTATTGTAATAATAATGAATCCCCATCCAATAGCCTGATCCTGCAGCAAAAAAGATGCATATAAAAAGTAGTTTATGCGTTAAGGGAAGGGGAACAGCATGTTAAACTGGAATTTATTGTTTAAGAGGGCTGAGCTCAAAAAAATAGCCCGGTGGCTATTTTAGTAAGGAACGGGTGCAACTCCGTTCGACTCTGTGCTACTCCGTGGTTCATAAAGAGGTTTTATCAAAAAGATATTACATTTGTAAATAATGTATGCTGGCGATTATTTATTGAATGAAATTATTATCAAAATATTACCTCACTTTATTAATCCTTGCAGCAACTCTCTCCTCCTGCACTGGAAAACCAGGAAGTAATATTACTGAAATCGATAGGATCGCTTCAATTGATCCTGACTATACAGGCATAACAATCCCTTTCAACATTGCCCCGATGAATTTCAAAATAACAGAAGATGGTTCACGGTTTTTTGTCAGGTTTTCTGATTCAAAAGGGAAAAAAATTGAGATCAGCAGCAAAAACGGGATTATAGTTATCCCTGAGGGAAAATGGAAGAAAATGCTGCTCGATAATAAAGACAAGAATTTTAATATTGAGATCTATAAAAAAAATGACCAAGAAGGCTGGTCGAAATATAAAAGTATTATTAACACGGTTTCTCCGGAACCTGTCGATCCATATATAACATACAGATTGCTTTATCCGGGTTATGAAAGCTGGAAGGAAATATATATAAAACAACGAAGCCTTGAAAGCTTCCATGAGAGATCAATAATTGAAAACAGCCTCGTGGAAGAGAATTGCGTTAACTGCCATTCTTACAATAATAATGGAACATCGGAAAACTTTCTCTTTCATATGAGAGGCAGCCTGGGAGGAACATATTTCTATTCAGGAGGGGATTTCAAAAAAGTCAACCTGAAAACAAAAGAGATGAAGAATGGCGCCGTGTATCCCCGCTGGCATCCGTCGGGTAAATTTGTTGCTTTCTCTTCCAACAAAATAGTTCAGCAATTCCATTCCGCCCTCAACAAGAAAGTCGAGGTAAGCGATCTCGAATCATCCCTTGTACTTTATGATATTGACCGGAATGAAATGATGAATGTGGCACTCCCTGACAAAGAAAAGTATATGGATACTTACCCTGAGTGGTCACCTGATGGCAGGTATCTCTATTTCTGCAGAGCTCCTAAGGTAGGCGAAATATTTGAATACGACAGTGTCCGTTACGATCTTTATCGTGTGTCTTTCGATCCGTCCACCCGTAAAACAGGTGAAGCCGAACTGGTGTTTAATGCCTCATCCATTAATAAAAGCGTCTCTTTTCCAAGGATATCCCCCGATGGCAGGTTTCTTGTGCTTACGCTGCATAATTATGGATGTTTTCCGATATGGCATAAGGAAGCAGATCTGCATATAATTGACCTGGAGACATTAAAGCCTTCAATTATGGCGCTTAACAGCGATTTTACCGACAGCTATCATTCGTGGTCATCAAACAGCAGGTGGCTTGTTTTCAGCAGCAAGCGAATTGACGGACTTACTGCACGATTCTTTATTTCCTTTATTGACGAAAAAGGGAACTCAACGAAAGCTTTTATATTACCACAGAAAGATCCGGAATTCTACCAGCGTTTTATAAAGAGCTTCAATCTGCCGGAATTCTCTACGCTGAAAGTTAAAGTGAGTCCTGGGAAAATCCGTAAAAGTGCGAAAGGAGATGCCTTGCAAGCAAAGTGGGTGGAAAATTAGAAGCTAGGAAAATATTGGTAATCTACATACAACAAATGACAGTGAGTCATTCTAAATAGTTCGAATTTACCCCCCAACCCCCCAAGGGGGGCTTTCAAGTCGAAACAAATCAAAAGGTCCCCCCTGGGGGATTTAGGGGCAAATAATTGGAAGTTGAATTTTTCAACAAGCAACCGGCAACTTGAATTAAATAAGAATGGACCAGATCAAAAACACAAATAATCGTTTCATATACTTTCTGTCGTATCTAACATTCTTCATAGGTTCATTTCTGTTCTTTGGATTTTTTGCTGACTATGTTGAGTTTTACCAGGAGAAGCTGGCTCTTTTTGTTTTTTCACACGATTACCTCATCAGCAATATTAAACAACCAGGTTCTTTACTCCTGTACCTGGGCAGATTCCTGACAACATTCTTCTATTATCCGCTCGCAGGTGCATTCATTATTTCATTAATGATCTGCCTGATTATCTATCTGATATCAAAAATTATATACCATCTGTCTGGGAAAGACTCAATCCTTATTCCTCTTATTTTCGGCACACTCTTTTTTATCCTCCAGACCAATTACAAGTACCTTCTCTTTAACAATCTTGGAGTACTCCTGCAGCTGGCCTTTTTCTACCTGACAACGAAGTATTTGAAAAGTTATATTCCTGTTATTATATTCCCTCTTTGGTATTGGATTACAGGAGGATTTGCCTGGGTATTTGTTCTGCTGTACGCTTTTTCCATGGCTTTGAAATCAGTAAAAAAAGAACTTATCTGGATCATTTCATTATTTGTTGTCAGCTTCCTGCTTATTTATGTTCTGAAGCAGTTCTTAATTTTTCAGCCTTTTAATGCACTGCTGATTTTCCCATTATCAAATGAAGAAACAGGATCTCAGTTTAGATTATTCCTTCCTGCTATTACAATGATAATTCTCATTCCCTTCATGGGGAAAATAAAGATCAGGCTTCCCGGGTGGTTAAGTAAATATTATAAATTGGGGAATTTTATTAATCCCCCAATCTCAATTTTGCTGATAAGCATCTCATCCTTTATCTGTTATGATAAAGTCATCAAAGAATATTTCCATGCTGAAAAACTTTTTTATAAGAAGAGTTACGAAGAACTTACCAGATATATTACAAAACATCCAACCACGAACAGGCTTACCATTTTCCTGAACAACATTGCCCTCAGTGAAACCGGCAGGCTGAATGATCTTTTATTTCAGTTTCCACAGAGCCCAGATGGTCAGTCATTGTTCCTGAAGTGGGAGATGTATGATGAAGTTTTAAGACGCGGGGGATACTTTTACTACACGACTGGAATGATCAATGAAGCCCACAGGTGGGCCTACGAGAACATGGTAATGAAAGGAATCACTCCCGAAGGACTTAAGATGCTTATTAAAACTGAAATAATTAACGGTAATTACAAGGTCGCGTCAAAATATAACTCAATTCTTAAGAATACATTGTTTTACAGGGATGAAGCCAAAGAGTTTGAAAAGCTTCTTTTTAATGATAATGCAGTTGATTTACATCCTGAATTCGGAGTTAAAAGAAAGGAAAAAATCGGGCGGGATTTTTTTTCTATTACCGATGATCCGTANGTGAATATCCAAAGAGTGCTTTACTTCGATTCGCTAAACCGTAAAGTTTTTGAATATAAGCTTGCTTACCTGATGCTAATCAAGGACTACAAAGGAATTGCAACTGGTCTGTCAAGGCTTGAAAGCCTGGGATATAAGAAAATACCTGTGAATCTCGAAGAGGCTGCATTGGTTTGCAAAATTTCTGATACAGCGCCTCTGCCAGATCTTGGAAGTCTGAAGATAAATCCTCAGACCGAAGCCAGGTTTGATAAGTTTCTGCAAACATTTCAATCTTATGGGAACAATCTAAAAGTTGCAGAGCCTATCCTGAGACAGAAATTCAGAAATACCTTCTGGTATTGGGCGTTTTATCATTAATTACATGTACTCACCCCCAAACCCCCTCTCTGCTGAAGCAAAGAGGGGGCTTTATTCCTCTGCTAACCAGCGCATTCCCCCTCTTTACGAAGTAGAGAGGGGGATAAAGGGGGAGAGTACATGAATTAAAAAGCCGGTCCTCCCGGACCGGCTTTTACTGTGTTAAAATCTGCTTATCTAATCTATGGATTATTAATACCCCGGATTTTGTACCAGCATAGTGTTTTTATTCATTTCGTCCCTGTAAATCGGGAAGAAATAACACTTCTTATTCCAGGCCCTGGCATCACCCGGTGTATCTCTCTTCGAGAAGACCGGTGCGCTCCAGGTTGAACCATCAGCTTTTCTGTATGATGCAACTGATGTTTCGGTTGTATTATAGCGTACGTCCACTGCAGAAGTCTGATGATATGCAGCCTCTCCGATCATCCACCGCCTGACATCCCAGAAGCGATGATCCTCAAAGGCGAGTTCTATACGGCGTTCATGGCGATATGCCTGACGCAGAGCATCACCTGTTAATGCAGGCAAATCTGGCTGGCCCGCTCGTTTTCGGATCATGTTTATATACGTTATTGCCTCCGCTTCCTGTCCAAGTTCAATGCAGGCTTCAGCATAATTCAGCAACATTTCTCCGTATCTCAGATGTTTAAATGGAACAGTCTGTTTTACATACTGGGGATCTAAAGAAGGATCAACCCATTTCCTCAGATAGTAACCGGTTTTACCTCCGTTCCAGTCTTCGATAGGTCCGGAACGGGTATCAAGACCAGCTTTAATCATTGTGTTGCTCGGATTATAAACATAGCCCACCTGGATCCTGCTGTAAGGATCAATCATAAGCGCATCAGCAGGGCGTGTTCTCCACGGTACCCCTTCGTAAAGTACCGAAGCATAAAAACGCTGATCACGATGTGCATAAGGATTGGCCTTATGTGCGGGATTTGCCCAGTCAAATTTGCTGCCATCACGCATTTCATATTCATCAACGATATCTCCAAGAGGAGTATTATTGCCCCAATTATGGTAACCGTTAGGTCCGCAATACAATGCCGGATTATAGCCACTCCAGCTCTCATCTGTTTTTGCTGTAAAGAATTGTAGAAGGATGTCTTCGCTTGTTCCCGAAGANGTAAATAATTCCACAAAATTCTGAGCCACCGAATCAGTTGGTGCCGGGGAGGCTTTATACAGGCTGTATTTATTCAGGTCAATAACAGCTTTGGCAGCATTTTTAGCTGCTGTCCAGCGTGCGGCTGCATCGCCTCCGACATAACCTAAAAGTTCAGGATTGGAGAATCCGCTGGTAACCTGGCCGTTCTTTGCAGAGTTATGCAAATCGCTTGCTGCGTAGAGCAGCACTCTTGCTTTAAATGCCATTGCCGCACCCTTTGTGATATGTCCGTCCGTGGCATAAGTATCAGTCAGGTGCATCGCAGATGAATCGAGTTGTCCGACAACATAGTTGATACACTCTTCATACGTGTTTCTGGGAACTTCGAATTCATCAGTCAGTGTGTAGGCCTTGGTAATAATCGGTACGCCGCCATAAAGAGCTGTCAGATAAAAATAGGTCCAACCGCGTAAAAAATAGGCCTGTCCTTTCAAATCCTTTATTACTGCTTCATCGCCCGGCACTTCATCGATCTTTGAGAAGAAAATGTTTGTACGGCGAACGTTGGAATAAAGAGGGCCCCAGCGAAAATGATTAGTATGAGCAGTCGGTTCCGGGTAACCCCAGTCCACATCCCATCCTAAAAGGTCATCGGAAGTCATCAGGGATTTATTAAAGTTGGTGACATCCCAGTCGGGGGTAAAAAATGTCTCGTCTGAATAGTCAGAAAGACGCTCGATGGCAAATGGCCATCCCAGTGCGTTTCTGTACATGCTATTCACAAATGTCTGTACCAGTGCAGGATCGCTCCAAACATCAGTTTCAGAATATTCACCCAATGGCTTTTTATCCAGAAATTCATCTTGCTTTGTGCAGGAATAAAGTAATGAGATGACTGAAACAACCATCAATATATTAAATATCTTTTTCATGTTTAATATTTTTAGAAAGTTAATGTTATGCCACCGGTGACAATTCTTTGAAGAGGATATGAAGTACCCTGTTCAACTTCAGGATCAATAAGTTTCTGCTCGCAGAAAGTAAGCAGGTTAATGCCGTTTACATAAAAACGAAGGGCTCCTATTTTCAGTTTATCATTCACGCTGGCAGGCAATGTATATCCAAATTCAAAGTTTTTTAATCTCAGATAATTCATATTATAAAGCCAGAAAGTATTTCCCTGGCTCCCCCAGTACTCTTCGTCGCGGTTCCATGTCCTCGGGTATTCAGATGTGGTATTTTCCGGTGTCCAGCGGTTATCGGCATATATTTTGTAAAAATTGCCAATTTCGCCCGATTCAGCCCTGATATACTGAACGGATCCTGCTGCACCCTGAAAAAGGATAGAAAGATCGAATCCCTTGTATCCGAAGGTACCGGTAAACCCATAAATGGTCCTTGGTATATTGTTCTTTTCATTCATTACCCTGTCCAGACCATCTATCACTCCATCATCGTTAACGTCTTTAAAAATGACATCACCCGGTACAGCACCAGCCCAGTGAGGAGAACCATCAATTTCACCCTGGTCATTATAAATACCGATCGCCTCGTAATAAAGTGCAGATCCCATTGGTCTCCCTGTAGATCTCTGATACTCGGGAATACCCGGTGTCTCATCCCAGAAGACGATTTCATTCTTTGAATAGCTACCGTTAACAGATAGTGAATAATTAAAATCACCTGCCTGGCTGCGATAAGTTACCATTCCTTCAAATCCGGTGTTTTTGACCTCTCCGATATTCTCCGGTGGTAAAGTAAGACCGGAGGAACTTGGAACAGATGCGTTCCGGGTGATAAGGATCTGGCTTCTCTTGTAATTAAAATAATCAGCAGTAACAGTTAATTTATTATTCAGGAGAGTTGCATCAAAACCAATATTTGCCTGGTTGGCAACTTCCCATGTTACGTTAGGATTTGGAATTTTTGTTTCAACCATAAGCTTTGCGTCAGCTCCTCCATATACGTATGTATGTGAATCATACCCGTAGGTGGTAAGATATTGATATGGATCAATACGGTCATTTCCCGTTTGTCCCCATGATCCGCGGATTTTAAAGTCGTTGAAGAATGCAAGGTTATTCTTCCAGAAATTCTCTTCAGAAATACGCCATCCTGCAGAAAAAGCGGGGAAGAAGCCCCATCTCTTGTCTTCAGGGAACATATATGACCCATCATATCTCCATACAAATTCAATCAGGTATTTTCTGCTAAGATCATAATTTACACGTCCGAAGTAGCTCGAGTAAGCGTTCTGGTTTGCATATCCGTTATTTGACATGTACTGATCAGAGGCACCCGCAAATAATTGATCAACAGCCGCTGAAATGTAATTTTTACGGAAAGCACTAAAGACATCCTCAAAACCACTTCTTCTTTCAGTCCCTGCCAACACTTTGATGTTGTGAATTCCAAAAGCTCTTTCCCATGTTACAACAATATTACCGGCAAGCTTTTGTCCGTCCCTCATTTGTTCTGTTAACTGAGGAGCATCCAGACCTCTTTTCCCCGGTACAGTAATATGTTCGGGGTTCCCGTCCCANGTGTACAAGTACCAGGGTGTTTCAAATCTTTTCTGGAAATTGAATGCCTTATCAAAAGAGGCATTTCCGGTAAGCATCAATCCCTTAACCCATGGGATATTTATGTTCATCTTCAAATTGCTTTCAAGTATATACCATTTGCTTACATCGTAACCGGTAGCGCTTGTTGTGGTAACTGCCGGATTATCCCCGTATTCAATATCAGGTCCGGGATCTCCGTTTGGCCAGTATGCAGGCATATTTGGCTTGCCTCGCATCAGCATACGGAAAATAGAACCTGCCGAACGGGTGGGGTAATTTCTTATTTCCTCCCTTCCGTCGACATCAAAAGCAATATCGATGTTTTTGCTCAGTTTACCATCGATGTTGGTTCTGAAGTCATATTGCTTGTAATTAGTAGCACTGTTATAGTAAACAGCATCCTGGTACCTTGTCCCAAGTGACAGGAAATATTTCATATTTTCTGTACCGCCCGAAATAGAAGCATTCAGCTGGTTCTGTGAGGACCATGGTTTAAATACTTCGTTGAACCAATCGGTATTCGGATGGCCCCATGGATCTGAGCCATCCCTGAATTGCTGAAGGTCGGCTTCAGAATATTTCTGGTAACGGCCCAGATTTGGTGTTTTGTAATATGCAATTTCATTCAGCATTTCAGAATACTGGGCAGCATCAGCCATTTCAGGTATACGGGTGGGCTGAGTACCGCCGGCACTCAGGTTCACTGTGATCCTAGGTTTCCCAAGACTACCCCGCTTGGTTGTAACCAGGATAACCCCATTAGCAGCCTGTGATCCGTAAATAGCAGCAGAGGCATCTTTCAGAATGGTAATGCTTTCAATATCGTTCGGATTAAGACGTTCCATTCCGCGGTTAGCCACACCATCAACCACAACAAGAGGACTATTATCGCCAAGTGTGTTTGAACCACGAATACGCAGAGTTGATCCGTCATAACCTGGTTCACCGCTTCTGGAAACGGCAGTCAACCCCGGCATACGGCCAACAAGATTATTGGAGACGTTTACTGCCGGTGATTTTTTCAGATCATCGCCTTTTGCAACAGAAACAGAACCTGTTACAGTTGCTTTCTTTTGAGTACTGTAACCAACAACAACTACTTCCTCAAGACCAGTTACTTCACCTGCAAGGGCAACATCGACTGTTGTCTTCCCTCCCAGAGGGATCTCCTGGTTTACGTAGCCAATAAATGTAAATACCAGGGTAGCATTTGGATTGGTTACGGTAACAGAGTATTTTCCGTTTACATCGGAAATGGCTCCTACAGCCGTCCCTTTGACCTGGACATTCACACCTGCCATTGCATCACCGGTTGAGGCATCAGTAATTGTCCCCGAGACTTTTATCTGTTGCTGATCATCAACGGAAGGAATTCCTGGTGAGAGCGAAAAGGCAGGCAAAGTCATTCCGCAAACCAGTAAAAATGTTACAATTTTCATAGTCAATAATAACTTATGAAAATTACGTTCCGGTTTCAAGAACCGGAAGTTGTGGCGAGTTTTTTTCATACTTTACATTGTTAATTAAGGGTTAATTAGTAACTTACAAACTCATAACAAAATAGAAGGATAATATAGGGAATAATCTTTTGCAGCAGTTTCCGGAACTGATAAGGGGGTTAATCCATGGTCAGGAAGAAAAACCCCAAGCTTTCCAAAATGGAATTTATGTTTTAGGTAAATCAGGTTAAATTAGGTTTAGGTTTTTCAATATGCAATTTAATTTAAAAAATGACTCATGCAAGAGTTTTATTTAAAATTAAGTAGAGGCTGTATCAAAAGTGTTATTTTGGATACTTTTCCCTTTGTGTAACTTTGTGTTGTACTTCGTGATCCTTTGTGATTCAATGATTTAAAACTTAACCACAAAGGATCTCAAAGGTCATCACAAAGGGGGCACTAAGGACTTTTGATACAGCCTCTACAGTCCATAAAAAAACCGGTCTTTTCAGGCCGGTTTTTATCATTATCATTTAATTATCTGATTTCTGGAATATTAATAACCAGGATTCTGTACCAACGCAGGTGCTTTTTTCATTTCATCGGTTGCAATTGGTATCCAGTAATATTTATTATTAGCCCATGAACGTGCATCGGGCATTGCAGCCTTGTCGAGTTTCCACTCCATGTTACCATTTGTAAATTCCTTGATCTTCATTTCGTAAACATTCTCGATCACAGTCGGAGCGGTCATCCAGCGGCGCATATCATACCACTGGTGTCCTTCGGCAAAATGCTCTATATATCTTTCATGGCGTACCCATGCGCGTGCCTGAACCTGGTCGGTGGTTACCCTGTCGGGTAATCCGGCACGATTTCTTACCTTATTAAGAGCATCAAGACCATTCTGAAGGTCAGCACCACCAAGCTCGATACATGCTTCGGCATAGTTCAGCAATATTTCTGCGAACCTGAATTCTACCCATGTATTGGTATTTCTATAGTACTGCCCCACAGTCTGCGGATCCATGAATTTCTTGAGATAGTAACCGTTTTTGGTTCCGTTCCATGATTCAATAAGTCCTTGCCGCGTATCGACCCCGTAAGCTTTCACAGTACCGTCATTGTTGTAGAAATGACCAGTCTGCGCTTTGTTGTAAGGATCGAAGGCAGCTGCGTCAGATGGACGATTCTGCCATGGAGCCCCATGATACAGGACTGTTGCATAGAATCGTGGTTCGCGGCCAACATACGGATTCCTCTGTGGATCAGCAGTGAGCTCTGCAGCAGTTGCAGTTCTTAGCTCCTGGTTCCCGGGATTATACTTATCCCATACAAACCCTGTACCATCGGACATTTCATACTGCCGTACAGCAGGTTCAGTCGGGTCGTTGTTACCCCAGTTATGATAGCCGCATGGACCAAACCAGATGTTGGCATTGTTTCCGTTACCACCTGTCAACGAGTACTGAATACCCCAGATGGTTTCCTTGTTCCATGCACCATGCTGGTTAAAGATATTAAAATAGGTATTGGCATAAGATGTAACATCAGCATCGGTCAGAGTTGCCGGAGGATCGGTGTAGTTTCCTACTAGATCATATGCACCATATGTGCCATCTATTACAGCTTTAGCTGCATCCCTTGCTGCTGTCCAGCGGGCTGCCTGTCCTGTTGAACCGAATGATACAAGTGTATTCGAAGGTTCATAGCCACCATTAACCAGGGGGCTGGCACAGAAAAGCAGAACCCTCGATTTCAGGGCAGCTGCTGCACCACGTGTTGCACGGCCCTGCTCCATACCAGATGCAGGCAGGTTGGCAATAGCAGCATCAACATCAGCAAGAACCTGGTCGAGTGTCTGCTGCAATGTGGATCTTCCGATGCCGGAAACATCCTGTCCAAGCTGGAATGGTTCGGTACTGATAACTGATCCCCCGTAATTCATAAGAAGGATCGCATACTCATAAGCTCTTATGAAATAAGCTTCACCTTTAAGCCTTGTTCTAAAGCTTCATCTGTTGTCGGTACTTCGTCAATATTAGCCAGGATTGTATTCAGGTTTTGGATATTGCTGTAAAGATGGGGCCAGCGCAAAAAACCTGCATAGCCGGTATTTGCAAAATATCCAAGCTGGTCAGGGCTGAGTGTACCCTTCAGATGGCCATAGTTGGCAGGACGGTGGATACACAGAGTCTGATCTGTTCCCGAAGTAAGAAGGTCTTCGCGCATTCCAAGGATACCATTATTATCGCTCGCCATGGTCGTGGAATTTTGAATCCCTCCCATTCTGTCGTAGCATTTGCCCAGGTATGCTTTTGTCACATTAATATCGGAGAATACTACCTGCTCATTGAATGAACTGACCGGATCCTGATCCAGAACGTCAGTACAGGAATTCGCAGTAAACATCAGCAACGCTACCGGGATTATATAACTTATTAATTTTTTCATATTATATTATTTAAGTATTTCTTAATCTATTAGAAGGATATATTTGCCCCGAAAGCAAATGTTTTCATGATAGGATAAACTCCAGCTCCGGCTGCTTCAGGATCAAATTTTTTCGTGGCAGAATAGAGCAGAGCCAGGTTATTACCGGAGAAATAAACACTTGCATTCGCAATACCGATACTTTTAAGAACATTTGCAGGGATATTATACGAAAGCATCAGGTTCTTCAGACGGCAATATGCAGTGTTATCAAGCCAGTAAGTACTCATGTTAACAGCATGGGCCCAATAGAAATCATTCCGGTTATATGCCCGGCCAATATCCGTATTGGTATTAGTTGGGGTCCAGCGGTTATCATAACACCATTGCATGTAGTTCCCTGCCTCACCACGTCTTTCATCGTAGATATTTTGCTTATAAAATTTCCCCTGTCCCTGTATGAGAATTGAAAGAGTGAAAGATTTCCAGGTTGCATCAAGATTTATACCATAGAAAATCTCAGGTGTATCAGTCTCATCAATAAGGAT
>WSSedA1B3DRAFT_1000441_pt1 | contig 12016 bp, 10 predicted proteins | sample WetSurSiteA1Bulk_FD_9468 | JGI IMG/M metagenome (IMG submission 9468)
AAGCGCTCCATGATCAAGGATAAAATTGGCACATCACAGGGAACACACGTGCTTGAATCCCTCAAAAAGGAATATGCTCATGAATCACTGGACCTGACGGATGGTGTAAAAATTTTAAGGACAGATTCGTGGGCGCTTGTCCGTGCTTCAGGTACTGAACCCATGATCCGGATTATTGTAGATGCGGATTCTCCTTATCATAGTCAGATTTTTTATGATGAACTGATGGGCTATATTGCTAAAATTACCGATAGATAGGTTTGCGAATATCCCTTTTTCTGGACACTCGTTGAAAATCATATTAAGGTTCTTCATTACAAAAATATTATTTTTTCCGGGTGATAATTCGGGAAATAATTGATAATTTTGCCGATTGTCAAAAAATAATTTGTTTTTTAAGAGATTATGTGAAAAAAATCGGAAATTTTCTTCAATTATGATAAAAAAAATTAAATTTAAGCGTAAATTAAAACAAAAAATTTAATAACTATTTGAGTTAAATTGTGTTTATCAACCCATAGGTTCATATCTGTGATATAAGGATGGTCAACTCTACTGAAATTGTCAAAAAGGTCCAGCAGGCATTATCAGCTGAAGACTGGAAAATTGTAGAGAATGGTATAGCAGAAATACATCAGGAGAAAGGAAAACGGGCACAAAAGACCCTCATTAAAGACATAAACAGATTGATCACAACTACTGCATTTAAAAAAAACAGGCCTGAACTTTTACGTGCTCTGCCCGACCTCCCGAGTAATGATATTGATGACTTGTTCGCTCAGATAGTGCATCAATTCATAATAACCAGGGATGAAAAATGGTTAAAATCGGTTTATGTGCTGTCAGAAAGATTAAGTAAAAAAAGTCATCAGTCCCGGGTAATTGCAATGATGGCACAAGCCCTTATCAGCGCAGGTGTCCAGGAATCTAATGCGGAATTTATTGATCATGGCATAATCCTTCTCGAGCGGATCGGATTCCAGAAATATCGATCGGATATCATGATCGATATTATTCCTCTTCTGATTGATTGGGCGATTACAACCCGTGATGAAAAACTTCTCTATCAGTCACATCATATCATTGAAGAAATAAGCGATATTTCAAAACGTGCAGTATTGCATGCAGAACTTGCAAAAGCCCTGGCAACTGTTGCTATTCTCGAAAAAAACCGGATTTTATTCATAGACAGTATCCATAGTGCAACCAAAATCCATCAGAAGATCCGAAGGCAGGCATGCATTTCATCTATTATTGAGAAGGGAGTGAAATCTGTTTTCGGAAAAGAACTACTGGATATTTCACTCTTTATACAAAATTTTGATGCCCTTTCACCTGAGATACAACTCGAAATTGTAAATGCCCTGACAGAACAGCTTCTGGACCGGGAAAAGGATAAAATCCACATTATCTCTGTCCTTCAGACCCTTTGTGAAAAACTTCCTTTTGTCGCCACTACCCTTGTTATTGACCTTCTTAAAAAAGCAGAACTGTCCGGAGAATTATGGTACCTCTCCTCTGCAATAAACCTTCATCAGCTTTTTTTGAACACAGAGGCTTATCCACTCAGGGAACTGGTCCGTGCGGGTATCTCTGTTGCCAGGCATTCAAACAATATGCATGTACTCTCGGATCTGATCCCCATTATCGATAAAGACAGCAATCCGGTCGTTCTGTCAAGAATATACCTTCAGTTTTCACAGATTATGCTTTCTTCCGGGGATTTTACCTCTGCAATCGAGATATTTAAAAAAATCAGCCACGATACAGAAAATCTTCCCCAATATGAAGACAACCTTACCCAACTGCTTAAAACCGGAATTTTTCGGCATAGTATCCCGCTGGTCAACGAGATGATCCTCAAACAATTGAACGAGGATATAGTGCATAAATCAATTAACCGGGCTATTATTGAATTGAGCACAGATGATCCGTTTAATGACATAATTTCCCATATTCATTCTATTACCGACCTCATTCGCCTGCATCCCCTCCAGGACCACCTGCTTCTCGAAAGTATTACCATTCTCATCAACCGGGGATTTCTCGCAGTACACGACCCCTATATCCTGATACGGATGGCCGAATTCATCAAGGAACACCACCTTAAGGAAGAGGCAATAGCCAACATCGCCCTCCAAATTGCAAAAATCGGAGTGAAAATAAAAAACCGCGACTATCTCCAGAGAGCGGTCGGCCTCACGTGCGATATCAACGGTCAGGACATCCGTTCCTCAGCGCTGAGCGGAATAATCGATGAGGCCTCAATTTTTGCCGCACAACAAGGGGATCTGGACCTTCTCCTCAGGATGAGAGAATGGATCAACTCCTTACTTGAAAAAAATCTCGCCGAAAATGCCATGGTGAATATCATCGATGGGGTAATACAATATGCAATCGACAAACATTCTCCTGCTGCGCTTGAACAGGCGTATAAAATCGCGAAAGACATCGGTGATCCCGGGTTAAAAATCCAACAATTCGGGAGAATTGCTGAGTGTTTCGTAAAAATTGGATGTATCCTCTTAAAAGAGCCCCCCACCAGTACAGATTCAGAAGTTTTTTCATCCGAAATATATCCGTTTGAACGAGGATTATCAATAATTAAAGAGACCGTTAAAAAACCGCGAATATCGCTGAAGATCGCAGGGATGATTGATATTCTCATATCATATTCATCGGTCAGCGATAACCCGGATTATATNATACCTCTGGCAATGTACGCTGTTGAAATCGAAAATCCTCTGGAAAGAGACGCCATGATGTCCCGGATCATTTCAAATCTTAACTACAGCGTTACCTATCCGGACTCAACGGATCCCTATGAAATTATGGCATTTCTCCTCCAGAGAAATGAGCACTCGACATCAAACCCGCTCATGATTGTTCTTATTTTCCGTTTTCTCCAGCTGATTATTGATCCCTATATGGAGCTTTCCGGGATGTGCAACCTTGCAGAAACGTACATCAAATTACACGATTTCGATCATGCACGGGAAATTTTAAACGATGTCTACCAGTCACTCCAAAAAATTCCCGCCGAATACAAAAAAGTTCTCATCCTCGCTGATCTTACGCTGCTTATAGTACTATCGATATGCAAAAAGCAAAAAAGTGTCTTGAACAGGGAATCGAACGGTTAAACCTTGTCGAGGATGACAAAAATCCGATGGCAAGAAAACAGATTGTATTGGCAATTGTCCAGATGAACGTCATTGAACCGGACAGCGAATTGATCAATGTTGCCTTACAGGTTTCATCAAAAATCACCGAGCCTGTTGACTATGTAGAATCACTTATTGCTATTTTCAGTATGACCATGAATGACAGGGAAAGGGGTAAAACAATAGTAACCTGCATGTCAGAAGCTGTCGAAAGAATTCCTTCACCCTATGAAAAAGCATCAGCCCTTCTTGATATCATCCCGCTTGCCCTCCAAAACAGCGATGATGACACTCCGGTCATTTTGCTCAAGAAGGCGGATGCACTAACCAGAAAGATAAACATTCCACAGATTGCTGATACAATACGTGACAAAATTGCTCAGATGTACGTTGTACTCTATCTCAAGCGCAACAACACAAAATACCAGGAATACGCACAGGAAGTTACAAAAACAATTGAAAATGATGAAATAAGGCTCCATCGCCTCACACAAATGGGACTTGAAGATACCTACGAAATACCAGCTCAATATGAAAAAATCAAAGTTCTGGTTGAAAAAATAATTGAAGATGGTGCCCATCCGAACCAGATCACTTCACTGGAAAAGTTGATCCGTTCAGTAACGGATCGTGGAAAAGGAGCAATTCTTTTCTGTGAAATTGCAATACTATTCAGAAAAGAGAGCGCGGAAAAAATATTCAACCGCCTGCTGCAAAGTGCAATAAAAGAGGCTCGGATAATCCGACCGCTTTCCCGGAGAGCTTTTATCATGTGTGATATAGCGATGAAGACCCATGCTGCTGGTTCTGAGAAGACGGCGCAGGAGGTTCTTGATCTTGCCATTGACGCTGCAACGAATATCCGGCAGTCATCCCTTCGCGATGAAGTCTTTGACGAACTTGGTCTTGCAATCAAACTTATGCAGGGGATGTAATGGTGAAGACAGTTGAGATTTTTATCAGCGGGAGGGTTCAAAAAGTTGGATTCAGGGCATGTGTGAGAAGGATTGCAACCGATTTACACGTTGCCGGTACAGTTATCAATCTTCCCGATGGACGAGTTCATATCTATGCATCCGCAGAGCCAATGATTCTTGAAAAGTTTATTTCAATGATCTATAGCTGTCCACGTGCAGTTATCCGTGATTTGCGAACCTCTGAAGTTTCTTGTATGAATTTTAATGACTTTTCAATCATTAAAGGAGAAGGGCGGCTCAGTACCGGACTCTGAATTCACCGTTATTTGTGATCGCCTGAGAGAAACTCAATACCAGTTCATCAATTTTTTCATTATTTATTGTGGAATGAAATAATCCGATCAGCTGTTGGGTAAGTTCATCCGAGAGTATGCACCGGTTTGGCGTCTGTTCATAATCGAAGGGTGAAAGTGATTCCCTTGCAATCTGAAATACTACCCTGTCAATCATTGTTGCTTTCAGAGGATCGATAAGATCCTGTACAAGACATCCTCTGCCTTCATATATCAGGCCGAAATCCGGGTCCAGTCGGGACCCGATAAGAGAAACACAACAATTACCAAATAACATCGCGTACCCGAATGAAAGCATTGCGTTGATTGGATCTGACTGGGGCCGTATTGTTCTCCGCCTGAATCCAAAGTCCGGGGGGATGTTCCGTGACATTATCTCGTAATACATATCTGAGGTCAGCCGGTGCAATCTTTGTATTTCGTCCAGTTTGATTAAATACTGGAGTTCTTCCTGAGCTTTATGAAGAAATTCCTGTTCGCCTTCATAGAACAGATGACTGTTCTGGTTTTCCTGAACATATTGAATCGCAAAGAGACGGGATTTTATTGCTGTTTGTGCAAGGGTAATTGCGTAACGATGCCGTGGCATAGCGTGCTGTATTCCGTGAATCTCTGTATCACTCCGGTCTCCAAAGGGTCGGATAATTCCTATTGGATTGCCATCGGGTTCAAAAAATGAAATAAATGCACCATTTTTCACAAGATTTACAATCGTTGACGAGCTGATGGTGTGACCCCCCATAACCAGCAGGTTTTTTATCGAATCAAGGGGATATTCCTCGACACCGTTTTTTTTCTGAATAATCAGTTTTTTCTGGGTGGATTTTATATGGACACCAAAGCCGCTCACCAATAACCAGGGATAATCCGTCACCATCCACCTCGGAAAAAATATTTTTAACTAATCTAATTACTACGCTATTTCCTCCTGATTAATTCATCGTTTTTAGCCAACAGATAATTTCAGGCTGGATTTTACAATTTTTTTAAGGAGTGCTACATATGAAGACCGTTTACATAAATTCGGTGAATTTAAAGAGTAAAAACGCCATATATTGTCTGTCATGCAATAGCATAACAGGGGCAGTACATGTTCTGGGATAAGAAGATAGAAACAATGAAACCTGACGAATTGGCGGACCTTCAGCTAAAACGTCTGAAAAGAACCCTCAGGCGGGTAGAGAACGTTGCGTTTTACCGGAACCTTCTCTCGGGCGCCAGCGTGAAACCTTCATCGATCAAAACACTTGGGGATATCCAAAAAATCCCTTTTACCAAAAAACAGGATCTCAGGGATGGTTATCCCTTCGGTTTCTTTGCTGTCCCCATGAAAAAAATCGTTCGTGTTCATACAACATCCGGTACAACGGGAAAACCCACTGTTGTTGGTTATACCCAGAATGACCTCGACACCTGGGCAGATCTCATTGCACGAAACATGACGATGGTTGGTGTCGGTAAAAATGATATCTTCCAGAACATGGTGAATTATGGCATGTTCACCGGGGGTCTCGGATTTCATTACGGAGCAGAAAAAATCGGGATGACAGTAATTCCAAGCGCAACAGGAAACACAAAACGCCAGATCGAAATGATAATGGATTTTGGGGTGACCGTAATCCATTGTACACCCAGTTATGCAATGCACCTCTCGGAAATAGCAGAAGAGATGGGTGCATCTCTTGACAGTCTCAGGACCGGCATTTTTGGTGCAGAACCTTGGTCGGAAAGCATACGTAAGACACTTGAAAAACGACTCGGAGTAACAGCTTATGATTCATATGGGTTAAGCGAACTTTTTGGTCCAGGTGTTGCATTTGAATGCCCTGAACGCGACGGACTTCACATTTGGCATGATTGCTTTTTTGTCGAGATTATCGATCCAAAGACCGGAGAACAGGTATCCGATGGTGAACGCGGTGAGCTGGTAGTGACCCCGCTGGTCAAAGAAGCGATGCCGCTCCTGCGTTACCGAACAGGAGATATAACGGTAAAGATGGAGGACGGTTGCTTGTGCAGGCGGGGACAAAAAATCGCAAGAATCACGGGAAGAAGCGATGATATGCTGGTTATCCGTGGAATCAACGTGTTCCCGTCCCAGATAGAACATGTGCTGCTTAAAATACCCGAGGTTGGCAATCAGTTTATGGTATATGTTGACAGAATTAATCATCTGGATGAAATGATCGTCGAAGTTGAAATCAACCGTGAGTTTTTCAGCGGGGAACTGTCGGATCTTGCAAGACTCCAGAAAAAAGTTGTAAAAGAACTTCGGGATGCACTCGAGCTCAGGACAACCGTTAAACTCGTTGAACCAGGTTCACTTCCACGGTTTGAAGGAAAGGCAAAGAGAGTGATTGATCGAAGAGAGGCGATATAATGAAGAGCTGGGATCCACGAATCGAGGAGATGCCAAAAGACGATCTCCACAGAATGCAATATAAACTGTTAAAAAGTCTTGTCTACAGGCTGTACAGTTTTTCTCCCTTTTACCATGACAGGATGAAAGAGCAGAAGGTCCACCCGGATGATATCCGCGATTTATCCGATGTAAAGAAACTCCCCTTCATGTTCAAGCGTGACCTGCGGGACAATTACCCGGATAAAATCTTCACTTCCACCCAGGAGGAACTTGTCCGCTATCACGTTTCGTCGGGAACAACGGGGAAACCGACGGTTGTTGGGTATACACAGAATGATCTTAATATCTGGACAACCTCACTGGCCCGTGCTCTGACCTCTATTGGGCTTGGCAGGGGAGATGTGATCCAGGTAAGTTACGGGTATGGTCTGTTCACTGGTGGGCTCGGGTTGCACTACGGTGCAGAACGTATTGGAGCAACTGTATTGCCTACCAGTGTAGGAAACACCGAACGCCAGATTGAACTGATGCAGGATCTTGGAGCAACCGCTATTGCCTGCACTCCTTCCTACCTCCTCCACATAGGAGAGGTTGCAGAAAAGATGGGCGTTGATATCAAAAAGGATACCAAACTCCGCACGGGAATTTTAGGAGCTGAGCCCTGGACAGATGGGATGCGTACCCGTATTGAAAACTGGCTGGGAATAAAGGCATATGATATCTATGGGACAAGTGAACTTTCAGGACCGATGTTTACCGAATGCCTGGAGCAAAAGGGGTTTCACATCTGGTCAGATATCGCCCTTGTCGAAATTATCGATCCCCAGACGGGTGAGTCTCTGGGACCCGGACAAAAAGGTGAACTCACGATTACCATCCTTCAGAAAGAAGCGCTTCCGATGATACGGTATCGCATCGGAGATATAACGACAATGGATGATGACATCTGTGCCTGTGGCAGGACACATCCGAGAATCCAGAGAATTCAGGGCAGAGTCGATGACATGCTTATCATCCGCGGCATCAACGTGTTCCCGTCCCAGGTTGAATACGCCTTGATGGGAATTCCCGAGGTGGGTCAGCATTTCCAGATCGTTGTCGAACGCAAAGGGGCTCTCGATGACATGCTCGTCCGTGTCGAGTTAACCAAGGATGCTTTCAGTGATAAAATCACTGAGCTGATGCAGACCCGGCAGAAAGTGGAGCACCGGCTGAGGAATTCATTGAACGTGAATGCCAGTGTTGAACTCGTCGAACCAGGTTCATTGCCCAGGTTCGAGGGAAAAGCAAAAAGAGTTGTGGATAAGAGGTCGTTGTAACATGGACACACAGAAGTTTGTGATCAGGCAGATTTCGATATTTTCTGAAAACCGCCCGGGGCGGCTTGCAGCAATTGCACATGCACTGGGTGAGGAAAAGATCAATATTCTTGCCTTCAGTATCGCCGAAGCAAATGGGTTTGGGGTAGTCAGGGCACTTGTGGACCACCCTGAAAGAGCCCATGACAAACTATTATCTCTTGGATTTAATGTCGCGTTCACTGATGTGATCGCAGTGCGGATGAAAGACCAGCCGGGCGGACTGTATGAGGTTGCAAAGATTCTCGGAGATGCCGGGGTCAATATCGAATATTCCTATGCCTATTCCGGGAAAGAAGGAGCAGTGCTCATTCTCCGTGTTGACCAGGTAGAAGAGGCAATACAAAAGATCAAGAATTCCGGAGCAACACTCCTGGAACGTTCGGTATTTCATTAATTTACTTCTTTTCCCATTTTATCAGTTCTGCAACTTCAGAAAGAGTGCTCCCCCTTCGAATCTCTTCCCGTATCCTTTCTTCATTTTTCCTGACCTCTAATGCCCTGCGTGCAATTTCATACGCCCGCTCAGCGGGTATCACAACCACGCCACTTTCATCTCCTACTATCCAGTCACCAGGACGGATATACTGACCTCCACACTGGATTTCGGCATTGATCTCACCGAATCCTTTGGGCTCTCCTGCATTTGGCACAACAGCTTTTGCAAACAGAGGGAACTTCATTATTCTTATATCATCGACATCCCGGACCGCACCATCAATGACAACACCGGATATGCCTTTTTTCACACAACTTAATGTAGCAAGCTCTCCCCAGGGAGCTACATGGGTCGCACCATCGTTGTTGATCACAATTACTTCGTTTTTTCTGGCAACATCAATGGCTTCTACGGGTTTTGCCCAGTCCCCGGGAAATGTCTGAACGGTAACCGCCCTTCCCACCATCTTTACATTACCGCACATCGAAACGATTCCCGACATCGCACCTTTCCGGTGCATTGCATCCGTGATATTTGGTGCAGACACCTGCATAAGAAGGGAGCGAATTTCTTCATCCGGTGATTTTTTTTCAATAGATTGTATCGACGGATTATCCATCGCTGAACGGATCTTTTTTGTTGATCCGGTTACATCTGCGGACCGGATAATCCAGCCTCCAACAATAATAATATCCGCACCCGACCGCACTGCGTCCCCGGCACCCGCCGCGTCAATTCCTCCCGCAATTGCGAGAGGAATATGAACCTGATCAGACAGGGATTTTAGAAGGTCAAGGGAGCTCTTACCCATCATCTGCTGGTCGATGCCAACATGGGCACAAAGAATATCTATACCCATTGCTTCAAGTTCACCGGCTCGGGAGACGGGATCTTTGACATTGATCAGGTCAGCCATTATCCGTATTCCATACAGTCGGGAAGCCCGCACGGCTTCTGCAATCACCGAGTTGTCTGCATCCGCAAGAACACATACAATATTTGCACCTGCCTTTGCGGCCATCTCTACCTCAAGGGTACCTGTATCGGCAATCTTCATATCTGCAACAAGTATGGTATCCGGAAAACGATCCCTCATCGATCGGATTGCCTGCATCCCCTCACTTTTGATCAAAGGTGTCCCAATTTCAATCCAGTCAGAACCCCCGTCAAGCGATTCCCGTGCGATCTGCATTGCCCTTTTTAGTTCAAGAATATCAAGTGCAACCTGCAGAACCGCTTTTTTCATGATCAATGATCTGACTGGCCGGATGCTTAATAATTACTGGAAGTTACTACAGTGATACCAGATAAAAAAATGGACTGCATTTCCAGTCAGCGAAAAGAACAATTGAATCTGCCCTTTCCAGCAATACCCGGTAAAAAAATTATTCCTTTTTGTATTCCTCAAAAAACACGACGTGTTTTATTTCCTTCTTCTTTGCTAGGGTCATTTCAGAAGGACAACCTGCAGCAACGAGAGAGACCAGCGTATATTTTTCCGGAACCCCAAGCAGTAACCGAATTGTTTCGGAGTACTGCTTCTTTTCCCCCGCTACCCAGCAGGAATTGATGCCATATGCCTGGAGAGCAAGGATGAGATTTTCCGTTGCTGCACAACAGTCCTCGAGATAATATTTTTCTTTTTTTTCCCCGAAAACTGCAAAGCACAACGGGGCGTCGGCAATGAATTTCCCGTGGTCCGTTGTCTCGCCAATTTTTTTGAGCATGTCCTTGTTTTTGATAACGCCAAACAGCCATGGCTGGAGGTTCATTGCAGTCGGGGCATGAGCCGCACATTCATTCGAGGGCATCTTTAATTACCTGTTCATTCACGGGATCGGATTTGAAATTCCGAACACTATGCCGGGATTTGATAACCGTGGTTACAATGTTCATACTCCGGAATGGGAAACGGAGGTAATAAAAGATTGCAAAGAAGTAAAAATAAGGTAATTATTCTTTCCTGAGGAATGCAACCAGTCCGAAAAGGATCGCCGGGATCACGAGTGATAGTCCAAAGCCCGGAGCTTGAGTCTGGCTGGGTGAGGGGACCTGAGTGACTGCCGTTGTCGGTGATATTGTCAGAGTTTCAGAAGGTAAAGGCGTTGACATAGTAGTTGTGCTTGTAATGGTCTGCGTTGTTGTTGGGATAGACGTTTGCGTCTGAGTCCGGGTAATCTGGGTCGTCACGGGTGTAGTTTTCGTTATCAGGGGGTTCTGACCCTGGTTGAGCAGATTGAAAGGTTTGCTTATTGTTTTGCCGATTACCTCGTAATTATCTTTCATGTTATTTATGTTACTTTCAACCCAGATTGTATAGGTTCCCGGGGGATAGATGGCAGGATCGCCCATATTCCAGATAGAACCTGTATAAAATGGGACAGTATTAACGGGAATGTCGACAATTGAGGTTGGCATTCCTCCCGCATTGCGTAACGATGAGTAGATCGCACCATCCGGTGACTGCACTTTTATGGTGATGGGAGCGGGCGTAGAACGCTGCGACGCTATCTGGGCCAGGTTTGTATCAATCCTGAACCGTATATCGTCTCCGGATGGAATCCATTTAAGAACTTCGACATTAACATCTACAGAATTATCTTCAACTTTAAATGCAAGCTGGGGATCAGCAACAAGGAAGGCAGTCCCATCTGCTTTTCCGGTACTGCTGAGCCGATACCAGTTACCAACATAGCCACCAAACTCGGAAGGACTGACCGTAAAACTGGTTATTCTGCCGTTCAGATCAATTGTCTGGGTCGGCGAAGTCGTGTAGATATCAGCAGCCGAAGCCCACCACCCAATCCTCGTATCCGGCCCCATCGCTGCAGATATATCGAGTCCTTGTTCGCCGATAAATACGGTATTACCCTGTCTGATGGTGTTGATTGCTGCTGACGCCGGACCGACACACAAGAGAGAAATACTCACAAGAACGATGAGAATTGTCAAGCCCTTTTTTATCATAGTCATCCATCTTCCTTCCTGATATATAAAAATGAACTATGGGGATCTTAGAAGAACCGTGCCCATTCGTGGTTACCATATTTGTGTCAACCACAATCGGATCCGGAGTCTATCTGACACGGTCGTATCCGGGCCTTGTTTTTAGTATAGGTAAAAATTGATCGATTCCAGGGGGTGCCACAAAAAGTATGGGGGTGGATTTATCGCGAGCCAGGGTTTTTTGAGGGTAATTTTTTTAAACCCGGCTCAGACATTCACGAGTGATCCGGTCAAAATTTTCAAAAACACGTTTTCCCTCGAAGGTATGGCTGACTTCAGGGTGCCACTGAAGCCCATAGATATGCTTACCGGGAAGAGCAATCGCTTCTGCATTGCAGATCGGGGAATACGCAAGACAGGTAAAACCTTCCGGTATCCTTGACACTTCATCAGCGTGGGAAGCCCATACATTGATCT
>WSSedA1B3DRAFT_1000443_pt1 | contig 11986 bp, 11 predicted proteins | sample WetSurSiteA1Bulk_FD_9468 | JGI IMG/M metagenome (IMG submission 9468)
GCATTTAATTCTGCTTGATTAAATAGAGAATAATCAATTTGATCATCCCACTTTTTCCGTTTTACACCGAGTGCAATTAATCCAACTGCCTGAGCACTTATCCAGTCTTTATTACTGTATTGCCAGGTTTCAAAGCTTACCCCGTAAACCAAAGTGTATTGTCCCATGTGCACCACTTATGAAATGCATAGAGCGTTTCAGAGGTAATATTTTAAAGGGTAGGCGCAGAAATTGACCCACCTGGAATCGAACTACTTTTTCACTACTCTTATAATCAATATTCATTTATTCCCGGATTGTTATTTTACCAATGCCTTCCTGACTAAGAATAATATTTTTCATTGCATTGGAAGCAGAATTTCATTTCCATAGGCAGTCCCATTTGAATTCGTAGCATAAGCTCTAATATGTAAGGATTGTGGTTCAAAAGAAGAAACTTTAATTGTACTTTTAAAACTACCTGAACCACTCCCCTCATCAGTAAAACCTACACAATATGAAATTTCCGGCCTACCCACCCAATTCCAACACAATCCCTTATGAGTTATTGCTGAACCTTTTCCATCAATGTCATGTCCGCCAGATTCCGCAGTAATTAAATAATAACCACCCGGCTTTATAACAATATTGTAGTTTGCGGAATCAGTGATCAATGTTGGCCCATAATTCTGCAAACAGCGAACAGAAAGTGCTTTATACGGAAAATTTCTGCCCTCAGGGTAAGAATTGGCATTATTGTAGCCTAACCACAAGTTAAAGTACTGGTATTCAGCTGCTGATGCTCTTAATGGGGTCCTGCTCCACCATAATCCTGAACTGTTCAATCCAGTGAATTCAGGGTAGTTATCGCCATGTAGACCACCAGGAAGGGCTGTAAAACCTGATTCATTTGTTGCTCCATTATTTGGACTATCCCAGTGAGTTGTTCCGGCCTCTCTTAACTTTCCGCCTGCTATATCATCACCACCCAGATATGCTGTCAATTCTTTCCATTCGGAAACGGAAGGTACATGCCATTCAACAGGACAGAGTTTATCTGTAACAACTGCAGCCACTTTATATAAAGCACCATAGGTATCTTTAATAGTCGAGGGATCATTGTTATACCAGTAGTAGTCTAGTATTCTTGTCCCATCATTATAATGGGTAGTTTTCAGGTTTTCTGCCATCCATATCCTGTTGCTAATTTGAATAGTTTTATAACAATTCCCCTCTATATCTGTAACAGAACCATATGTCAAATCAGGATTGAAAATAATAGGATTGGTTCCCGGTGTTGAGAAACTTAGCTGATTTCCGTAAGCTGTTCCTGCACTGTTTATTGCATATGCACGAACATAATAAGTTGTTGCGAAAGACAAACATTTAATATCGCTTGTAAAACTTCCGATTCCGGTTCCATCTAAAGTTTTGTCATTATCAGTAGTTGGATTTTGATGAATTGCCCAACAGATTCCTCTTTCAGTAATAACTCCACCACCATCAAAAGTAATATTCCCTCCGCACAATGCAGTTGCAGAGGTTATTGAATCAATATTGGCTGTTGAAAGCGATGCAAGAGCTATTGGAATTGTTGTGAATGTGACCTCATTACCATAACCAATGTCTGTTTTGTTGGCTGCATAGGCTCTGATATAATACTTCGTATCAGGAGTAAGCCCTGTCAGTTTGCTTGTAAAATTCCCTGGTTCCTTTGCATCGCTAGTGTGTTTGTCTTTTACGGTTGGATTTGTCGAAGTACTCCAACAAATCCCGGCAATTATTAATTCCTCACCTCCGTCTGAAGTAGTGTTTCCTCCTGAAGTTACAGATGTCTGGGTAATATCTGTTGGTTCTGTTGTAGACAGTATTGGAGGTGTTGTTTTATCTTTCTTACATGAATGTAAAATAACTGTAATGATGATAAGAAATAAACCTATGTGCTTAATGATGTTTTTCATAAGGGCTTATAGGTAAATTTGGGTTCAATAAGTAAAACATTCGTTAATGTTCATGGCAAATCAAATATTAAAGTTACACCGGCAAATAGCCAAAGTCAATTTTATTTTTACTCAGTCCTCGATTGCCTCAATACCAAGTTTTTTAAGTCGCTCTAAGCCGTCTTTCATTGCTTCTAATTGCTCAGGTGAGTGTCTTTGCCAGTCTGTAATCTCTCCAATGACCAGAAGCGGATTCCTGGAGCGGTATGACTTTGTTGGATTACCAGGATACTTCTTGTCCGTCAAATTGGGGTCATCTTCAATAGGGCCAGTCGGCTCGACTAAATAAATTCTACCGGGCCCTTCGCCCAATGCAAGTTCGGCTCCCCAGGTAGCAGCATCCAAAGTGGCGGATAAATAGACATAGGACGACTTATTCCTCTTACCGTAGTTTGAATTAAAGCCGGGTTCGATCAAGTCTCCGAGCTTCAGACTGACCTTCGTGCCATGATAGAACCTCTGTGAACTCTTTTTGTAGGCAGACTCCTTCGGCTTGTCCTTACTTCTGTTTGTTTTCATTGTCGTGTTAGGTGTTCGTAGTACTTTTATTAAGTCCAGGTAGCTGGTTGGTTATAGTATTCATTTTTATCCAAATTATTATGATGCCTGAAATGCTAATTAACTCCATTGGCAAGTCAATCATTGCATTAGATATTTTAAACTCACTAAAAAAAATAGATGCTGTGTCTAAACAGATTGCTATCACATTGGCAGTAAGAATTATATACAGAGCCCATTTCCTATCAAATGGTTTGTTTGCTATCATGATGTAAAGTAACGAATAAGGGATTATTGATCCGCCTGCACCACGAAGCATTCCAATGATCGTTGGATTAATTTCATTATTTGAAAATCCTTTTGTAATGAATACTGGAAAAAAGATCAATGCGAACCCCATAAGAAAGAAGTAAAATGCACACAAATAAAAAATGAATCTGAAAACTATTGGGATTTCGTTTTGGGGTAAAATATCTCTTTTAGTCATATAACAAGATTTATAAGAAATAAGAATTAAGTTTCCATGTTAGTGGTCAGTTTTTATTTCTTTTGTTATTGTATCAAATATAATTATCCCTTCATTTTTATCCCCAAGTTGCCCAATTAATTCTCCTTTCTCATTCCAAACCGATGATTTTCCTGCACATTCATATCCTCCTGATTTTCCAATATAATTTGCCATAAATGTTACCATTTTTTTATTTTTAGCTATATCAGATAGCTTTTTTAGTTCAGCTTCAATTCCTCCGGTAGAACTTAAAACACTTGCTATATAAATTGTTGCATTATTTTGACTTGCATACTCGTAATGTGCCTTATTTGACGCTTCATAACAAATTGAAGGGGATACAACTTCTGTTTCTAAATTAAGAACCAATGGATTTTTGCCTGCTGTAAAAACCGATTTTTCTGGTGGATATAAATACTGTTTTGAATAGGTTATTCGCTCCTTATGAGGTTGAAAAATAATCATACTGACAAATACATTCTTCTCTTTTCTTGTTGGCAATCCAACTCCAATTATGATTCTGTTCTTATCGCATAGGTTTTGCATCTCATCCAATCTTGTATCATCTTGATTGGTAGCAAGACTCTCTGCTAAATCCGGTTCGTAACCAGTTAATGACAACTCAGGAAAAACTACCATATCCGCATTATTCTGAATTGCTTGTTTTATCCACTTTAAATGATTTTCCTTATTTTTCTCAATATTTCCTTTTATTGCCTCTATTTGTGCTATTGCTATTCTCATTTTGTTATAATTAAATTTTATAATTGTATTTGTTTCACTTTGTTAATGAATTCTCAGTTTCGTTTTAATTGCCCATATCAAAAGTCTGTCTAATAATCCTTTTATTCGGGTATATTTCAGCCAATTTAAAGCGATTTAAACGATTGTTGTATTTGCCAATGGCCAATTACACTCTGGTAGATTAATTCCTGCAGAATGCTCTTCGCCCTCTGGACCATATTCCCCATCGCTTGGGTGTCATTCTCGTTTGTTACTTTATAATCAATGGGAATGTTATGTCTGGCATCTACAGTGGATTGTACATTTCTGAATCCATAATCTTTAACAGAAAGGCTTTCAACGAAAAGGTCGATTATCCTGACTTCATTATCGGGAAACAACTTACCCATATTGTCAGTGTCATAGTCCGTTTTGTTAAATGTTTGCCGTTAAATCAGTATGGTTTCCTAGACAATTAAACCATAGAATACATGCCAGATCAAGTCAGTCCAAAAATGTATCCCGACAGCTGCCAGAAACCCATATTTTCTAAAAAAACAGGCTGTAAAAAAAGAAAGAACACTATTTAATAATATAATTCCAAATTTGAAGTACTGCAAACCCCAGTAACTTTTGCTCCAAAGTGCTTGGCAATCTGTACTGCAAAAGTACCAACTCCTCCAGAAGCACCATAGATAAGAACTTTTTGTCCGTTCTGGATATTTCCATTTTTAAGAAAATACAAAGCTAAGGTACCCCTTGTTGGAGAAGCTGCCGCTTCTTCATAGGTCAAGTTGGATGGTTTTAATACCATAATACAGTCAGTAGGCATGTACACACCGTCTTCAGGGAGACAAGTATATTCGGCATAAGCACCAAAACGTTTCCCTGTAAATGCAAAGACAGTGTCCCCTATCTTAAATCTTTTTACATCTTTGCCAATTCGTTCAACTTCTCCAGCTAACTCTAGTCCCAGTATTGATCTTCTTGGCTTTCTAAAACCAACAAATATCCTCATTGGGAACCATAGTAAAATATTTACTTTCCCACTTCTGACCAGACAATCTGATATTGTAGCTGATGCTGCATGTATTTTTATCAGCACTTCATTATCATTGGGAATTGGTTTTTCAACTTCTTTGAGTTGAAGAACTTCTGGTGGTCCGTATTTTGTGCATACAATTGCTTTCATTTTTCTAACATTTAAAATTAATATTCTATGTGAGTTGTCGATCGATAATGACACATAACTTGTTTTTATATTTACAAAACTTACATTTATTGTCCTATCCAGTCTGTGATAAGATTAACTAACATAATTAATTAATTATGGAGGCCAGACTCCAGTCCCGTCAGTCACAAAATAAAGGACTAACGTTAAGCTGCCTGCCGTACGTAAAGCGACGCTCCAACAATAAGGTTCTCCCGGAAATTGCATTGCTATCGAAATTTACACCAAAATAAACCAGTAATTAAAAAAATGTTGGTGGATAGTTGAAGAAATGGTGCGGGGTCAGAGGTATGCGGTGTGGACCTGCGGCACGCGAATAAGTCATGCAGTCGTTCTGTCGTCCAGTCTTGTAGTCAAATCCTTTATTTTATTAAGACTTGCAGAACCGCATAACCACATAACTGCAAAACTGCATAACAACCTTCACGCCTTTATGACGTGATGCCTTCACGCCGTTGCGCCTTGACATTGTCCTGCGGTCGTGCAGTCGAGTTCTTGCGGTCAAAACTTGCAGAACTTAATAACTGTATAACTGTGCTGTAACGTAATATTTGACGAACATCCCCGTTCTGCAAGGGAGGAACGGGACAAAATCACTGGTTATGAATTCAGCTTACCGATACCTGGTCTTATTAGCAATGACATTCCTGGTCTTTAATAAGACAGTGGCACAAAAAGCCAATTTTGAAACCAATAGCGGCATGACAATCGGATTTGGCCTTGGTGCAGCCTATGAGCAGTCGGACATCGCAAACTCAAAAGGCGGTGGATTCGACTTTACCCTGGGAAGTTATTTATATAAAAAGGAGAATGCATTTTTATCCGCCGACTGGAAATTCCGTTTCCTTACTGGTGAGAATATGGCTCAAGATCACAGGATAAATACAGATGGTACATTCAGCAATATCCGTTATAGATTTTTCAACTACGACCTTGAGCTTGGACTCACGCTTAACCGCCTCAGGGAGAAAACACGAATAGTAATTACAGGTTTTGCCGGTGCGGGTATTACTCATGGTATAACAAAGACTGACCAGCTCGATGAAAGCGGAAATCCATATGATTACAGTGTCATCGATCCTAACCTGGGAAGGGAACAGGTACTTATGGATCTTTTAAATCTGACCGACGGGAATTACGAAACTAAACTTATTGGCAAGGCTGCAGTTATGCCAACAGCCGGTATATACCTCGGTTATCAATTTTCGCGCAGTTTCTCAATGGGATTAGAACATAAAATAAACTTCTCTCTTACCGAGAATAACAGTTTCTCAGGGATTGATATTGATAATAATGTTGTATCAGGTTCACGAAAAGACAGGAACCATTATACATCACTCAGCTTCAGATGGATAATCAGAAGCGGATCATCAGGTTCAGGCTCAGGGAAAAGCTATACAGTAATAAACACATATGTACCAGTCTATAATCCTCCGGTTCCAGAGAGACCCGTGAACAATCCCACTCCTGTAATTACGTTGCCACCTCCTCTGGTCGAAATAATTGTTCCTTCAGGCAATCCCTATTCAACTACCGAAGGAAGACTTGAAATTACGGCCAGGGCCAGGAATGTGAAGGACAAACGGGATATTCAGGTTGTTTTGAATAACAGAAACATAGAGTTCGATTATAATCCGTTATTTGGAAATGTCAGATCAACAATAACACTTGCAGAAGGTAAAAACACCCTCATAATAACCGGTTCAAACGAAGCAGGAAGCAACAGTGATGTTGTGGCCATTATTTACAATAAACCCGTAACCGTAGTTGTTCCCATGGTAAAATTTATTGATCCTGCCTCCCCTGTAACTGTTAACACAAACATCCTTTCAATAACTGTTCAGACAAGGAATGTCAAAGAATGGCAGGATGTGACAGTGAATGTAAACGGCATTAACTTCAGTAATTTCAATTTCAGCACTGAGGGGATCGTGTCCACCAACATACCTTTGAAAGAAGGTGCCAACAGAGTCCAGGTAACAGGGAAGAACCAATCCGGGTCTGTTTCAGATTTTGCAACTATCACCTATACAAAACCTGTAAAAGCAATTCCTCCTGCGATAAATATTCTGAATCCTGCTGCCAGCCCATCCAGCACAATTGAACCGCTGCAGGAGATCAAACCCTGTCCTCCTCCTGTTCTGAAAATGATTGAACCCTTACAGAATGAGTTAACAACTGAATATCCATCTTTTACCATCAGGACAGAGATCAGGAACATTGTTACCAGTGAACAGTTGTCTGCTACATTAAATAACAGTCCAATTACCAATTATAACTTTAATGGCAGCGAAATAGCTTATGTTGCTTCTCTTGTTCCAGGAATAAACTCTTACGTTATTTCGGCAACTAATAATTGTGGTACACAAAAAATAAACTATTCCATCTTTTACAAACCAACAGAGGTTATTGTTGAAAAACCTTGTCTCAGACCAGGTATAAATTTCAGCGTTACAGTCATTAACAGGGAAGATGCCACTCATGAGCTAAAAGGAACTGTCAGCAATGTGAAAAACAAGAGCGACATAACATTCACCATAAATGACAGCCCGTTCGAAGGATTTACCTATCTTCCGAACACAGGAGAAATTAGTTCGGTATTTAAATTCAATCCTGGTTCATATACCATCAGGGTTGCTGTTAAGAATGATTGCGGTCAGGACACATATTCAGGAACAGTGGTGATAGAAGAGGAAAAACCATACGGGATCAGAATTAATCCTGGGAATTCCTCGTGGGAATTCTGCATGGTTACACCAGCGGGCACAATCATAAGAGACACATTGACAAATAGTAACTTCAGGTATTCAGGTCCTGCCAGTAGTCTGTACTTTATGCCAATAGCGGGAGGAGGCGATGCTGTTGTGAAAGGTACGCCATACACCATCCGGCCTGGACAATATTATCTTTTTACAGGAACCATGACAGTTACGATCAGCACAAATAATCCGGGGTCGATGGGGCAATGGTCGGTATGTATCATTGCCGACAGGGAGCCTCTGTCCGGCAATGGAAACAACAGACCAAAGAGTCCATGCGAAGAGCTGGGGGACAAGGGGAAGCCAAAGCTTTAGCGAAGGCTTACGGCCGTGCAAGTCAAGACTTTACGTACTTTCGACTTCTGGAATTACGCCTGATGCCTGTTCTTCTTGTAGATCCGCAAAACAATCAACCTCTGCCCAGGAAACTTGCAGAGGTTTCCCCAATTCAAGGGTGATGGAATTGTTGATGGAATTTAAAAAAACGGAAAGCGATTTAAAATCTGGATTTAACAAACAATTAAAGAGAATCAATAGATCTGACTGTTTACCAGAAGTTTTTCTTTAAATTCTATGGGTGTAAGGTAAGTATGCTTTTAAAAAATTGAATAAAACGATGATTTTGAATTAAAGCCACAATCGTAAGCAATCGATTCAATTTTCTGAATCATTTGTTTTAGAACTGGTTAGTAAATGTTTAACCTCATTTACCCGGTATGTATTAATAAAATCAAAAAAATTATGATTATGATCTTCATTTATTACCCGTGATAACTTATTTACTGATATATCCAGACTTATAAGTTAAGACCTGTCATGAGTTGACTCAGTATAATTTTACATCAGAATATTAATTTAATCGACATGAAAACAATTTTAAAAATCCTGTTGTTTCTTTTATGCGCTTATTCTTGTCAGCTAAAAAAGGATGATCCAATTACCAGAATCAAAGATGAGAAAATTGCAATAGAAAAAATAATAAAAAACTCTATCGAGTGGGCACAGAGGAAGGATACAGCCTTATTATACGGCATTATTGCAAATGATTCGGACTATATCGAAGTTGATCCGGGAAGCAAAGTAGTAAGGGGTATCAAAGACTTCAGAAAGGCGGAAAAGTTTTGGCTCGATCCACGATTTAAAGCAGTGAGGTGTGAGATATGGGATCTTAAAATCAGGCTATCAACCGATGGAACAGTTGCATGGTATTATTGTATGCTGAACGATATTAATGAATGGGATGGCCAGCCTGCCAGCTGGATAAATACCCGCTGGACCGGTGTGCTTGAAAAAAGAGAGGGAAAATGGGTTATTGTCCAGATGCATTTTTCATTTGCAAAGGAGTAATACACATCAATAACCAACTTATCAAAATCAAAATGAAAAGGATCCTCTTATTAAACCTGTTTGTGATTTTTTGCCTTAGCGCATGTCGTCAGGTGAAAGAATCTGGTTTCCCTGTTCTCAAAGGGCCATATCTTGGACAAAATCCTCCCGGGACCACACCTGCTGTCTTTGCTCCAGGAATTGTGAGCACAGGTCTGTATACCAGGGATATTGCTATGTCGAAAGAGGGTAATGAAATCTATTTTTGCATTTCTGATGTTGCAGCTACAGCAATTTTTGAAACAAAGCTGGTCAATAACAGGTGGACAGAACCGGTTATTGCATCATTTTCCGGAAAAGGATTTTTCGACTTTGAACCTCATATCACTCCTGGTGGCAATAGGTTCTTTTTCCTGTCAAACAGACCTCCTGAAGGTAAGGAACCAAAAGCGGGGTGGTTCTACCAGAAATTATGGATGATGAACCGAACGGATACAGGCTGGAGTGAGCCGCAAATGGTTGAAGAGCCAATAAGTTCTGAAAACAATGAGTTTTTTCCTTCTGTAACAGATGAACAGGTACTCTATTTTACCCGAAGTGCAAAAAACGGAACCCCGATGATTTACCGGTCTGTCTTTAAAAACGGGAGCTATGAAAACCCCGAAAGATTATCTTTCCCTGTACCTGAGAAAGGAATGTTATTCAATGCTTTCATCTCACCTAAGGAGGATTTTCTGATAACCTGTGCCCAGGGTATCGACTCGACAAATATTGACCAGGATTATTACATTAGTTTCAGAATGACTGGTAGCGAATGGAGCAACCTTATAAAGTTCGGTCCTGAAATCAACACCCCTGGCGACAATGCAAACTCAGCCTTTGTCTCACCCGACGGTAAATACCTTTTCTTCAGCTCATCCCGGAAAGATACTGCCACGATGCAAGTCACTAGCGGGACACCACTAAGTACAATAATCAGGACCAAATCAATGCCGGGTAATGGAGCTTCGGCAATTTACTGGGTTGATGCAAAAATCATTGAGGATTTGAGACTGAAGGAAAACATTTTGAAATAAATTACGAGATAGCGAAGGCTTACGGTCATACTGTCAGAACCGCAAAACTTGAACAACTGGCACAGCCTGAATAATGTTATTGTTCATTCCTTTTCCTGACTGGTTTTAAATCCAATTCTTCTCCTTTCCCTGAATTTTGATTCTTCTTCCCGTCCTTGTTCAAGCTGTCGCAAACACAGCTACTCCCTGTTCAGTAAAGGCCATAGGATAATATCTGCAATCCTTTCATGTTACTATTATTAACTGGTTGCCTTTAGAAAAAACTAAATGGATATCACAAATTGTGATTTCCAATCTAGGAGGAATAACAGATCGTTCTCCAGGCGCTATCTTTTTATTCCTGTTGCATTAGTTCCAATCCGATCTGTCACGGGAGTTTCTTCTTTCCGTTACTTACCCACTTATACATCTCCTCATCTCCTCATCTCTTCGTCTCTTAGTCTCCGTTACGCCTTGACTGCCTTTCGCCTGTAATACATTGTCTTGCTGTTCCCGCAAAGCGGGATTTCCTCACTTTGTTCGTCAACGTGCAGGTCGTGATGTCTTTTTCTTCCCCATACCTCGTACACCACACCTCATACCATCCTTTACATCGCCTGTAATATATAATACATAGAACATTTTATTCCCTACCTTTAGTGCAAATATCGGTTAGCCATAATTAATGAGATGGAACCCATGAAAACAAGTATTATTATTCTTTTCAGCCTGTTAATTGTATATGATCTAAATGGTCAGACAAGTATTGAAAAAGACAATACTGTTCAAATAATTGAAGGGTATAGCAATCTTTTTCGATATCAAAACTTCTATTTAGGTGGCCAGCCAACCATTGAAGAACTGAGATGGCTCAAATTACAGGGAGTTACCAGAATTATTAACCTGCGTTCTAAGGAAGAGAACGAAGTATATTCAGACTATGCCTACAATGAAAAATCTATTGCGGAAGAATTAGGGTTTAAATATATAAATATTCCTGTTGACGGAACAAAGGATTACACAGCTGAAAAGCTTGAAGAAATGTCAAATCAATTAAGCACTAATGATAAGATATTGTTACACTGCAACAGTGCAGGCAGAGTGACAAATTTTTTCATGGCTTATTTGATTAAAAGCAGAGGGTTTACAATAAACAAAGCGGTTGAACTGGGCAAAAATCTCAAATATTCTAACCCACTTGAACAACTCCTTGGTATAGAAATAAATATGGAAGTTAGCAAGGATGGTTTTGAAAATAAAAATTAGAATTATCCGGTCCTGATACGTGCTCGTAATTAATTGCATATTGTATTACGATAAATATTATACGTATATTAATAAATATTTTACCTGGGACGATATCTTGTTAGTCACAACCCAATCCGATCTGTCACGGTAGTTGCCCCTTTTCATTACTTACCCACTTATACATCTCCTAATCTTTTCGTCTCGCAGTCTCTCAGTCTCTTAGTCTCCGTTACGCCGTCAAACCTTGACATCGCCTGTCGCCTGATGCCTTCCACCTGTCGCCTGCCCAACTTGCATAATCGCACAACCTGCACAACTTTATTGATTCTGCTAAAAACAAAGATTACATTTGCAATTGAAGTACCCATGCCAGGAAATTATAAAAATTTATCCTGATTATAAATTTATTTGCAAAAACGCCCCGAGAAGGGGCATTGCTTATTTCACTAAAATACTTTTATAAAATTATGGATACTATTTTGACTAGTTCTCTTTTACTGTTATTCTGGCAGCAGTAAAAAACGGTTTGAAAAAATTATGACAAACAAATTACTTTTACTATCCGTGTCAGGAATGTTGACTCTGGACTTTGATAGCTATGTTGCCCTTTTTGTGTCCTTTGTCGACATACCTGTGGGCTTCAGCAATTTGTTCAAGTG
>WSSedA1B3DRAFT_1000445_pt1 | contig 11960 bp, 13 predicted proteins | sample WetSurSiteA1Bulk_FD_9468 | JGI IMG/M metagenome (IMG submission 9468)
AAACATCACAAGAAAAATCCACAAGGTGAGATACCTGTCAAAAAAAGAAAGTCTTTTTGTTGTTTCCATAGGTAATGATTTATCAAATAATTGATCGGATAACCGACCATGGTTTGATACTCCTGTATGTTCCATCCGCTGCTAAATCATTAAAAAACAGAATTGAACAGAAATCCTACTACCATTATTCCTGCAGCCACAATACCGACAAAGGTGATTATCAGCGGCAGTTTTAGCACCTTTTTCAGGATAATGGTTTCAGGGAGCGACAATCCGACGACCGACATCATAAATGCCAGAGATGTACCCAGTGAAGCACCTTTCTCAATCAGCACGGATACGATGGGGATGATCCCTGCAGCATTTGAGTATAGTGGCACCCCGATCAGGACAGAGAGTGGGACGCTGTACCAGCTTGATTTGCCCATCAGGGAGGCCATAAAGTCGGCCGGAACATACCCGTGCGCTCCAGCACCTACGACGATCCCGATTGCCACGTAAAGCCATACCTTGCGTACAATATCCCTGACGGCATAATAACCGGAATCGATACGCTGTTGCCATGTTAGCTTTTCATCTTCAACATTTCCGATACCAAACCTGCTCTGGTACACCCAATCCTCAACCCAGTGTTCCAGCTTTAATTTACCTATTATCCAGCCGGCTACGATTGCAATGATTAACCCTGTACCAAGATAAATAAGCGCTGTTTTCCAACCAAATAGTCCAAATAACAGTATTACAGCCACTTCATTAATCATCGGGGCTGCTATTAGAAACGAGAAGGTAACACCCAAAGGAACACCTGATTCAATGAAACCCAGGAATAAAGGAATGGCCGAGCAGGAACAAAACGGTGTTACAATGCCCAGCGAGGATGCAAGGACATTCCCGGTAAACTGGTTTTTCCCTTCAAGGATCTTCCGTGTGCGTTCAGGAGTAAAAAAGGTACGTAATATCCCTACAAAGAAGATTATTAGGGTAAGCAGCAAAAGTACTTTGGGAAATTCAAAAATAAAGAAACGAATGGATTCCGTCAGGTGTTTTCCAGGCTCCAGACCCGCGACATGTTCTATCAGCCAATCGGTTACAGGCTGCAGAAAGTGATAAAGAGCAAACCAGACCGGGAGCAGGAGGATCGGTATAACAAATTTACGCTTGTTCATATTGAGAATACGGGCAACTTCATCCTATTATGTGATGTAAAAAACCGTCAGATAATAAAGACCGGCCAAAATGAAGGTCAGGGCAACTGCACGACGGAACCAGACTTCAAAAGTCTTTACCCTGTTGTAGAAGCTGCCGATGCCGGCAATACTGTATGCCAAAAGCCATGCAACGATTATTACAGGCAGGCTCGTGGCAAGGGCAAATACTAATGGCAGGTAAAGGCCTGATGCGCTTGAAATAGTCATGGGAACCAGTATCCCAAAATAAAGCACTCCACTGTAGGGACAAAAGGCAAGCGCAAAAACTACTCCAAGCAAAAATGCTCCCCGGACGCTTCCCCTGCCGCTCCTTTCTATTTTATCCGAGAGTCCGGTAAACCCGGGAAACCTTATCCTGATAAGCCCCAACATCAAAATGCCGATGACAACCAAAAGAAAACCAACGATCCTTTCTCCCCATCCCTGAAATATTCTGGCAACCTGAAACCGACTTGCCCCGAAATAAAGGATCAATCCAAGGGAAGAATAGCTGAGGGCCCTGCCCATTGTATAAAACAGACCGTTTCGAAATATACTTTGTTTACGTTCAATATCCTTGCTGATAAATCCGATAGCTGTAATGTTCGTGGCGAGGGGACAGGGGCTGATGGAGGTCATCAGGCCCAATATCAGCGCTGACAGGAACGGGGCGGAAGTGCTTTCAAGCAAGTTGTGCAGGTTTTCCATCATAATTCCAAATAAGCTAGTGGTTCATTTCAGCATGGGGTCAATGACATTCTTGATGTAGGGTTTCAAAGCTTCCGGATCTGTGCCATGGGCAAACGCCTGCTCGGTGAGTTCAACTTTACCCTTTTCATGATTGGCAGGCACAATTAACAATGAATTCCAGGCAATCTCATACTGCTCTGCCAAAGCTTTGTTTTGCGGTTCTTCTATATTGATGCTCTGAAACCTTAGGATTCCATTATCCTGTTGGGCCCGGTACAAATCATTCAGTACGGTAACGGTGGCTTTTTCTGCATTCAGGCATCCCGTGCACCGGTGGGTACCGTGAAAGAAATAGACGGATACTCTTGGCTGCATGGCAGAGCCGGACTGGTTTCCCGGCTGGCTATAACCTGAACAGGTCAGGCTGAGCACGAGTGTAAAAAGGAGCATAATGTTTCGCATATTTTTCTGAATTGTTAAATAAATTTCCAATTTTTCACAAACAACATGCAATGATTTGGCAAAAGTCCTACTTTGCCAGCAATTCCTCGAAATAATGTTTGGCAAGTTCCCAATTGACCTTGTTGATGCAATATTTGATATACGGGGGATCAATTTGCCCCTGGATCAGACCGGCAAATTTGAGTTCCTTCAAATGCTGCGACAGTGTTGAGCGGGCAATAGGAAGCTTTTCAAAAAACTCACCACTGGTGCAGCAACCGTTCAGACATGACAGCTCCCGCAGTATGTAAACCCTGGCGGGATGGCTGAGTGCCTTGGCAAATTGGGCTATCAGGATATCATGGCTAGCAAACTCAACGCTTTCCTTTGACATGATTGCAATGTTCTTATATATTCTTTTGGATGATTTCCTTTAGCTCGGCGACACCCGGAACACGTCCATACAATGCCACTTTCTCGTTAATGACCAGGGCGGGTGTACGCATTACCCCATAAGCCATGATCTTCTGAAGATCTTCGACTTTTTCAACAGTGGCATTCAGGTCTAGCTCGGATAAGGCATTTATGGTGGTTTTTTCAAGGTTTTTACAATTGGCACAACCCATACCCAATACTTTAATGGAAATACTCATTTTTTTACGTTTTTGTATTTTGCGAATATACGAAATGGATATGAAATAGTCATGCCCATAGGCAGATTTTGTATTCAAATGATCGGGATGTATGGCATATTGCCGGAATCAGTTCATTGCGCAGTGACAGGTTTTACCGTATATTTTACAGCCAGCTTTACCGGTGATTTTGTCTGCATTTCTGCAAGGAACCTATAATAAGCAGATTCTATATAATATTAGCATCTTTGAATATTCGGTTGAAAAAAACAATGGAAATTTAAAATATGTACGCACTTGTTTCGTCTCAGATAGTAGAAAGTAGAATCAATGAGTCCCAGAGAGTCGGAAAGGATAAGTTCAGCCTATAATGCCGAACGGAAAAAGCTGCTTGGTTATATCAGGAACAGAATTCCCGGCGGCGTTGAAGCAGAAGATATACTGCAGGATGTCTTCTACCAGCTTACCCTTGGTTTTAGAGACCTTGAAAGAATAGAAAACCTTACTGCCTGGTTGTATAAAGTGACCAATAACCGCATCATCGATCTCTTTCGCAAGAAGAGGCCCATCAGTGTCAGTTACTCGGAAACAGCCGGAGAAAGTGAAGATGGTCCCATATCACTCGCGGATATTCTCCCGGCTCTCGGATCCGCGCCGGAAGATGAGGAGCTTAAAGATATGATCTGGGACGTGATTGAGGAGGTGCTCAACAACCTGCCGGACGAGCAGCGTGAAGTTTTCATCGCAAATGAGTTTGAGGATACCGGCTTCAAGGAGATTTCCGCAACAACCGGCGTAGCCGTCAATACGCTTATTTCAAGAAAGAGATACGCTGTACTGGCACTCAGGACAAAACTGGAGGAATTGTATAAACTGTTTAAAAACAAATAACTATGAAACACTTGAGAATATTGAAGTATGTAGGATTTGGCGTGCTGGGAATAGCTTTTATTTTCCTTGCCATTTACGTCACAATGAGCCTTTGGAACTGGCTTATTCCGTTGCTGTTCCATGGACCGGTATTAACATTCTGGCAGACTGCAGGACTGTTCCTGTTATCGAAGATACTCCTTACCGGTATTGCCCCTGGCGGTCATTCCAGGAAACATAGCAAATACTGGCATCACCGGTACAGTGATAAATACAGGTCATGCTGCACGGAAGAAGGCAATGAACCAGCGCCCCAACAGACATAAGATAATGCCAGAAGGTTGTCAGGCCCGGACTTTACTGCAAAGGAATGACCGGTATTAATAAATGAAAATGGTTTTTATTTGAAAGATTCGGACTTTCATCAAGTCCGGATTTTTTATTTCCTGAAATTACATTCAAATTAATAAATTAGGATATTATAATCTTTATATTATCAATTTTCCTTATCTTTACCTTTCTTAAAACTCATCCTATGGAATTGAATGTAAATACCAGTGTGGGTGAAATTGTACGTGTCAATTACAAGACCGCCCATATTTTTGATCAGCACAGGATTGATTTCTGCTGCGGAGGTGATAAAACCCTGCACGAAGCCTGCTCAACGGCAAGGGTAGATGAGGAAGCACTTTTATCGACCCTCAGGTACATCATGCAGGAAACCGATTCCGATTCCCGATATTTTGAGAACTTGTCGGCGGACTTGCTCTGTAATTATATTGTGGAACGCCATCATGATTATATCAATGAAAATGTTCCCTTTATTCAAAAGAAGCTGCAGAAACTTTGTGATGTGCACGGGAGAAACCATCCGGAGATTCATGATATTAAGAAACTGTTTGACGCTTCGGCCGCGAATTTAAGTATGCACATGAAGAAAGAGGAGCTCATGCTTTTTCCGTATATCAAACGTCTGGTAAAGGCAAAAAACGAAGGCAAACCAATTGAAGCGCCTTATTTTGGCAATATCCGCAATCCGGTCAGTTCTATGGTGGCCGAGCACCAGGAGGAAGGGTTACGGTTCATACGGATTGCCAAAATGACGGATGAATACACCATTCCCCCCGACGGGTGCAATACTTACCAGGTGACCTACCAGTCCCTTCACGATTTTGAAATGGATCTGCACAGGCATATCCATTTAGAGAACAACATTTTATTCCCCAAAGCTGCAGAACTGGAAAAGGGTGTAATTATGCATTAAAAATTTTCAGGGAACAAAGTACACATCTACCAGCATAATTTCCGACTTGCCGGCTGTTTTCACCGGGGGCCCCCACAAACGCAGACCACTGGTAACAAAAAAATGTGTATTACTGATTTTTCTGTATCCCCAGCTCAGGTCATAAACAAACCGTGTAATCAGGTTAATTGGAAAGAGTTGCCCGTTATGTGTATGTCCAGAGAATTGTATATCCGCAATCGTGCCGCTTACCTCCTGAAGCTCCGTGGGGCGGTGATCCAGTATGATTACAGGCAGATCATGGGGTATTTTGTTTAGCAGATCGCCGATAGTTTGGCGCTTCCTGCTGTGCTTGTCAATTCTTCCGACCAGATAAAACAAACTGTCAATCTTTATTACGGTATCGCGAAGCAGGATTATACCTGATTCCCGGATGAAATCAGCCTGGCCGTTTACACCATAATACTCATGATTTCCCGGAACGCCATAGGCATTGCATGTCAGATGCAGGTTGCCAAGGACAGCCTTTATCCCGTCCGCATTCTTTTCCTCACTATTCTCCTCTGCCAGGTCGCCGCCATAAAATATGAAATCAGGCTGCAAAGCTTTCATTTTACCGGCATACTGTTCGATGAATTTCAAACGTGTATCATGGCGGATATGCAGATCTGCCACAAAAGCGATCCGTACGTGATCCGTTTGTGACCTTCTTTTTGGGACCTCTATCCGGTATTTTGTAACACGCGTGATATTCAGGTTGATGACGCCGGCTATTACGATACCTGCAGCCAAGAATATCATGGAGGACAATGTACGGAACCTGAAGGAGAAACGTTTTCTGGTTTCAGCGGAAACAACCCGGATCAGCAGATTAAGCAACAGAAACAGGTCAAAAAGAATTACTGACAGGAACAGATAGAGAAAAAAGGGCAGGAGATAGTCAGCCATATGCGATAATACCTCCATTAGCAATTCCGGGCCATGGGATAAGGTTTCAGTAAGGGGATAAATTCCGGCGAGTAACAGGTAAACAGTAAAATACAACCATTGGTAACGCTTGTCGATAAAGAGGTATTTTATCCGGAAAAAGACGTAGATGTTGGGGATAATATAAGTCAGTGCGAGGAACAGGTGAAACATTTCCTGAATTTTTACAAGTCAAACCTGAACCAAGATAGGAAATAAATTCCAGGTTCACATCACCGATAATTTTGCTAATATTGGTATTCCGAAACCAACCAGGGTACTTATATTTTTCAACCTTAAAATGAAAGACACAAATCACATCGGATTTGACAATGAGAAATACCTCAGGGAGCAGACTGCTGCTATCCTCGAAAGAGTTAACCGGTTTAACCACAAACTTTATCTGGAGTTTGGAGGCAAGATCCTGCATGATTATCATGCAGCCAGAGTACTGCCCGGTTTTGATCCGAATGTGAAAATGCGGCTTTTGCAGAAATTAAAGGACAAGATTGATGTAATACTGTGCATACATGCCGGTGCCATTGAAAGGAAAAAGGTAAGGGCCGATTTCGGCATTACCTATGATGCTGACGCCTTAAAGACCATTGATGATTTCAGGGAGTGGGGTATTGATATCACTGCTGTTGTGATCACCCGATACGAGAACCAGTCACCTGCAAAAGCCTTCAAGAACAAGCTCGAATTAAGGGGTGTAAAGGTTTATTTGCATTATCCGACAAAGGGTTATCCTACGGATGTCGATCTGATTGTAAGCGATCAGGGATATGGGGTAAATGAATACATCACCACCCAAAAGCCCATTGTTATTGTTACAGGACCCGGACCGGGAAGCGGCAAACTTGCCACCTGCCTTTGCAATCTTTACCACGAATATAAGAGAGGAGTCAAAGCCGGATATGCCAAATTTGAAACCTTTCCGATCTGGGACCTGCCGGTAGATCACAAGGTGAATGTTGCCTATGAGGCAGCCACCGTGGATCTGAAAGATGAGGTGCTGATTGATGAGCATCACCTGAAAGCCTATCAGATAGAGACTGTCAATTATAACCGTGATATTGAAGCGTTCCATTTGCTGAAAAGGATCATCGAAAAAATAACTGGGGGAGAGTCGATGTACTTGTCTCCGACAGATATGGGCGTTAACCGTGCCAGTTCGGGTATTGTTAATGACAGCATCATATCTGAAGCTTTGCACCAGGAGATCATCCGGAGGTATTTCCGGTGTGCTGTTGAATATGCTTTGGGTCTTGTTGATAAGGAAACCCTCGACCGGGCAGTTGAGATCATGAACAGAGTTGGTGCAAAGGTTGAAGACCGAAAAGTGATAATGCCTGCCAGAGAAGCTGCCAGAGATGCCGAAAAGGGCGGAAAAGGTAATGACGGGATCTTTTGCGGGGCTGCAATTGAATTGCATGATGGCTCCATAATAACCGGCAAGAATTCCTCCCTGATGCATGCTGCTTCGAGTCTGATCTTAAATGCAACAAAGCACCTGGCAGGGATCCCCGATAGCATGTACCTTTTACCCAAGAACATCCTTGATTCGGTGACCTACTTGAAAAAAGACATCCTCGAGGGCAGGATGGTCAGCCTCGATCTGGATGAGACATTAATTGTGCTTGGGATAAGCGCCTTGTCGAATCCTGCTGCAAAAATGGCATTGGAGAGCCTGAATGGTTTGCGTGATTGCGAAGTACATATTACCCATATTCCGACACCCGGTGATGAAGCGGGATTGCGAAAACTAAAGGTCAACCTCACCTGTGATCCTGAGTATTCCAGCAGGAGTCTTTTTATTGGCGGATAATATTCCTGACTCTCCCGACAAATTAATGCAAATCAGTCTGCCAAAAATACGTATTAAAATTATCCTAGTGGGTAAGAGGTTCCTGTACAAAGCCAATTTTCAATGATGATAGAAAATACTTTAAGCATAACTTGACCGGATCATCCGGGAGATTTTTAAACTAGTCAATAAAACTTAGCCAGGTATCAATACATAACGGAATACTTTCATCAACCGGTTCGCCTTCTGCAAGTGTTCTGAAGAAAGATTCGCAAATCTTGTAAGGCATCATTTCCAGGTTTCGGATAAATGGTCGCAATACCGGCTGATTTTTATGTTCGGCAAATTGGCCTGTTACCCATTTCAGCTTTGTATTTCTTACAAAACATTCGCCCCAGTAATAGGACACCCTGAGCAAATAATTGCCTGATTCTTCGTCGAAATGATAGAGGCCTTTTTTATAGTTATCAGTGTCCGTAATCCATTGGGGTAAGCTGTAATCAGGCTCATCCGGTATTTTGACCATTTTACCGGAAACCCATTCAAATAGCGCGGGCAATGATGCGAAGGAGTAATCATGGATAATGTTGGCTTTATTGAGTTCCTCTTCCAGGGAGCTGAAACCTTTCGAGGATATTTCCAGATAGTTTTGCAGGACAAGTTTTGCTTCTTTAGCTTTTAATTTGTCAAAGAATTCCTCAGTGGCCTTTGGTTCCATAGGATTTTCCATTTTTACTTTGAATCTCATCTAAAATGGTAGGAATCTTGTGATTATACAGAGAAATTGCCAATCGACAGGGACTCCTTTCATGACTTGGTTAAAACACTGTTCTCTTTTTATAATCCTGTTGTGAGTCGAATCTTTTCTCCTGCGCTTTTTCTTTTATAAATTACAAGTGTTTGAATCTGGAAAAAGGAATCAGCATCGGTACCTCTTTCTTGTATTCTTCATAAGAAGCTCCGAATTCCAGAACAAGTTTCCTTTCTTCAAGTAATGTCCCGATAATGATATAGACTGTCAATACCGAATTTACCACAATATCAGATAATCTTGATGTCTGACACCACAGGAACAGCAATGTGGCCAAATACATCGGGTGTCTGACTATTCCCAACAAACCTGTCTTTTTGATCCCCTCCTCCTGATTAATTGTCTTTTTATTCCAGAAATTCATCAACTGACGAATTCCCATGAAGGCCAGAGAATCATATTCAAATAGGAAAGTTTTAAAGAATATCAGCAAAGTGCAGATCAATAAGGTATATCGGACATAGGACCAGGGTGGATGATAATAAATTATTACCTCACTTTGCAGGGGAGCAGTATATTTGATTACTGGAATTAGCAACACAGTCGAAATCAATACATAAAGGAGTCTGTAAAATGCATAATAGCTTTTTAGCGATCGTTTCATCAGCTGTGTGAATTTAATACTGATCAGGTAACTGTGCAAGGCACAGTATCCTGTCCATATTAAGGCAATTAAAAAGTAATTCATGCGAACCAGCTGAAAATATAATGTTATAAAAATACACCGTTTTGGCCATGATAAGATCTAAAATCACAATATTTTTCTTTATTCAGGTCGCTGGTAACCCAGGTTTGTTCATCCTTTGAACCCTCAGAAAAAAACAGGCTACCATGCCACCGTTATAGCAGAGATTTTTTCTAACTGCCGAACCTGTATCCAATGCCCGATTCAGTTACCAGCAAGGTAGGCTTGCCGGGATCATCCTCGATCTTCTTTCTGAGTTGAGCCACAAAAACACGCAAATACTGGGTCTGTTCCTGATAGGAATATCCCCAAATTTCTTTCAGAATGTATTGATGTGTAAGAACCCTTCCCGCGTTCCTGGCCAACAAGGCAAGCAGGTTGAATTCAGTGGAAGTAAGTTTCAGAATACTGTTTTGCTTACGCACGATATGATCAACAATGTCAATTTCAAGATCGTCAATGGTAATGCTTTTTGTCAGTTCATCGCCTTTATTTTGGCGTAGTGCAGATCTGACACGTGCCAGCAACTCCCCTGTCCTGAATGGTTTAGTGAGATAGTCATTTGCTCCGTTGTCCAGAGCTTCAACAACATCCTCTTCGGTATTCCTGACGGTCAGAATAATAATCGGCTTCTGATACCATGTACGAAGTTTCTTAAGTATTTCCAGTCCGTCAATATCGGGAAGTCCCAGGTCAAGGATTATTCCTGAAGGCTGGTGACTGGCAGCTGCGCTAAGCCCCTCTTTCCCGTCACCCGCCTTAATGATTTTATAACCGTTAGCTGACAGGGCTATTTCAAGCAGACGACGGATCTGCACCTCATCATCGATTATCAGCAAGGTATCAGCCATCAGCGTTATTCATTGGATTATAGTTTTTGTCAATTTGTTCCATTTCAGAAATCTGTACAGGTATTTTTATGGTAAAGATAGCACCCCCATTCTGCCGGTTCGCTGCTGTAACAGTGCCTTTGTGGGCTTCAACAAAACCTTTTACGATGGACAGACCTAAACCCGTTCCTCCTGCTGCAGCATCTTTACCGCGATAAAACTTGTTGAAAACCGATAATAGTTCTGCAGGCGGAAAACCTTTCCCCCTGTCCATCACCTGAATTGTAAGATAGCCGTTATCAAAGAAGAATTTGACCCTGATATTGGTGCCGGCCGGAGCATTTTGAGTAGCATTTAAGACCAGGTTGTGCAAAACCTGTTCAATCAGTCCGAAATCAATAAGAACCAACGGCATATTGGCAGGAATGACAATGGCCAGGGTGAAGGGTAACAGTTCCTGTTTCAGATTGGAGGCTACTTTATTCACCAAATCATGAACATCGCACCAATCTGGTCGAAGCGTTATGCGTCCTGATTCGAGGCGTGACATATTTAACAGGTTTTCGATAAGGCGGTTAAGCCTTACTGAAGCCTGGTAAATCTCGGTGTACAAATTCAATTTTGTTTCTTCGGGGTAGTGCTGTGACAGTAACGTATCTGAAGCGCCCATTATGGTTGTTACCGGAATACGTAATTCGTGTGAAATAGAATTAAAAAGTGTTTTGTAAAGCTTATCCGATTCACTAAGGATAAACGTTTTTTTTGCTGCTTCGCGTAAGAATTCCCGTTCAAATTTACCCGAAATCTGGGATATGAATGCTTCCCAGAACTGTGCTTCGCCTTGGGTGAACACCGACTTATGCGCTGCGATTATAACACCCATGTTATTACTGTGACCCGCCAACGGGTAAAAGGTATATACGCTTGAGGGCAAAGTATTGGTATACTTTCCTGCTTTGTCTGAATGCTTGAAAACCCAATGGGCGATACTCCAGTCGTTCTCGGATAACTTAATGTCGGTGTCGTGCCGGACATTATCCTCAAGCTGGTTCATTTCATTCTTAAGAACAATGACACAATCCAGGTTAAAATTCTTCTGAATTGATTTCAGGGCAATTTTCAGTACGTCCTCAATACCCGATGCAAGGGTAAGCTCTCTGGTCAGCTGATACAGCGCATGTGTACGCTCCTCCCGAATCCTGATTTTTTTCTCCTGTCCTCTTACCCGTGAGGTTAATATACCATTTAGGAGTGCAATAATAAAAAACATGATCAGCATAAGCACATCAACAGGTTTTTCGATGTGCAATGTATATGGCGGTGGTATGAAGAGAAAGTCCCAGATAACAGCACTCATAAAAGCTGCCAGTAAAATTGGACCGGTCCCAAAAAACAAGGCAAGTGTGGATACAACAAAAAGCAGGCAGAATGAAACCACCTGATAACCGATATATTCTTTTAAGAGAAAGCAGATAATGGTTGAAAGCAGGACAACAGCTGATGTGATTAAATACTGTCCGGAACTAGCCGTAAAGGAGGGTAATGTAACTTTCTCCTTAAAATGATCTTTTGCCTGGCGATCGGAACCAAGAATGTACACATCGATATTGCCGCTATACCGTATTAATCTGTTTACAAAATTGCCCAGCCTTAACATGGATAAGACATTACGAACACGCGGCTTGCCAACTATAATATGGGTGACATTTTCCTTAAGGGCAAAATCGACGATCGCTTTGACCATATCATAATTCGTAATGATCCGGAATTGAATCCCGAGTTGTTTGGCCAGGCTGAT
>WSSedA1B3DRAFT_1000448_pt1 | contig 11940 bp, 10 predicted proteins | sample WetSurSiteA1Bulk_FD_9468 | JGI IMG/M metagenome (IMG submission 9468)
AGGTACGGGCCACGGGCCCCGCAGCCGCCGATGACCTGGCGGACGGAAGCGACGTGTGGATGACCTTCACGCGGGTCCTGGCGATGCCGTTTTAATTCCCCCTGCCGCTATACCTGCCCCCGATTTTCCCCATTGCAGAGCGAGCACAAAAGGGATGCCGTAACCTTGCGTCATCTCTGCCCCCCCTATACACAATCCCTGACGCCTGAATAAATCCTTGACAATTTCACTGGTGAAGGGTAAATGATAATCATTATTCTTAAACAAACGTTATCGGCATTAAGGTTTTGAGAATGCAATTCAGGGATTCCATAAAAACTCAAAAACGCATCGAGGAGATGCTTTCCAAGCTGAAAAGCCACGATTTTCGAATTACGCCCCAGCGCCTGGCTGTACTCAGAATCCTGGCCTCCAGCGAAGCGCACCCCAGCGTCGATGACATACATAAAGAGGTAACGGCTGTATTCCCCACGACGAGCCTGGCCACGGTATACAAAACGGTCTCACTTCTCAAGGAGCTCAACGAGGTTCTGGAACTGGGCTTCCCCGATGGGAGCAATCACTACGACGGGTTCAATCCGGCACCTCACCCTCACGCGATTTGCATGACATGCAAGAAAATCATGGATCCCGAACTGATGAACATTAACGCACTCAGCGAGGAGATGAGTCGCAAGACGGGGTATAAAATCTTCCATCACAGCCTGAAATTCTTCGGTCTTTGCCCGGAATGCCAGCAGAAAAATTAGCCTCTTCATGCGCTGTGGCACTATTTTATGGCTCTTTTTTAACCCGGCAGATAATAATGATTCTTTATAGACATTCAGAATCATGAGTGACATGGCAACCTTTTACGGAGAGAGAAAGAACGACTATTAAAATTCCTCCCACCAAGGTGCCAGGAATTTAGAAACTTAAGGAATCGGTTTATCTGTTATTATGCTCGCTTACCCCGCAGCAAGCTGCGGGGACCGGGGCGCATCCTGCCAGGGTGCGCAATCATGTTTGATTCTTTCCTTACCGGGAAGCCCCGCGAAGCGGCAGTAGGCTTCAATGCGCGTGCAATCGTTTTCATACAGCGAAAGGAGGAAATATCATGAATGAAGACAGCAAGTGCCCGGTAACGGGCAGGACAAGCAAATCCATTGCCGGCGGCGGCACGTCGAATCGCGACTGGTGGCCGAACCAGTTGAACCTCAAGATTCTTCATCAGCACTCTGACTTGAGCAATCCCATGGGCGAGACGTTCAACTACGCCGAAGAGTTCAAGAAACTCGACCTCAAGGCCGTTAAGAAGGACCTCTATGCGCTGATGACAGACTCGCAGGACTGGTGGCCGGCCGACTGGGGTCACTACGGGGGTCTCTTCATCCGGATGGCGTGGCACAGCGCAGGCACCTACCGCATGGGTGACGGCCGCGGAGGCGCGGGGTCCGGCTCCCAACGCCTGGCGCCCCTCAACAGCTGGCCCGACAACGTGAACCTCGACAAGGCGCGCCGTTTGCTCTGGCCGATCAAGCAGAAGTACGGCAAGAAAATCTCCTGGGCCGACTTGATGATCCTCACCGGCAACTGCGCCCTGGAATCGATGGGTTTCAAGACCTTCGGCTTCGCCGGCGGGCGCGAGGACGTCTGGGAGCCCGAAGAGGACATCTACTGGGGCAGCGAGGACACCTGGCTTGGCGACAAGCGCTACGCAGGTGACCGCGATCTCGAGAACCCGCTTGCCGCCGTGCAGATGGGCCTGATCTACGTGAACCCCGAAGGGCCGAACGGCAACCCCGACCCGGTCGCCTCCGGTCGTGACGTCCGGGAGACCTTCGCACGTATGGCGATGAACGACGAAGAGACCGTCGCACTTGTCGCCGGCGGTCACACCTTCGGCAAGGCCCACGGCGCCGCCCCCGCGTCCCATGTGGGGCCTGAGCCCGAAGGCGCCGGCATCGAAGAGCAGGGTCTCGGCTGGAAAAGCAGCTTCGGCAGTGGCAAAGGCGGCGATACGATCAGCAGCGGCATCGAGGGGGCCTGGAAGCCGGACCCGACGAAATGGGACATGGGCTATCTGAAGGTGCTGTTCAAATACGAGTGGGAGTTGCTCAAGAGCCCGGCCGGCGCGAATCAATGGCTGGCCAAGAACGTGGCAGAAGAAGACATGGTGGTTGACGCGCATGACCCGGCGACGAAGCGCCGGCCGATGATGACCACGGCCGATCTTTCCCTCAAGTTTGATCCTGCTTACGAAAAAATTGCTCGACGCTATCTGAAAAATCCAGACGAATTCGCCGATGCCTTTGCCCGGGCGTGGTTCAAGCTGACGCACCGCGACATGGGCCCCCGCCCGCGCTACCTCGGCCCGGAGGTCCCCGCTGAGGTGCTGATCTGGCAAGACCCGGTGCCCGCAGTCGCTCACAAGCTGATCGGCGCGAAAGACATCGCAGACCTGAAGGGCAAGATCCTCGCCTCGGGACTGTCCGTCTCACAACTGGTCTCGACGGCGTGGGCGGCGGCATCCACGTTCCGCGGCTCCGACAAGCGCGGCGGTGCCAACGGTGCCCGCATACGCCTGGCTCCGCAGAAGGATTGGGAAGTCAACCAGCCTGCCCGGCTGGCGAAGGTGCTCAAGACCCTGGAGAAGATTCAAAAGGCCTTCAACAGCGCGCAGTCTCGCGGCAAGAAGGTATCCCTGGCGGACCTGATTGTTCTGGGCGGTTGCGCGGGCGTCGAGAAAGCCGCGAAGAATGCCGGCCACAACGTAACCGTTCCCTTCTCGCCCGGACGCACGGATGCATCGCAGGAGCAAACCGACGTGGCGTCATTCGACGTCCTCGAGCCGAAGGCCGACGGCTTCCGCAACTATCAGAAGGCCCGCTATGCAGTATCGGCCGAAGAGTTGCTGATTGATAAGGCGCAATTGCTGACCCTGACCGCGCCGGAGATGACGGTTCTCCTCGGCGGTATGCGCGTGCTGAATACCAACTTCGGACAGACCCGGTACGGCGTTTTCACCAAGCGGCCGGAGACGCTCACCAATGACTTCTTCGTGAACCTGCTCGACATGGGCACGGAGTGGAAGGCGGTATCGGACGCCAGGGACATGTTTGAAGGGCGCGACCGCAAGACGGGCAAAGTCAAGTGGACCGGCACGCGTGTCGACCTCATCTTCGGTTCGAACTCCCAGCTCCGTGCCCTGGCCGAGGTCTACGGAAGCGCGGACGCGCAGAAGAAGTTCGTCGAGGACTTCGTGGCGGCCTGGAACAAGGTGATGAACCTTGATCGCTTCGACCTTGCCTGATCGCAGCATAACCGCCTTCGAGGGCTTCTGACAGGGCAGTAAAAAAGCGGGGCCTCGCAAAGGAGGCCCCGCTTTATTTATCGGCTTCTTCGACGGGCTCAGAACAAATCCACGGACATGATTCCCTTCAGCCGGGCGAACGTGTCCTTCCCCGAGTATCCTCAGGGGACGTTCGCTATAGGCTTATCATCTATTTGCGCATGCTGGCCGACTATTACATGTAGTAATCGTCGATATCGGCTACATACCTGATTTCGTAGGACCGCTTGGGAGCATTCCCCGAGAGGATCTTCTCGATGGACGCGGTGGCCTTCTTAATCTCCTCCAGGTATCTTTCTACTTCCTCCTGTTTCCTGAGCAGCCTTGCAATGTCGTGATGGCTGATCTTGATCTCCGCAGTCTTCCCCATTTTCTCCGGCTCGAGAAATATCGGCTTCCGCATCGCTTTCGCTTTCATGCTGGCAACAGGCCTCCCTTCCTGATGATCTGGCTCTTTGGTTACAGCACAGACCATGCCTGGGCGGTAATTTTGCTATCTATCTAATAACTTTCATTTTTTACTGTTCCCCTTCGGCGAATCCTTGTTGTATAGCAAAGCATATAATTCACAGAAAAGCGATTGGGCCAAGGTTATCGGGGGAAAACAGCAGATATATCGGCAGGCTTCACGGCTGCAGCAAATGCTTCGGTCCTTCAGCAAATCGTTCACTGCACCAGAAATATTGCATCCATTTGCAGCACTGCAAAAACAAAAAAATGCGGCCGGGATAGTCGATGTCCTCGTCAAAATAGGGAGGTAAATAATAAAGGCCTGGCGCTTGGCCAGGCCTCATTATTTTTGGCTCCTCGGACATGACTCGAACATGTGACCCGCTGGTTAACAGCCAGCTGCTCTACCGACTGAGCTACCGAGGAATTTGTCGGTGCAAAAAATCGGAAAACGCATATTAATGGAAAGACCGCCCCTTGTCAAGAGCGGTCTTTTGATACGCAATACCTATTCCTGTCCGCCTACCTGCAGCTCGTGCAGACCGTCAAAACGCTCATGGCGACGCCGGTCTTCTTGCTGATCCACTTGATCTGGTCCTCGGGGGCGAAATAGCGGCCGCATTTGCCGCAGGCCACCATCTTGAAGGACTTGTCCCAGATCATCCGGCGGTCGCCGGAGGCTTCCATCTTCACAAACCCCGTGGGGCACACATAGGCGCAGGAGCCGCAGCCGATGCAGGCATCGGCGACGAACTCGATCTTGGGATCGGCCACGTTGCGGCCCAGGCCCCGGTCGACGAACTTGAGGGCGTCCACACCCACGATCTCGTGGCAGGTCCTCGTGCAGAGACCGCAGAGGATGCAGTCGCTGCCCTCGGCTTTCCCCTCGGCCACTTCCACGCCCAGGCTTTCCGCCATATCGCGAACGGCCTTCGTCGAGGGGTACTTGTAGTAAAGAAGCTCCGCGGCGAGCTTGCGGCTTTCCTTCACCTTGTCGGAGTTCGTCCGGACCTCCATCTTGTTCTTTGCCAGCGTGTCGCAGGAACTCGTCATCTGCCACTTGCCGTTGGCCTTCACCTCCACGACGCAGAGGCGGCAGGCTCCGAAGGGCATGAGGTCCTTGTGAAAGCACAAGGTCGGGATCGGGACATGGTTGGCCTGGCATGCTTGCAGGATCGTCGCCCCATCCTTCGCTTCCAACTTCTTGCCATCAATCGTGACGTTCAGCATCGAAATTCCCCTCAAGATCTTGTCTATTCCGTCTTTTCCGTCCGTCCCGTCTATTCTGTCCGGATCCGTTGGCCGAATAGACCAAAAAGACCAGATAGACCGGACAGACCGTTTGTTATCCCCAGACCACCAGCCGGTAGCAGCGCAGGCAGCGGTTTGCTTCCTTCATGGCCGCGGCGTCGCTGTATGGGGCCTCGACCTCGGTGAAGCCCTTGACGCGAGTTTTCGGCTCGAGCAGGTTCACCTTCTCCTGGGCGCAGGTGTCGACGAAGCCCATTGCACGTTGGGCCTTTACGTCGATCCCCTTGAAGCTCACCTCGGGCTCAAAGGTTCGGCCCTGGAGGTAGGCGTCGATACTGCGGGCCACCTTGTTGCCCGCATCGAGGGCCTCGATGAGGGTGGCGGGGCCGGATACGCAGTCACCGCCTGCAAATACGTTCTCCAGGTTGGTCCGAAGGGTCTCGGGGTTCACCTCGATAGTGCCCCAGCCCGTCACCGGGACCAGGTTCTTCACAAAGGCGAGGTCCGGCTTCTGGCCCGTGGCGGGGATGACCATGTCCGCCTTCACCTTGAACTCGGAGCCTTTCACCGGGATGGGACGGCGGCGCCCGCTGGAATCGGGCTCGCCCAGCTTCATCCGGATGCACTCCACGCCCTTCGCCTTGTTGCCGTCCACGAGCACGCTCACAGGGGCGACGAGGAAGCGGATCTTGACCCCTTCCTCGAGGGCCTCCTCGATCTCTGCGGGGCTTGCGGGCATCTCCTTGCGGGTTCGGCGGTAGAGGATCTCCACGTCCTTGAAGCCCAGGCGCAGGCAGCTCCGGGCGCAGTCCATGGCCACGTTGCCCCCGCCGACGATGACGACCTTGCCTTTCGGCTCGACGGGTTTGCCAAGGGCCAGCTCCCGGAGGAACACGGCGCCGTCTACGAATCCGTCATAGCCGGCATCCTCGCCCTTGCAGCCGATCTTGGTGCCCTCATGGGCGCCCACGCTCAGGAAGATGGCCTTGAAGCCCTGGGCCGTGAGATCGTCCATGTCAAGCTTCGTGATCTTCTTGTTGTACTGGATGTCGGCGCCGAGCTCGCCGATGAGCTTGATCTCGTGTTCGAGGATATTCTTGGGCAGCCGGTAGTCGGGGATGCCCACGGCGGCCATGCCGCCTCCCTTCGGGAAGGTTTCAAAGATCGTGACCTGATAGCCCATCCTCCGGAGGTGGTAGGCCGCGGCAAGACCTGCGGGCCCCGCGCCAACGATGGCCACCTTTTCCGGCCTCTCGGCCGCGGGCTTTTTCAGGGCGCTTGCCCCTGCGGCCAGGTCGTTGTCCGCCGCCGAGCGCTTCAGGAGCCGGATGGCCAGGGTCTTGTCGATGCCGTTGCGCACGCAGGCCTCCTCGCAGGGGTGCGTGCAGGCGCGCCCGATGACGCCGGGCAGGATGCAGCGCTTGCGGATGAGGTTGAGGGATTCGCCGAACTTATTGTTGCGGATCAGTTCGATGTATCCCGGGATGTCGAGCTTTGCCGGGCAGGCCTCGAGGCAGGGAGCCGTAACGGCCACCTTGTAGGGCCTCGTGGCGCCTTTCTTCCCCCCGGTCAAGGCGAGGAAATCGTCCTTGTAGTACCGGATGGCATCGAAGACGGGGGTAACGGCCGAGGCGCGACCAAAATTGCACTTGGAGAGCTCCATGACACCCTTGACGATCCGCTCGATCTCGGCGATGTCCTGCTTCTTGCCTTTCCCGGCGATGAGCCCCTCCAGGAGTGCCGTCAGCTTGTCGATACCGATGCTGCAGACGGAGCACTCACCGCATGACAGCTTCCTTGCCTCCTTCAGGTAGGCGAGGGCCAGCGACGGGACATTGGCACCGGCATCTGCGATGACCATGCCGTTCCAGCCCATCAGGGCCGTGAAAGACTTGTCACCCAGCATCTTCGGGACGCCGGCATCAACGGCTTTCGCCGCTTTTCCGGTGCGGTTGTCTACAATTTTTCCGTTCCAGCTGCTGAAGGATACTGCGCTCATTCCCTGTCACCCTATCTTTCCGTTTTCTGTTTTCGCCGCATGACGTGAAACATTACCAGGGCTGCATGCACTCGACTTTATTGAGAAGGATCTCCCACTCACGCTGGACATATTCCTGGACCTTTTCGATGTCCGAGGGGCCCAGGTGACGGTACCGTCCCTGGGGCGCCAAGTAGTCCTTCACGGGGCGAAGCTTCTCGGGGACTTCCATCGTGAGCCTGTACTTGCCGTTCTCCACCTCGTAGAGGGGGAAGATGCCCGTCTCGACGGCGAGGCGCCCCATCTTGATGGTGATCTCCGAGGCGCAGCGCCAGCCCGTGGGGCACATGGAGAAGACGTGGATGTAAGAGGGGCCCTTCACCGCCTTGGCTTTTTTCACCTTGTTGATCAGGTCCAGCGGGTAGCTCGGGCAGGCCGTGGCCACATAGGGCACCTTGTGGGCCACCATGATCTCGGGGACGTTCTTCTTCTGCGTCCTCTGGCCCGGGATGGCTTGCCCGGCAGGCGAGGTCGTCGTGGCCGCCATGAACGGGGTGGCGCTCGAGCGCTGGATGCCCGTGTTCATGTAGGCCTCGTTATCGAGGCAGAAGAAGATCATGTCATGGCCGCGCTCCATCGCGCCGGAGAGGGCCTGCAGGCCGATGTCGGCGGTGCCGCCGTCGCCCGCCACGGCAATGGTCTTCACGTCGCGGTCGGCGATCCGTCCCTTGCGCCGCAGGGCCTTAAGGGCCGCTTCGACACCGGATCCCACGGCGGCGGCGTTCTCGAAGGCGACATGGACATAGGGCACCTCCCAGGCCGTCTGGGGGTAGCCCGAGGAGATGATCTCCATGCAGCCCGTCGCATTGGCCACGACAATGTCGTCGCCCAGGGCCTTGAGGATGTGACGAAGCGCAAGCACTTCTCCGCATCCCTGGCAGGCCCGGTGGCCCGGGCTGAGATATTCCTTCTTGTCAACGAGCTTCGGTGCAAAGATCTCGAAATTCTGTACCGGGTTCATTATTCCCTCACTCCGTATAGTTCGAAGGTTTCGTCTTTTTTCTTTTTCGCCATTTCGAACATGGCCACAAAATCACTCACCGTCAGGTCTCGCCCGCCGAGGCCGGCGATGACGTTCAGGACCCGGGGCTTTTTCTTCTCCCCGTACAGGATCGATTTGACGTCCGTGGCCACCGGGCCGCCGGCTCCTCCCGTGGAGATCGCACGGTCCATGACGATGAGCGTCTTGCACTCCTTGATGGCCTCCTTCAGCTCCTCGACGGGGAAGGGCCTCCAGAGGCGAAGCTTCACGAGGCCCACCTTCTTGCCCGCCTTCCTCATCTCGTCGACGGCGGTTGCGGCCGTCTCGCCCATGGAGCCCATGGTGAGCATGAGGGTGTCGGCGCCCTTGCTCTTGTAGGTCTCGACGACGCTGTACTTCCGGCCGAAACGCTTGGCCCATTCGTTGAAGACCTTCGTGACGATCTTTTTGGAGTTTACCAGCGCCGTCTCCTTCGCCTTCACGGTCTCCGCGTAGGTGTCGGGCATGGCGAAGCAGCCCATGGAAATCGGGTTGTCCGGGTGCAGCGAGGCGAAGGGTTTTCTCGGCGGCAGGAATTTCGCAACCTCGGCCTTGCTGGGGAGCTCGAGGGGCTCGATCATGTGGGTGAGCTGGAAGCCGTCGATGTTAACGACACAGGGCAGCATCACCTCGGGGTCCTCGGCGATCTTGAAGGACATGATCGAGAGATCGATGGCCTCCTGGCCGTTTTCCGTGAAGAGGCAGATCCAGCCGCTGTCTCGCTGGGGCATGATGTCGCCATGGTCGTTCCAGATGTTGAGCGGCCCCGATACGGCGCGGTTGGCGTTGGCCATGCAGATGGGAAGCCTCATCGCGGAGACAATGGGCAGGATCTCGTGCATCAGCATGAGCCCCTGGGAGCTTGTCGCCGTGTAGGCGCGGGCCCCGGCCGCCGAGGCGCCGGCGCAGGCGCTGATCGCGGAGTGCTCGCTCTCGACGGTGATGAACTCGGAGTCGATCCTCCCGTCGTGGATGACGTCCGCCATGTGCTCGGCGATGTGGGACTGCGGCGTGATCGGGTAGACGGCCGCCACATCGATATTACAGAGTGCGACGGCCTCGACCGCCGCGATGGCCACTTCCATTCCAATGCGTTTTCCCATCTTACTCCTCCTCCTCGCGCATCACGATGGCCCCGGGCCAGCACTCGTGGGCACAGATCCCGCAGCCCTTGCAGTAGTCCAGGTTGGCCTCAAAGAAGCCGTCCTTTACTTCCTGAATGCATCCCTCGGGGCAGTAGATGTAGCAGATCCCGCACTTGATGCATTTGGCGTTGTCCGTCAAGGGGCGCTGGGACTTCCAGCTTCCGGTCTTGTAATTTGCGGCGTTTCCCGCGGCAAAGACCATGCAGCCGGGGTTGACTTCATGCCACTTCTCGGGCCACTTTTTCTGCTCTGTCTTTTTCGTTGCCATATCAGAACCTCATGTCGATCAGGCGGCTTTTGCTGCTTTCATTTCACTGAAGGCCCGCTTCATGGCGGACATGTTCTTTGCGGCCACGCGGCCGAAACGGTGCTCGAGGGGGGGCTTCATGGAGGCAAGGCCGAGAACGCCCGTGGCCTTGAGAACGGCCCCCAGCATGGTCGTGTTCGCAATGGGGACCCCGAGTTCTTCCCGGGCGATGTGCGTGGCATCGACAGTGAACAGTATCCCTTTGTAATTCAACTTCTTGCGCAGCTCATCGGCGGGCTTGGCCGTGTTGACGATGAGGATCCCTCCGGGCTTGAGCCCATCGGTGACGGGAACGAGGCCCACGAGGCTCGGGTCCAGAACGACGACCACATCGGGCTGGTAGATGCCCGAACGGATCTTGATCGGCTTGTCGGATACGCGGTTGAAGGCCATGACGGGCGCGCCGCGCCGCTCCGGCCCGAATGCCGGAAAGCCCTGGGCGTATTTCCCTGCCTCGATGGCCGCCAGGGCCATCATCTCGACGGACGTAACAGCCCCCTGGCCGCCTCTTCCATGCCATCTGATCTCGATCATCGGTGATTCTCCCCCGGAAATATTTGCGTACTGAATAAACGACGGATTGTTGAAAATCGGATTACAGACGATTTCACTTATCCGAATCGGGTTTCCCTGTCAATACCAAAGTGGTAACTTTTCAGATGTTTTAGTCCCTTTTCCGGGCGCGAAAGGACATTGCGACAGTACTCCGGGGTGGATATAAACACCTGTTTCGTGTTAGGTTTTTCTTTAGCGAGCGGGGGAAATGAGACGGTGAGCTTTCTGATCGGGCTGATTTCGGGGATTTTCGGCGGCCTCGTGGGGGTGGGCGGCGCGGTGGTCATGGTGCCTCTGCTTAGCCGTTTCCTCAGGCTGTCCCAGCAGAGCATTCACGGGACGAGCCTTGTTGCCGTGGTGTTCGCCGGACTTTCGGGCGCCGCCGCCTATGCCGTCAACGGCTCCGTGGACTACCGGGCCGCCCTGATTCTCGCCGTAACGGCTTCCCTGATGGCCCGGGTGGGGGCACGATACTGCGTCAGACTGCCTGGCTGGAAGCTGAGACGATACTTCGGATTCTTTTTGATCCTTATGTCGCTGCTCCTCATCGGAAAGCCCTTCTTCGGCACAATGTCCGCCCATCCCCTGACAGGGTGGGAAAAGGACCTCTTCCTGGCGGTTATCGGTCTTGCCACGGGATTCATCGCGGGGCTCCTGGGAATTGGGGGCGGCGCCTTCACGGTCCTCGCGATGGTTTTCATCGTGGGGACGAACCAGTATATCGCCCAGGGGTGCTCGCTCCTGGCCCTTGTGCCGGCGGGGGCCGTCGGGGCTTACACCCACTGGAGACACAAGAATATCGCCATCCGTATTTTGCCGGGTCTTGTCGGCGGAATCATCGTCGGGGCTTTTGTGGGGGGAATTTTTGCCAATCTCCTGCCGGAGAACATTCTGAGGATTTTCTTCGCCACGGTTCTCGTAGGGCTGGCAATCGAAATGATCCGGCGCAGCCAACCATTGGATGCGGAACTCTGCGATCTGGAAGAGTAAAGGGTGCTGTCTCTTTCAGGCGCCTTCCAGGTCATCTCCCGTCGATGGCGGCGGAGTCCGCAAGTAACGGCTTCCTATCCAGAAGAGCATGAGTGCAAAGAGATACCGGAGGTTCGCATCGGGCAGATAGCCGGCGATTGTGGCGCCTGCCCAGGTACCGATGAGAATCCCCGGGATCATCCCCCTGAGAAGACCCATGTCGACGTTTCCCCTGCGCCAGTAGGTCCAGGCAGCCGTGGCCCCCGTCGGGACCATGACGAGAAGGGACGTTCCCTGCGCCACATGCTGGCTGAAGCCGGCAAGCAGTACCATGGCCGGGATGGAGACGGCCCCTCCTCCGCCGCCCATGATCCCCGACTGAAACCCGGTGAAGATTCCTGCGGCCAGCAGAACGAGTACCTTTTCCCAGCCCGCAAGCGGGATGGACACGTGGGGAAGCCAGGGTTTCAGGACCATGGAAAGTGCGATGAATATGAGGAAGGCACCGTAGTACTGGCGCAGCTTTGCCTCGGGGATGCTGTGGGAAAAGCGGGCACCGGCCCTGGCTGAGAAGATGGCCGTCGCGGCCAGGAGAAGGGCCGCAAAGAAGTCCACGTAGCCTTGTGCGGCATAGGCGATGGTCCCTGCGATCCCCGTGAATACGAGCGTCACCAGGCTCGTGCCGCTTGCCCGGTGCTGGGAGAGCTTCAGGATGCCTACCATCATCGGGATCATGACGGCACCGCCGCCGACCCCGGCAATGCCCCCGAAGACCCCGGCAAGAAACCCGATGAGCAAGCTCATGAACATGGATTTCGATCCGCAGATAAAATAAACCCCGGTCATCTTTGTGACCGGGGGATTCGAGTTTCC
>WSSedA1B3DRAFT_1000450_pt1 | contig 11906 bp, 13 predicted proteins | sample WetSurSiteA1Bulk_FD_9468 | JGI IMG/M metagenome (IMG submission 9468)
CTGCTGTCTAACTTTGATGTGTTGATTTACTCATTAGGTCTCTCTTTTATTTCTTTCGTAAAGTTTAAAAGATTTTGTCCTGTTTAGTGTAGCCACATCAATTATGTTGTATGAAAGATTTTTATTCTGAGAGGGATTTAGTGGCTGGTTTCACCATATTCAGATTGCCAATGTAACTATTTCTATCATCAGACTTTATCAATCAGTTGTTGTCGCGCTTGTAACCAATGTTCTAAGGCGTACTGTGTTGGCAACCGCTTTGTTGCCAACGTTGGTATCCCAGTTGGCTAATTTTTTCTTCACTTGGTCGATCATCCCAATAATATTCGCACTGATTAGTGACAAAATCGTAAGGTAAGCGCGTAAAAATCCTGTCTGCCAACGATTTCTCCAGTGCAACGTAGGCAAGTATCCTGTAACGGACAGTCTTGTCCGCAACAGCGTGTTATATCGGGAATGGTAATTATTTTTGCTTTGTAGTGGCATGGAATACAAAACGTGTTTTGTACTCCTAATAGTTGTGTGCTTGCTTACCACATTAAATCGTCTGGCACGGCTAGCCTGAGTACGCGTCGTCTGCCTGTACAACGCTTGCGGTAGGTTCGTTATGTACCAGCACACTGTCCGCATCACGTTCGTTGATTTTTTTAGCGACTTCGGCGGTAACAACTTCATAACTTTTACCTAATTTGACAATGGCTAACTGCCCGTTAATCAGTTGGTTACGCATGGTTTCGGCGACATATAGCGTTTTTATTTTATTGTCATCAGTGAAGCGATAGGCAACACCGTCTTTATCTCTGGGCAGTTTATTTTGTTCTATCAGTTGTTTGACTTGCGCTAGTCGTTATTTTTTCAGTTCTTGTTGCTGATGCAGTTGGTTGAGTTCTTGATCTCTTGCCAGTTGTCCAGTGCGGGCTTTTTGCGCCAGTGCTTTGGCTTCATCACTCACGACCACATTATTTTTGCGTTGCAGTTGCGCTTGTTTGTGTTTTTTAGTTTTAGCGGTTTTGCTTGCGCGGCACTGACTAAACCCGATTTTAACAACTGCTCTTGTAACGATAATTTTTTGCTCATCAGTCGCTCGCTCCTTACGGTAACAAATGTTCGCCTATCCACAATTGTGCAATGGTTTCTCGTTCTCGAATCAAATGAACCTGAGAGTCATCGACCATTACTTCAGCGGTACGCGGTCTGGAATTGTAGTTAGAACTCATGCTAAAACCATACGCGCCTACACCAAATACAATGACATCATATTGTTTCAAATCGCTCATTTTGACTCCTGCTTAGTTATAGTTTACTTAAATGTGACTGTGCAAAATGCTTAAACCTGCCGCCTAGCTTCGATGATATTAGGCAGTTGGGCAATTTTATCGAGTACCTGACTTAACTGGTGGGTGTTTTCAATTTGAATGGTCATATTCAGTTCGCCTGATAAATCAGAGTTACTGTGCATAGCGGCACTAAAAATATGAATTTTCGATTGCGCTAAAATGTGCGAGACGTCATTTAATAAATTTTGGGCATTATAAGCTTGAACAATAATCGGCACGGCATGGGTAGTTTTTTCTGCACCCCATGAGACACCAATCAGTTGTGCCTGTTTTTCCGCGCTTAAATGCGTGATATTTTTGCAATCTTTACGGTGTACAGTAATGCCATGATGATGGGAGATATAGCCAATGATGTCATCTCCTAACACAGGTTCACAACAGTGTGCTAATGAGGTTTGCACGTTATCAATACCCGCCACTGAAATCACTGATTTAGCGGTGGATTTTTTCAGTTTGGCGTTAGTCAGTGTGTCTTCTAATTCGGGAACTTTTAAAAACGCCGCAAGTTGACGATTGGTAATGAGACCTTTACCGATGGTTTCCAATAACGCATCAGTGTCAGGCTGTTTAAAATGGCTAAGCGCGTCTGTTAAATTGGGATTTTTAATACCTAAGCGGTGACATTCTTTATCTAGGATAGTTTTGCCTATCGCTATTTTTTCCGCTTGTTGTTGATTACCAAACCAACTTTTTACACGACTAATAGCACGGTGTGATTTTAAGTAACCAAGGTTAGGGTCTATCCAATTGCGATTCGGTGCGCCGTCTTTGGCGGTTAAAATTTCGATTTGTTCGCCTGATTTTAGGATGTAAGTCAGCGGTACGATACGCCCATTCACTTTCGCACCACGGCAACGATGCCCTACTTCCGTATGAATCGCATAAGCAAAATCTAGCGGTGTCGCGCCCTTAACTAAATCAATCAATTTACCCGCAGGTGTTAAGACATACACACGGTCGCTAAATAACTCATTGCGAAAATTATCGCTCAAGTTATCCACATTGTGTTTTTCTTCCAGCAATTTACGCAAGGTGGCAACGCTTTTTTCCATTGCTGCCGTTTGTTTACCGCCTTCTTTATACGACCAATGCGCAGCAACGCCCAGTTCAGCATAATCGTGCATATCTTGAGTGCGTATTTGCACTTCAATACGATTACCTTCGGGGTCTAATATGACTGTATGTAGGGATTGATAGCCATTTTCCTTTGGATTGGCAATGTAATCATCAAATTCTTTGGGTATGGTTTGCCACAAGTTATGCACAATACCTAACGCGGTATAACAATGTGCTAAGTTATCCACAATCACGCGCACGGCTAATAAGTCATACAGCTCATCTATCGGCAGTTGTTTACGCTGCATTTTTTTCCATATACTGTAAATATGTTTGGGACGACCATAACATTTACAGCTAATACCTTCTTCAGCAAGTGTGCTTTGCAGTAAGTGAATAAAATTATTGACGCAGTTTTCTCGATGAATTCGATTAGTCGCAAGGGATTTGGCAATTTGCCGATAGGTAGCAGGTTCTAAATAGCGAAACGCCATATCCTCCAGTTCCCATTTGAACTGGTGTATGCCAAGACGATTCGCGATCGGGGCATAAATATCAAGGGTTTCTTGCGCGATAAAATGCCTTTCTTCATAAGATACTTGGGATAAATGACGCAAAAATTGAATTCGATACGCCAATTTGACTAACACCGCGCGAACATCGTGTGTCATGGACAATAACATACGCCGCAAAGTTTCGGCTTGATGGGGTTTGTTAGCCATTTCAGGTGAATAAACGGTGAGCTTATTCAACCACATCACATCTTTAACTAACGTAGCAACGGTATCACCAAACTGTTTTTTTATATCGGGCGGCGATGTCATCTTTTCGAGACGTGGATCGCTTAGAATAGCTGCCAGTATAGTTTCTAAATCAACATTAAAGCCCGTTAATATGGCTGCCACTTCAACACCTTTAGGACGGTGATAATGTGGGTCATCGGGAATCAATGCAACACACGCCAATGCCTGCTCTATTTGCTGACGTTCGGCTATGGAAAAGCCGCTGAAAAGTGATGTAAAAGGTTCGCTATTTGTTTGCATGATGCGATTGTAGACGATTGACGGAATTTAGTGCAATGATGCTGAATTATCAGTAAAGATAAAGACTAGCACGCAAACCTTATGCCTATGTTAATCACTAAGCAGGGCTATAAACAGTAAAAATCAAGCTAGGGTTTGATACACTATTGACTTAAACAACACACCACAGAGACCATTATGCCAATTACATTGAAAGAACTTGCTGATTTTTGTGATGCTCAAATTGAAGGCGGCAATCCGTCAATCCTCATTGATACTGCTGCCGACATTACGTCAGCACAAACGGGTCAAGTTACGCAGTTGACTAACAGCAAATACACGCGCTATCTCAAAGAATCCAAAGCATCCGCTTGTTTTATTGCCCATGATTTTGCTGTGGATACGATACCAGATGATATAGCGTTGTTGCGCTGTACTGATCCTGAAATGGCATTTATTAACGCCGTTGGTTTGTTACATCCTGCCAAAACCTATGGTCAACATATTGCACCCCAAGCTGTGTTAGGAGCTAATGTCAGTGTCGATGAGTCTGTCTATATTGGTGCGTTTGCGGTCATTGGCGACAATGTGAGTATTGGCGAAGGTAGCGTAGTGTTGGCAGGTGCTTACATCGGTAATAATGTCAAAATAGGCAAGCGCTGTCGGATTTATCCCTACGCAGTCGTTTATGATAACGTTATTATGGGTGATAACGTCATTATTCATTCAGGCGCAATTATTGGTGCTGATGGTTTTGGTTATAAATTTAGAAACCATGTCCACGTTAAAGTGCCGCAAGTCGGTAATGTCGTGATTGCTGATAATGTCGAAATTGGCGCAAATACTTGTATTGATCGAGGTGCGTTAGGTAGTACCACCATAGGCGCGGGTAGCAAAATAGATAACTTGGTACAGGTCGGTCATAATAATCAAGTCGGTAAAAACGTGATTATGTGTGGTTTAACAGGTGTATCAGGTTCTTGTACTATTGGCGATTACGCCATTTTGGCTGGCAGTTCAGGAATAGCAGATCATGTTAATATTGGACAAGGGGCTGTGGTGATGGCGCGGTCTGGTGTAGCGGGTGATATAGCAGCAGGTACGCAAGTGTTTGGTAGCCCTGCAAAAGATAAGCGTACGGCTTATAAAGAACAAGTCGCCATTAGCAAACTACCTGAATTATTGAAGACGGTAAAACAACTGGAAGAAAAAATACAAGCCTTAGAAAAACAAGGAAAGGATGAAAATTAGTACGCATCGATACTAAATTTGGGGGCATAAAAAAACCCCCCGTTAAATAAACGGGGGGTTTTTAATATTTTATTTACCTGAGATTTGCTCAGCAGAGCTGTTGTTGCTAGTGTGTCTTTTTTCGATTTTTGTGAACACTTCTTTTTGTGATTCAGCAACTGCGCCACTTTGTAAGTGTTTAGTTTCGTCAGCTTTTAACATAACAACTAAAACGATAATCGCGGCGATACATACACCAACAATCAACCAGAGATTATCTTTTTCTTCTACTTCAGCCATTTTAAAATCCTCTAAACTATAGTTATTAATTATGTTTTCCCTCTCCTCAAGAGAGCAACTCAAAAATAAATTATGAGCTGGTTGTTGAATTATTTTTAAACAACGGTGCAATTTTTATCATGAGACGTGGTGTCGTGTCAAAACTATAAATTAAAAAATACTCAAATAATTAGTATAAATTTTTAGTCACTGGCTTTATTTACTGCCAATTACCCCAATGATAATTCGCTAACACTATGAATATTAACGTTATATTTTTATGATTTCCGACTGTGAAATTTTTACAGCTAATCTAAAAATAATCACTCATTTATACGCTCTAACCAGACAGCTTAGACCTGTTCGACTTCGAACTGTTAAATAGCCTACTATCTTGCCGTCGGTATACAATAGCTACCCCGTTTTGCCACTAAACCGAATGCCCTAAATGAATACACCCAAACAACTACTGCGCTCTGATATACAGTTTGAATGCTCTGCTAAAAACTATGAACGAGGTAGTAGAGACTATTATGCAAAAGGACGTGTACTGAATCTCAACGTTGTCAGTACAGGCGCACTTTTTGTACAACTGAGTTCAACGGTTAAGGGTAATGATGTTATTCCCTACAAGCAAAATATTCGTATCACTTGGCGTTCTGATTACAGCTCTGCGACGATTACGGGCAACTGCTCTTGTCCTGTTGGTTATAACTGCAAACACGTTGCAGCGGCTTGTCTGATGTATCAATATTCGCTACAAAGTGCCGCAACAGGGGCTAATTGTTTGGAGTGGTTGGATAGTCTGGATGAAAAAAACTTACCTCATGATAGTCATCGAGAGTTTATTGCCTATATTCTTAAACCTAGCGACATTGCGCATGAATTTACTGTGGAGATATTAGTCACCAAGGAAAAAAAATCGGGTGGTTTAAGCAAAGGGCGAAAACTATCCTTACGCAATATCACTTATCTGCGCTCTGAACTCAATTATCTTCAGCCTCAAGATGAAGAGCTGATAAAACTACTTTGTGCATTAGATGATGATTATTTGGGCGACACTCCGATGCTTGCGGGTACAGTCGGTTTTTTTGCCTTAGAAAAACTATTACAAACCCATCGTTTATTTTGGCAAAACGGTACTCAACCCGCCTTAACAGTAGGAGAGCATCGAGACTTACGCTTTAACTGGCAACAATCCAGTCAGGGTGATTACCAATTATCGGTGGTCGTTGAACCTGATGCCCAGTTCATACTCACTGACCCGCCGCAATATTTGGATAGTAATAAGGGGACTATTGGTGGATTTAACACGACCAACCTAACGGCTGCACAGTTAAAAAAATACCTATCAGCACCCGCTATTCCCGCGCTATATGCCGATGAATTTAGTATGCGCTTAATAGTTGAACATACCCATTGTCCGCTGCCTGCACCGAAAATAATTCCCCTCACCGATGTATGCGACTTAACACCAACGCCTAGGCTGTTATTACTTGGTAAGCAATTACATGATAACTACTATCTGCATTTTATAGCCGTGAGTTTTAATTATGGGCAGTGGCAAGTATCGGCAAAAAACCTTGAACCCCACAGTGTCATCAAAAATGAACAAGGTTTATTACGCATTGAACGCCTCACAGACCTTGAAAATAAAGCCCTTGCGCAGCTAATGGACTGTGGCTTTCATACCTCCGCGTTTGACCTAGCCGATGAATACGCATTGTTATTAACGAGCAAAGCAGGCGAAAGCCACTGGGGCAACTTCTTGCAAAACGCACTCCCCTCCTTAAAACAAGACGGCTGGATTATCGACATAGACGACAGCTTTAAACTGAGTTTTCAAAGCCCACAAAGCTGGAATGCCAACATTAGCGAAAGCCAAAATGATTGGTTTGAAATGACTTTCACAGTCGAAATTAACGGACAGCCCTACCCTTTGTTGCCATTGATTATGCCTGTGTTGGAAAACTACGCGCTAGACCAGTTACCCGAACTGCTCAACCTACCGTTAGGCGGCTATCAATACCTGAGTATTGCCAGCGACAAACTCAAGCCGATACTGGCAGTGTTATTAGAACTCTTTAACGCCAGTCACTTAGGCAAAGATGGCATACTGAAATTATCACGTTTTAATGCCGCCAGTCTTGCCGATTTGGAAAGCCACAGCTACGGGTTATTTTCCCTAACAGGTGGTCAACAACTCCGCGAATTGGGACAAAAACTAATCGCCTTTACAGGCATTGAACCCGTCGCCCTACCGACAAATTTTCAAGCGGAACTACGTCCTTACCAACAACAAGGTTTGAACTGGCTACAGTTTCTACGCGAATACTCATTTGCGGGCATACTTGCCGATGACATGGGCTTGGGTAAGACTATTCAAACTCTTGTACATTTACTGGTAGAAAAACAAGCAGGACGCATGACTACACCGTGTTTAATCATTGCGCCTACTAGCTTAATGAGCAATTGGCGACGTGAAGCTGAACGATTTACCCCAGACTTACGCATACTCACCTTACAAGGTGCAGAACGCAAACAACAGTTTGATAAAATTGATGAGCATGATTTAGTGCTGACCACTTACCCATTATTGCCTAGAGATGAAGAGATACTACTCAAACATCGCTATCATTATTTGGTACTGGATGAAGCGCAAACCATTAAAAATCCAACCAGTATCGCCGCGCAATTAGTACGAAAAATTAATACCATCCACCGTTTATGCCTGACAGGTACGCCAATGGAAAACCATTTAGGCGAACTATGGGCGCAATTTGATTTTTTAATGCCGCATTTTTTAGGCGACAGTACCACGTTCAAAAAACGCTATCGCACCCCGATTGAAACGTTAGGCGATAATGAACGTAAAATGCAATTATCCCGTCGTATTGCCCCGTTCATGCTCCGCCGCACCAAACAGGCGGTTGCCACCGAATTACCCGCTAAAACCGAAATTATTCGCACTGTGCCACTACACCCTAACCAAGCCACTTTATACGAAACTATTCGTTTGACGATGGAACGCAAAGTGCGTGATGCCATTGCCGAAAAAGGTCTAGCGCGTAGTCATATCACCATACTGGATGCGTTATTAAAATTGCGCCAAACTTGCTGCGATCCACGCACTTTATCGCTAAAAGTCGCACAAAAAATTCAAGAATCCGCCAAACTCGATTTACTGATGGACATACTGCCTGAACAACTCGAAGAAGGACGGCGTATTTTAGTGTTTTCGCAATTCACCCGCATGATTGCTCTGATTGAAGAAGAATTAAATGCTCGCCATATCAGTTATAGCAAACTGACAGGACAAACCAAAAAACGCGACGAAGCCATCGAGTTATTCAAAAGCGGCAAAGTGAATGTGTTTTTGATTAGCTTAAAAGCAGGCGGCGTAGGTTTAAATCTCACCGAAGCCGATACCGTGATTATCTATGATCCGTGGTGGAATCCAGCCGTCGAAAGCCAAGCTACCGACCGCGCCCACCGTATCGGTCAAGACAAACCCGTGTTTGTCTATAAGCTAGTCACAGAAAACACTGTTGAAGAAAAAATTCTCGCTATGCAGGATAGAAAACGCGCCCTAGCCGAAAGCATCTACACCGATGGTGCGAAAGAAGAAAGCCTAAGCCTGACCGCCGATGATTTAAGTGTTTTGTTTACACCATTGTAAATTGGCAAAGACGTTGCGATGCAAGGTCTCTATAACACGCCCATTATTTTTGCAAAAATGCTCAACTTAAACTTTAAATGTTGCCGCACTATTTTTGATACCTTCACAAATAGTTTGCAGCGGTAAATGACTGAGGTTTTTGACTGAAAAAGGATTTTGTAATTCCATGCCGATTCTATCTAATGAAAGCAAGGGATAGGCAACTAAAATGGCAATCGGTGTCGCCATTAAACCTGCTTCGCTGATGAGTGACAATGGCAACAACAGCAGGTAAATCAAAATAAAACGCCGTGCTTTAATCGCGTAAACTAATGGCATGGGTGTTTTTAGAATACGTTCACAACCACCCAGACTGTCTATTAGGGCGGCACGTTGTTCTTCAAATTTAAGAAATACAAAACTATCTATGGTTGAATTAACTCGCGCTTGTTGAATAAGCCCTGCTATTTTATTTGAGATAAACAGCGGGCTATGCGGTGCATTTTGTAGTTCGATAATGTCGCTCTCGCTCAATAGAGATTGTAAATCAACAAAATTGTGCTGTAAGCGCAACGATTCTTTGGTAGCAAATGAAAAAGCAACTATCCATTTCGTCATGTCTTCGCGCCATTGCTTATCCTCTGCCCCGTAATTCCACGTCATTAACAGCAAATTACGGCTTTGATTCACAATCGCCCCCCATAATTTTCGCGCTTCCCACCAGCGGTCATGTCCCGCATTGGTTCTAAACACCAAGACTAAACCTAATACCGCACCAATATATTCAAAAGGTGTGACGGCAAAGCGCGGCAATGGATAGTAGTAGGTATTCAACCATGCCAGTGCCAAGGTATAAAAACCTGTTAATAGTACGCTGAATAAAATGCGTGGTGTGACTGAACCTCGCCATGCCAATGCACCGCGTAAAAAATTATTATGCTCGGCTTGATTGCCAAAGTGGTTAATGTCTTTTTTGCGACCAAACATATCAAAATATCCTTTTTATAAAAAATACTTACCTCCGATTAGGTAAAAAGATAAACGCTAGCACTGAATACGCTTAACATCATCATTCCCCTAAACCAAGCCACCATTTTAGGCGATTCAACCCATGCTTGCCAGCGCGTCATAGCCGCTGCATATAAGTCTAGCACTGCAAAATAGGCTTTACGCAATAACTGCCATGTTAAGTAAATCGTGATAAGCAACCAACTGTAAAATAACACCATCTGTGCTTGTCGTGGTGATAAACCAAAAACCGCTTCAAGTAAATGTTCAATTGCCGATTCAGCGACCTCAATCAACACATGGAAGAGGTGTCCGATGATTGGCAACAAGCTATCACCAAATAACAGCAATACAAAAAATACAACGACCCAGCCCAGCAGCGTTTTTTTATTGATATGTTGCTTCAAATAAGTTTGCATCACATCCTCCCTCGCACGCATAAGGTATTTTATTTTGCGGCGTTAATCATCAAGGTGTCATCATAAAAACTGACTTCACCTGTTGAAATATCATGATTACCACCGACAATGCCACACGCCCCCGTTGCAATCATGTCCTTTAAAATCGGACTACGTTGCAAAATCGCTTGCACTGTGCGCCTGACATTAATAGCGGCAACTTTTTCCACAAATTCACTGTTACTGGAATCACGGTTTTCAACAACGGTTTTTTCATCATAAACCGCAGGCTGTATTTTAGTTAACAATGCGGTCAAATTGCCCATTTCCACATGGTCGCACGCTCCTCTAACCGCCCCACATTTACTATGACCTAATACCACGATAATCTTTGCGCCCGCCACTTTGCAGCCAAATTCCATACTGCCTAAAATATCTTCATTAATGATATTGCCCGCGATACGCACACTAAATACATCGCCTAATCCTTGGTCAAAAATCAATTCCACCGATGTGCGCGAATCTATACAACTTAAAATCACCGCAAAAGGATGTTGTCCATCGGAGGTTTCATTAGCTTGTTGCAATAAATTACGGTTGACTTTCAGATTATTGACAAAGCGTTTATTACCTTCTTTCAATAACTCCAATGCCATTGTCGGCGTAATGGCGGCTTGCATTTCTTTGGTTAACGTTTTCATTTTGATAGGCTCACAAAGTCGATTAGGGTTTAGTTATTAAGATACGGTTATCAGGAAAAATAGTAAAATAGAATAAATGAATCTCTTTTATAGGTTTTTTCGATGGATTGGACATTATGGAACGCCTCAATTATCAACATTTGTATTATTTCTGGACAGTTGCCAAACACGGCAGTATCAGTGCCGCCTGTGAAAAATTGCATCTCGCACAACCGACGATTAGCGGACAATTAAGCGTCTTTGAAGAAGCCGTAGGCGCACAGTTATGGCGTAAAGAAGGGCGAAAATTAGTATTGACCGACACGGGACAGGCGGTCTTTCATTATGCTGAAGAGATTTTTTCCTTGGGTCAGGAAATGACCAATATGCTGAAAGGTCGAAGCACGGAGCGCGGTTTACGCTTGAATATCGGCATTAGTGATGCCATGCCAAAACTGATTGCCTATCGGCTGATAGCACCGTTGTTGAATTTACCCGAACCCACACAAATCAACTGCGTGGAAGATAAAACCGAGCGATTACTCACTGACATCAGCTTACATAGCATTGATATATTATTCACCGATGTTCCCGCCACACCCGCGAGTGCTTCTAAAGTATTCAATCATTTGCTAGGTGAAACGGCGGTAGGTATTTTTGCCGCCCCGAATCTAGCAGAGCGTTATCAGCACGACTTTCCAAGTTGCCTAAAAAACGCGCCATTTTTATTACCCACTCCCAATACTGCACTACGCCGCTCTATCGATCAATGGTTTGACCAACAACACATCACTCCAATTATTAAAGCGGAAGTAGAAGACAGTGTCTTATTGAAAACCTTTGGTGCGGCAGGTGCAGGGCTATTTTTTTCACCCAGTATCGTGGCTAATGAAATTCATCGGCAATATGGTACGCCGATGCTAGGACTGGCAGAGGGCGTGTTTGAACATTTTTATGCCATCACCGCCCAACGCCGACTCAAGCATCCTTTAGTGACCGTCATGCTGGAACACGCCCAACAAGAATTATTTAGCTTACTCAATAAATCAGTCGCGTAGGATACGCAATGCGTAACTTCTCCATCATCATTCCAGTCGTCAACGAAGCCGCCAATATTCAAACCTGTTTGCTTGCCTTAGAACGTGTTCAAAATTTCATCTAAAAGCCTGATAATAAGCGGATGAGAAAAAAATATCCAAGCGACCTTAGTCGAGAACAATTTGAATTGATTCGCGAAT